>Ga0208825_1001709_pt1 | contig 15901 bp, 9 predicted proteins | sample AD_UKC113_MetaG_FD_184450 | JGI IMG/M metagenome (GOLD analysis project Ga0208825, IMG submission 184450) | Active sludge microbial communities of municipal wastewater-treating anaerobic digesters from Hong Kong - AD_UKC113_MetaG (SPAdes)... | ecosystem: Engineered > Bioreactor > Anaerobic >...
GATAAGATAGTCTAAATCTTTTTGAGTGAATGACAATTTGGGGCGACGGCTTATACGAGACATAAAATTATTTATTGTACAATTAATATAATTATTTTATGGATTTATATCAGAATCTATGCACTAGTTCTGTACAGGTTGTCTTTCCTGTTGCAGTATCAGCATCGCTGTCCTTTTCATCGTCTGAACCCTGATCCAATGGGCTGAATGCGTATTCTGGTGGCAGGACGAACTCAACATAATAGCTGGCAGGCATGAGATCGCTGAACAGGTATAATCCGCTTGAGTCTGTGGTTGTTGATGCAATGAGAGTACCATCACATGTGTACAGGTTGACAGTTACTCCTGGAATTCCAGGCTCTTCTGAGTCCTGGATACCATTTCGATTCAGGTCTTCCCAGACAAAGTCTCCAATAGAAGCTACGTTAGAAAGGTCAGGACAGGAAATGTTGAGTTCCAATTTAGGTTCTCCTTTCTCCCTAATTGTAGAAGAAGTTCGCATTGTAGGGTCGCTAGCATAATTTACTTCGATATGAGTACCCATTAAATAGGTGCCTTCGCTAATATTAAAGGAGGCTTCATAACCTTTTAGATCATCACTAACATTGACCCATTTGAAGTCCGGCGGAACCCCATCATTGCCGCTATTTCCGTTAACAACTTTGTTGTTTACATTCGTGATTACAATAAAAGCATCATTAGGTGATAGCACAGCTTTATATGGATCTTTTTCTAGCACTAGAGCATACATCACTTTTTCAGTGCAGTTGTAGCGCAGGTAGAGCTGTGATGTCACATTTTTTGTTGAGTCTCCAGCCTCATACATGTCAGCAAAGTAGTCGTTAGTAAGATCCCAGTCAGAATAAATACCATCTACAGCAATACCACTTCCGTAGTTTGGCTCCGGCGCGGCAGCAGATGCGCTGGATATAACGGCTACCATTGCTATTGTAAGAGCCACGGAAAGCAAAATCAGCTTTGTTATATTCGTTTCCAGAATTTCACTCTTTAGCTTTTTCATTTATTCACTCCCTTAAACTTTTTCCCATATATTTGGATCTAAACATGTAGAAGCGAGTTAAAAAATCCGAATTTGTCGACAGTATCCCCTATCTGGACCAATAACGTTTTTAATTCCCTCCCGCATGAAGTTTTCCCTTTACTAAATCTTTACTGTAGGAATTTTGACCTTAAAGAAGACAACGTTCTTACAACATATTCTTACAGTAACTTCTGATATGTATACTCGACAAATATATAATTTTGGATTAAAATAATTGGAGTAATATTCTATTTTAACTGGACTTTTAAATCTCCCTCATGGCTTTTAAAAGCTTTTTTAAGCTTTTTTCAATTCAATTTATTTTCAAAGTAACTCTACTCAAGCTCTGATCCGATAGATTATTTTAGAGATTTTTATATTTTCTTTTTAGATTTCTCGCGAAATTATGCCATAAATATAATTTTAATTACTCTGAAATAAATTATCATTGATGGAGGGGAAAAACATCAATAGATAAATTTAATGATAAAAACAGTAGTGTACGACAAAATGATAATTCTTTTTTCAAACGCTTTAGCTTGAAATCTATATCACCTTGTGGTCTCCTACTTATTGTGATAATTGTGGTAGTAATCTGTATGTGAACTTTACTATACTCTTTTAACATATCAAGTTACGGCACTGTGTTCATGAAGCTTCAGTATAAATAATTCTCGGTAGATGGATGAAGCAACTGAAGAAGGACTGACTTATTTATGTTGAGGGACGTACTGTGCAATTTCATCACTGCTGTATGAAATAACAAACATGAATTTTAAAATAAGAACTTGTCTTAAAAACGACATTTCACTCGAAAATTTCTTATGCGTTTTTTCGTTCAAATAGTTGCGGACAGACAAATTATTTTGTACACTTTATAGAGATATCTTCATCGTGTGCCTAAATTTATATAATATGTACTCTTAAATAAAATTTATGAAACACTCTATCCAATTATTTGTTTTGTTACTGCTGATTTATGGAATGATGATAAGCACTTCTGGAGCAGTTCCTGTAATTGTAGGTTTTAAAGATAAAGCAGATATAGGGCTCGTTCAGGAACATGGAGTTATAAAATATAATTATAAACATATTCCTGCAATTGCTGCAGATATTCCTGAAGTAGCAATTGAAAAAATGTCAAAGAATAGCAAAATCGCTTATATCGAACCAGACTGTGAAATAAAGCTCCTTGATGATGAAATCTACTGGGGAGTCGATCGAATAGATGCAGAAAAGGTTCACAGCAATAACAAAGGTACTGGAGTGAAAGTTGCGGTAATCGATACGGGTATCGATTATACACACTCCGAACTGAATGATTATTACTGCGGTGGATACGATTTCGTCAATGGGGATAATGACCCTATGGATGACCACTGGCATGGGACCCATTGTGCCGGAATCATTGCAGCGGAAGACAATGGTATAGGAATTCTGGGCGTTGCTCCCGAAGTAGACCTGTATGCTTTGAAGGTTTTTAACAGTGAAGGAAGCAGCAGCCTCAGTAGTATTGTTGCAGCAATCGACTGGGCAATTGACAATGACATACAAATTATCTCAATGAGCCTTGGAATGGATTACAATTCCTCCACTCTTGGAGCCGCCTGCAACCGTGCATATGATTCAGGAATTCTCCTTGTTGCAGCAGCCGGGAATGATGGAAATTCCAGCGGGACTGGCGATTCTGTGGATTACCCGGCAAATTACGACTCGGTCATTGCAGTCACTGCAACTTCTTCTTTAGACTCAAGACCCAGCTATTCCAGTACTGGCCCTGCCGCTGAATTGGCGGCGCCGGGTGCGATCATAAAGTCTACCGTCCCGGGGGAAGGGTATCTATTATCGAGTGGGACCTCTATGGCCTGCCCGCATGTTGCAGGATCTGCAGCACTTGTCTGGGCTGCAAACCCCGACTGGAGTAATACCCAGGTAAGAACCCGCCTGCAGGAAACTGCTGAAGACCTGGGCGCATCTGGCAGGGATCCATGGTACGGGTTTGGGCTTGTGGACGCAGAGGCTGCTGCGGCTATTTTTATTGACAACACCGCTCCTGTTATTTCCGAAGTGTCCTCGGAACCTTCCACTTACTCAGCAAAAATTAGCTGGACTACGGACGAAAAAAGTGATAGCCTTGTCAAATACGGGACCGAAGCGGGCAACCTTGACTTCAGAGTTTATGATGCAGCCATGGTTTTAAGCCATTCCCTTGTTTTAGAAGATCTCCCGGCTGGCACCACCTATTACTATGAAGTCCAATCAATGGATGTCTCAGGAAATGTCAACACATCTTCTGGTGCATTTACCACCCTTCCGGACACAAAAGCTCCCTTAATTTCAAACGTAAATACAGAGGCAAATTCCTCTTCGGCTACAATTTCATGGAACACGGATGAGGTCAGCGATACCTGTGTCAGGTACAGCATAAACCCCGACTTATCCGGTGCAGTCCAGAAGTACAACGCCTCCCTGACAGACACGCACTTCATTGAGCTGACTAATCTAACTCCTGAAACCACCTATTATTATGAAGTCCTGTCTGCAGATATTGCCAATAATTCTGCAACTGATAACAACAATGGAACCTATTACAGCTTTACTACTACAGCAGAAACACAGGCTAACGAGATGTATGTTAGTAATATCAGCATGAGTATACAGAAATCTGGAGTAAATACAAGAGCTTTAGCTACGGTAAGCGTTGTGGATGTAAGCGGGTCGCCGGTTGAAGGTGTTACTGTGTATGGTTCCTGGAGCGGTATCGTTAAAAGTGGCGACAGTTCCGGGGTGACCGGCAGTGATGGAAAAGTTACATTCACTTCAGGATGGGCAAAAAAAGTGAAACAGGGAACCTTCACTTTCACAGTCAACAACGTGATAAAAGAGGGGTGGACCTGCAATCTGCCGGATACAGCTCCAAGTGCAAGTATCTCGGTAACTTGATTAATAAATGACTAACTTTACTTTCTTTTTATTTTCCTGTTTCAGGCAAAAATGTATAAAAATAAGATGAAGGATAAAAATAAGATGAAGGGATCAACCCTTCATCCAATTGTTTTTTGTACAGGACTTCATCAGTTCTCTTTTACTAAACCGCTGTTCGGTGCTGTTTTTTCTTCTGTTTTTACTTTCTTCTATACAGGAATATGGCAAGCAGAGAGACTATCCCATAAACCAGTTCAAAGCCAGGTGTACTTTTACCGTCTTTCTGTTCGGTTTCTGATTCTGTATATTCTGTATATCCTTCAGAAGCGTTAATCTCTGATTCAGACTCCGTTCCTCTTATATCCGCATCCAGTTCATTTGTCTGCCCTGTAATTGCAAAGGGAGAGAATCCCGGAGTTTCGGCTGTGAAATACAGGTATTTGTTGTCTTCCTTCAACAGGGAAACTGGTAGCTTGCTCCATTTCCCATCATTGTATCTGTTCAGGGTTATGGAAGATTCATTTATGCCTTTTTCCTCCATCCTGGCCTTTTCAACCTTGAAGCAGACGACTGCGTTTTCGATATTCTTTTCAGTTGCATATCCGCCGCTTCCAACCCAGATATTGAGGTAATCGTAGACCTCGCCTTCGGGTGCATCCCGGGTAAGCGTGGATTTTCCTTTTAACATCTCTACGGTGGTTGTGATCTTGCCCATGGTCTTCTTTGCATCAAAACTCACATACACAACGCAGGTGGCATTCTTTGTGAAATTAAACCTTGCTTCCTTCCCATTTGTAACGAAAGCCTGTGCAAGTTCCTTAACCTTAATATTTCCTGCAGGTTCAGGGGAACCACCGCCTCCCCCACCTCCTCCACTACTGCCACCATCTCCGGAATCATCATCTCCATTCTGATCCACATCGTATGTTGGGGTGGGAGTTGCATTGTTTGTAGAGGTTGATGCCAGCAAGATCAGCTGCTCCTTACTGCTGTTTTCATCCGGGAGTTCGTTGCAGCTTACTGTTGCCTTGTTGTTTATTACTCCGTCTCCGCCACCGTTACTGTTTATATCGTTCTGGGTAACCGTGTAGTTTCCTTTGTATTTCCATGTCTCTCCCGGATTCAATATCCCTGGGTCAACATTGTCTCCAGTCGGTCCTGTCAGCTTAATCAGCGTGTCGTTCACTGAAACTCCTGTCAGGTCCACATTTCCGATATTTTTCACCGCTATCTGGTATTCTATTATGTCTCCAGCTTCGTTGATTATACAGTCTCCAGCCCTATCAGCTCCGATTATCGACTTATATATACAGTAATCCGGAGTCTGAACAATCGGCTGTTCCTTACTGCTCTTTTCGTCCGGGAGTTCGTTGCAGCTTACTGTTGCCGTGTTATCGATATCTCCATCTCCGCCACCGTTAGTGTTTATATCCTCCTGAGTTACCGTGTAGTTTCCTTTGTATTTCCATGTCTCTCCCAGATTCAATATCCCTGGGTCAATATTGTCTCCCGTCGGTTTTGTAAGCGTGATCAGAGAATCATTGACAGTTACATTTGTCAGATTGCCTTTTCCGTTATTCTTCACAGCAATCTGGTATTCTATTATGTCTCCAGCTTCGTTGATTATACAGTCTCCAGCCCTATCCGCCCCGATTATCGACTTGTATATGCACAAATCCAGCTTCTGAGCAATCGGCTGCTGTACACTGCTGTTTTCGTCCGGCAGTTCGTTGCTGCTTACTGTTGCCGTGTTGTCTATATTCCCATCGCCGCCTCCGTTAGTATTTATATCTGCCTGGGTTACCGTGTAGTTTCCTTTGTATTTCCATTTCTCTCCAGGATTCAGTACCCCCGGCTCAATATTGTCCCCAGTAGGTCCTGTGAGTGTGATCAGCGTATCGTTCACTGAAATTCCTGTCAGGTCCACATTTCCTATATTTTTCACTGCTATCTGGTATTCTATTATGTCTCCAGCTTCGTTGATTATACAGTCCCCAGCCTGATCGACCCCTATTATCGATTTGTATATACAGTAATCCGGAGTCTGAACAATTTTTTGCTCCTTAGTGCTGTTTTCGTCCGGGAGTTCGTTGCAGCTTACTGTTGCCGTGTTGTCTATATCTCCGTCTCCGCCCCCGTTACTGTTTATATCCTCCTGAGTTACCGTGTAGTTTCCTTTGTATTTCCATGTCTCTCCCGGATTCAATATCCCTGGGTCAATATTGTCTCCAGTCGGCCCTGTAAGCGTAATCAGAGAATCATTGACAGTTACATTTGTCAGATTGCCTTTTCCGATATTCTTCACCGCAACCTGGTATTCTATTATGTCTCCAGCTTCATTGATTATACAGTCTCCAGCCTTATCGACTCCTATTATCGACTTGTATATACAATAATCTGGTTTCTCCAGCTTCTGCTCAATTGGTACTTCGGCATTATCTGACTTCGGTCCCAGCTGATCCGAATCAACCTTTGCCGTGTTGTTTATTACCCCGTCTCCTCCCCCGTTATTGTTTATATCTGCCTGAGTAACTTTGTAAGTTCCCGTGTAAGTCCATGTTTCTCGAACGTTCAGAACTCCTGGATTGTTACTGTCTCCAGCTGGTCCTGTTAGATTTGCAGCTGAAATCAGGGAATCAACAAGGGTTATGTTTGTCAGGTCAACGTTTCCAGTATTGGTCACGTTGATCTGGTAACTGATCACATCGCCATCTTTAGTTACATTTCCTGCTGGTCCCTTACCTGCAACATCAGTTACTGTTTTGTTAATTGTGTAAGCCGGATTCTTTTCTATAGGTACCTTTTCTATTGGTACTTGAGCAGTGTCTTCCTGTGGTGGTAGCTCGTCAGAGTCAACCGTTGCTGTGTTATTGATAAGTCCATCCCCTCCACCACTCGTGTTTATGTCTGCCTGAGTCACCGTATAAGTTCCAGTATAGGTCCATGTTTCTCCAGGATTCAGAACACCTGGATCATTATTGTCTCCAGTTGGACCCGTCAGATTTTCAATCAAAGAATCAGTTACAGTTACATTTGTCAAATCCACATTTCCGGTATTAGTGACGTTGATCTGGTAACTGATTATTTCGCCAGTTTTGGTTACATTTGCTGCTGGTCCTTTTCCCGCAACATCCGTTACTGTTTTGTCGATAGTGTAAGACAGTGTTCCTGCTATTGGTACTTCGGCATTATCTGACTTCGGTCCCAGCTGATCCGAATCAACCGTTGCCGTATTATTGATAAGTCCGTCTCCTTCACCTTTACTGTTTATGTCTGCCTGAGTCACCGTGTAAGTTCCCGTATAGGTCCACGTTTCCCCAACTTCCAGAACTCCTACTACTGGATTATCTGCAGTTGGTCCTGTTAGATTTTCAATCAGTGTATCATTAACGGTTATGTTGGTCAGATCGACATTTCCGGTATTGTTCACAGTAATCTGGTAAGTTATGACATCTCCTGCTCTGGTCACATTTCCTGTCGGTCCTTTTCCAGCAACATCTGTTACTGTTTTATTAATTGTGTAAGCCGGATTCTCTTCTATAGGTATCTCTTCTATTGGTACTTGAGCAGTGTCTTCGTCTGGTGGCAACTGATCCGAATCAACCGTTGCCGTATTATTGATTAATCCGTCTCCTCCGCCGTTACTGTTTATGTCTGCCTGAGTAACTGTGTAATTTCCGGTGAAGATCCAGCTTTCCCCAACTTCCAGAACTCCTGTTATTGGATTATCTCCAGATGGATCTGCCAGATTTTCAATCAAAGAATCAGTTACAGTTACATTTGTCAGATCAACATTTCCAGTATTGTTCACAGTAATCTGGTAAGTTATGACCTCTCCTGCTTTGGTCACATTTCCTGTTGGTCCCTGATCTGCAACATCTGTCACGATTTTGTCAATCGTGTATTCCGGATTCTGCTCAATTGGCACTGTTTCACTGTCACTGAGTGGTTCCAGTTCATCGGAATCAACCGTTGCTGTGTTGTTTATGAATCCGTCTCCTCCACCGTTACTGTTTATGTCTGCCTGAGTCACTGTGTAATTTCCAGTGAATATCCAGGTTTCTCCAACTTCGAGAATTCCATCCTCATTTTTTGACTCTGTTGGTCCTGTTAGATTTCCAATCAGTGTATCATTAACGGTTACATTTGTCAAATCCACATTTCCAGTATTGTTCACAGTAATCTGGTAAGTTATGACCTCTCCTGCTTTGGTCACATTTGCTGTTGTTCCTTTTTCAGCAACATCAGTTACTGTTTTATTAATTGTGTAAGCCGGATTCTCTTCTATCGGTATCTCTTCTATTGGTACTTGAGCAGTGTCTTCTTTTGGTGACAACTGATCAGAGTCAACCGTTGCTGTGTTGTTGATAAGTCCGTCTCCTCCGCCGTTACTGTTTATGTCTGCCTGAGTCGCTGTGTAAGTTCCCTTATAGGTCCAGGTTTCCCCTATATCCAGAACTCCTGTTGGTGCGTTATCTCCAGTTGGTCCTGTGAGATTTGCATCTGGTATCAGGGTATCATTAACGGTTATGTTGGTCAGATCAACATTTCCAGTATTTGTGACATTTATCTGGTAAGTTATGACATCTCCAGCCGCTGTTACATTTCCGTCCGGTCCATTGCCTGCAACATCCGTAACTATTTTGTCGATAGTATATGCTGGCGCACCAGCCACTATATATTCAGCTGAAGAAGGTCCCGATTCATATGTTTCATTATCGTAGGTACCATTGGCTGTTGCCGTGTTTGGATAGGTTCCTGCCAGGGTTTCTGCAGTCACAGGTCCAGCTATGCGGCTTGCAGAAGTAAGTACCTCCAGTGGTTCAGGCCAGGGTGGTGTGATGCCTGATGTGTTCACAAGGGAGTCGTTGATGCTGAGTGAGCTGAGCGGTACGTTTCCTGTGTTTATAACGGTGAAATTGTAATAGACCGGGCTGCCACCAGGAACTGTGATTGAGGACGACCAAGGACCGGTAGAAGAATTGCTTATCTGCTTCAAAAGGGTCAATGTAGCACTTGGCTCAAATGCTGGTAAAACGTTCGTCGGCTGATAGTAAGTATTGTTAGTAGTGTTGGAGTCGTCTGTAATGGAAGCAACTGAAACGGAGTTGAGCAGGTCATAAGATATAGTAGGCAGAGTTGCTGAACCTGCCTCCGGATTCTCAGACGTGTCATTATCGATAGGGGCTGTATCGGAGACCGTAGTGTTTATAAAGAGAGTCACATTTTGACCAGGACTTAATGCACCGACATTGAAGGTTACAGTACTGGTAGTGTTATTGTAAGGGGCACCTGAAGCTGAAACAAAGGTTGTATTGGGGTCAAGCGTATCAGTGACATTAATCCCGTTTGCAATAGTGTCAGGAGAATTATTCTTTACCAGGAGAGTATAATTGAGATATTGTCCCCGGGTCACAGGATCAGGGCTGTCAGTCTTGTTAACTGAGATATCGGCATCTGCTGAGAAGAATTCCTGTACCTGCAGCAGTGGAATGATTTGATTTCCGGTGTTGATGTCATCTGGTTCTGTTGCAACCGTTTGAGCACTGACCAGGCGGCTTTGAACATTGCCTGTTGACCCTGATGGGATAGTGGGCTTCAGAACGACCCATACTTCCACAATCACATTGTCGCCATTGTCCAGTCCTGAAATCTGAAAAGTTCCCTGGATCTCCTCGTCTTTTGTACCTGGATTAGCAAGCTCTGAAGTAAAAGAATCCACTTTAGCATTATTTCCCGGATCAATAGTACCAGGATCTGCTGTGTCAACGAAAGCGCAGTACACCATGAATGCCGAATCGTAACCGAAATCGTCACTTGATGTTGTGTTTGTATTCCATCCACCCGTGAAATTTATGGTCCCGTTCTCTGGACCTGTGTCGCCGTTGACCGCAATCTCAACTTCAAAAGGCACGATCTGCCCGAGAGCCATATCCTTTGGTGCCAGTGAAGTCACAGCATCAAGATTAGAAGAATTGTAAGTAGGACCATACGCCACAGAATCATTAAGAGGATCCGGATACCTCCCGGCAGTTCCTGGACAGGCGAGCTGGGATGGTGTTAACTTCTCATATGCAGGCAAATAAGGAGCTTTATTTACTGCAGGATCTGCAGCGTACCATTTCAATGTATATGCACCGCCAGATGCTGATGCTACTGGCACAAACGACACTGCAATAGAAATAAAAATTATCATAGAGAAAATAAGTGAAAGCATCTGACGCAGCAGAGACCTTTCTATCCTATTCGGTCTGCTTGCCAGTCTGTCACCCAGTGTTGTGGCATTGTCCTCATACGGCATTAAAGCCAATAGAATGGCTATACTCGTGATACTCGTGATACTTGTGATTTTTCCCTTATTCTTATTCACATACTCACTTCCAGACTTTCTTCCCATAATCTTGGATGCGGTGTAAAAGTAAATTCAAAAATCAGCGTTTGTCTAAAGGATACCTTAAGCTGGACAAATACCAATTTTTAACCCCCCACACAACAGAATATATTTTAAAACTAATATTGTATTACAGATGAATTGTATTACAGATGAATTGTATTACAGATGAATTGTATTACAGATGAATTGTATTACAGATGAATTGTATTACAGATGAATTGTATTACAGATGAATTTAGAAATGAGTTTATTACAATAAAGCCTGAGCTAAACGAATTTTAATCTTCTAAATTACTTCCCCCTTCCCATTGAGTTTTTAATCGTCAGACTCAGTGTATTTATTGCAACAACATCCCTGACAATATTCCTACTAAGATATTAGATAATATATAATTTTGGATTGAAACTATTTAATAGTATTTAATTTGCTTATCTGCCATTTAAGCTTCTTTTTGGTCTTTTCGGGCTTTTTCAGGCTTCTTTCTCTTTATTTTGTTCACAATGTTAATTCTTTATTTTCGGATTATTCCTGGATGCTTTTCAATTGAATTTACATCGTTTTCAGGGTTAAGCTACACTTTTGTTCAGAAGATCTTTTTTGAGTTTAGTTTCATAAGTATGCCCTTTTTAACAACAGGCTATGCGTGAAGAGATAGAAGCGACAAAAATAGCTAAAATTATGTTAATAACAATATCTGTCCCGAAATTCGAAATTTCAAAGATGACAGAAGATGAAACTGTAGCATCCTGAAATAACTCTGGAGCTAAACATTGAAAAGATAAAAAACTTGAAAAAAGAAAATAAAACGCACATGATATTCTTCGAATAACATACCCAAAGAATGAAAGTATCTGGAAGAACTTTCATGCCAAAGAAAAATAAAAATGTAGAACTTCAGTTTTTACTGAAGTCCATAGTGTTTTATGTTCCAGTCCGCAGCGGCCTGAATTTTCTTTATTTCTTCTTCCCCGCCTTCCATGGTGAAGAGGTGTTTGAACCGCTTCTGTGCGCGGAGGTATTCCTCAACTGGCCTCGGGTCCTTGACCTTTCTAACCTGAGTGATCTCACCGTTCTCCATTTCGTACATGGGCCAGAGGCAGGTCTCTACTGCGAGTTTTGCAAGCTCGATAGTCTTGGAGCCGTCAAAGCCCCATCCAGTGGGACAGGGAGCGTGGGCGTGGATATAGGTCGGGCCCACAATTTCGGTAGCTTTTTTGACTTTCCTTATCATGTCCCGCGGGAAACCGATTGAGGTTGTGGCGACATAAGGAGAGCCGTGGGCTGCCATAATAGCTGGCATGTTCTTCTTGGGGCGCTGGTTTCCAAAGGAAACTTTTCCTGCTGGGCTTGTTGTTGTTGAAGCGTCATAGGGAGTTCCGGAGCTTCTCTGGATCCCGGTGTTCATGTAAGCTTCATTGTCCACACAGACATAGGTTATGTCGTGTCCACGCTCAAAGGCACCTGAGAGGGAGCGTATTCCTATGTCCATTGTCGAGCCGTCTCCACCGACTCCGATGACTTTGGTGCCCTCCTTTCTGCCGAGGGCTTTTAAGGCTGCCTCGACACCTGATGCCACTGCACCTCCGTTTTCAAAGAGGGAGTGGATCCAGGGGACCTGCCAGGCAGATTCCGGGAAGGGGGTGGTCATAACTTCCAGGCAGCCTGTAGGGTTAATTACGATAGTGTCCGGGCCTGCTCCCATGAGCATGAACTTTGCGGCAAGGGCATCACAGCAGCCTGCACAGCCCCTGTGTCCCGGAGCAAGGTAGGTTTTAGGTGTGGTTTTACTCATAGCAACTCCTCCTTGACGTCAGCAAACTGGCTCTCAACTGTAATACCGGATTTTGCGACCTTCTTGGTCTCTTCGATTATCTTCTCTACGAGCTCTACGGGCACATCGCGTCCTCCGTGGTTTAAGGTATAGCCGATAATCGGGATGTCACACCTGCTGTTGTACATGCTGGACTTGGTCTCGGTAAAGAGAGCACCTTCATTTGTTCCAATGGAGATGTTCTTGTCGAGCACGACTACAGCATTGGCATTTTTCAGGGCCTTTCTTATCTGCATCTTCGGGAAGGGCCTGAAGGACCTGACTTTCAGGATACCGATCTTCTCGCCTCTTGCCCTGTACTCGTCAACTACGTCTTTGATGGTACCCACAATTGAGCCCATGGCCATGATTACGACCTCAGCATCTTCAAGATGGTAACCGTCGATAAGTCCTCCGTGGTCCCTGCCAAAGATCTCTGCGAACTCTTTGGAAACTGCCTCGATCTTCGAAAGTGCTGCCTGCATTCCCTTTTCCTGGAGGTATCTGAACTCGGTGTAAGTCGAGGGGTCTGCAAAGGCTCCGAAGGTCAGGGGGTTTTTGGGGTCAAGCACGTGTTCAGGCTCATATTTGGGCAGGAACTCGTCGGTAAGGTCCTGCTCAAGCAGCACAACGGGCTCGTAGACGTGGGAGAGGATAAACCCGTCCATGCAGGCCATGCCCGGCAGGAGCACATCTTTGTCCTCTGCGATTTTGAAGATCTGAGGAACCATGTCTGCTGCTTCCTGGACGTCCTCTGCATAGAGCTGGAGCCAGCCTGTATCCCTCTGGGCAATTGCATCCTGGTGGTCGTTCCAGATGTTGATCGGGGCGCTTACTGCCCTGTTTGCCACGGTCATGATAATTGGAAGTCTCATTCCTGCGGCGTTGAAGAGAACCTCGTGCATTAACAAAAGTCCCTGGGATGTAGTTGCGGAATATGTCCTTGCCCCGACTGCCGAGGCTCCCACAAGGGCTGAGATTGCGGAGAATTCAGATTCTACATTAATATATTCACAGTTCGGGATTTCCCCGTCTGCCATAAACTGGGAGAGGTCTTCGACGATATGGGTCTGAGGAGTGATAGGATAAGCAGAAATCACATTTGGACGGCAGATTTTTGCTGCATGGGCAACTGCGTAGGAACCTTCCACGACGACCATTTTGGCTTTGTCGGCTGAATTGAGTGGCATTATTTCTCCTCCAGTATCATTTCAATTGCATCTGCAGGGCATTCGTTTGCGCAGATGCCGCATCCTTTGCAGTAGTCATAATTGTATTCAAAAAAGCCGTCTTCTCTGGGAAGGACTGACATATCAGGGCACACAATCTCACAGATGCCGCATTTAGTGCATTTTTCGTAAATGTAAACAGGACGGAAGTTTCTCCAGCCTCCAGTTTTATTTACCAGAGTAGAGCCCGGCTCACAAACTCCTCCAATTGGGATTTTCATGCTTCTTCCCCCTTGATAAGGTCATAGGCTTTCTGGATAGCCTTTGAATTCTTTTCGGCCACTTTGCCGGAAAAGCGGTCCCTTATGGCTTTCTTGATGGACTCTACATTAATCTCTCCGGTTGCGCCCGCAAAAGCTCCAAGGAGGACAGTGTTTACGATGGGGATGCCTATAACGTCCATTGCCACCTTTGTAGCGTCCACAGTCATAACCCTGGCTTTAGTATCAATTTTGAGTTCTTCGGGGCTTTCTTTTGTGTTGATGAGGATAATACCATCGTCTTTTATTCCGCTTGCAACGTTAACAGTTTCAAGCAGGGTTGCATCCTGGACAATAACGTAATCCGGAGTATAAATCTGGCTTCTAAGCCTGATTGGGCTGTTACTTATCCTTGTGAATGCCTGCACAGGGGCACCTCTGCGCTCTACCCCAAAAGCGGGGAAAGCCTGGCTGAATTTTCCATCTTCAAAAGCTGCAACGGAAAGCATCTCAGCCGCGGTAACAGAACCCTGGCCTCCTCGACCGTGTATTCTGATTTCCTTCATCTGGATTCTCCTTTTTTAATGCGGTTTATCTATACTATTTCTGATGTTTTTGCGTTTTAGCTGTTCTCGGCAGTCTGATGGCATACTTATCTGGTTGTCAGCACACTGCTGTTAACTGAGTTACTGTTAATAGGGTTAACCTGAAGTTAGTTTCTATATAAATACCTGCCAGTTTAGAAACTCGGTACCTACCCTGTACGATTCTTTATCTGGCTTTTCTTCAGACACCATGAATACCAGGGTCAATTTGCGTTAACTCAGACTCTGGACGGCAGACTTGTCAACCTTAAAGTATTCATAACTATTGGGTCATGATTATCTTGAATTCATAACTATTGGATCATGATTATCTTGAGTTTTAATATATTTTCAATTGTATATTCACGCCGTTTGGTGCCTGATAGTTCATGGATAATAGTGTAGATTATTATTAGGTTTTCGGTGAAAGTCGAAAAAGTACTTATAAATACTTCTATTTATAAATTATTTTTTAGGTGTTTTATAATTATTATTTTCAGGTTAACGTGTTTCATGATCTCGTTTTCTCTTATTATTTCCGTAAACAAAGCTTACATCTTAAAAGATGGATATTTTAATATATTTCCTGGCAGAAACTCCTTATCAGTTCGGTCACGGCTTTTCCGTCTTCCAAACTATTAATTTTTTCTCTGATATGCCGCGAGCCGCGCAGTCCTTTAGTAAACCAGTGTGCATGCATCCTGAGATTTATAGATGAAAGCAGGTCGTGTTCCTCAAGGAGAGAAATATATGTATCAAAATCTTCAAGCTGCCTGGATTGTTTATCTGCTTCAAGCTTTTCACCTGTCTCCAGGTAGTACCTGATTCTCTTGAATATAAAAGGGTTCCCCATTGCAGCGCGCCCTATCATGAGTCCGTCGCAACCCGTCAGTTCCAGTGTTCTCTCAGCAGATTCCTCGTCTTTTACATCCCCATTTGCAATGACCGGAATCGAAATTTCGTTTTTGACAGCTTTTATTGCCGGAAGGTTCGAGCTACCCGAATACATCTGTCCTGCCGTCCTGCCGTGCACTGTAAGAGCTGATGCTCCTGCCTTCTCTATCAGGCGAGCAATTTCAAGCGTTTTTTCCTCTCTTCCCAGGAGTCTGATTTTAGCGCTGACCGGAGTCTTCAGGGAATCTGTCAGCTCCGAAACTATTGTATATACAAGTTCAGGAGAGTTTAGCAGAGCTGAACCGCATCCAGCCCCTGTAATGCATTTTGCAGGACAGCCCATATTAATGTCAATAATTTCAGGCCTGTATTTCTCTTCAATAAAAAATGCAGCTTTTGTTAGCTTCTCAGGACAGCTCCCTACAAGCTGAACTCCGAAAGGTCTCTCATCAGGAGAGCTCAGCCCTTTAATGAAAGATTTCCTGCTTTCATTTAGCAGAGCATCTGCATTTATCATCTCGGTATATGTAAGGTCAGCTCCGTAACGCCTGCAAAGCAGCCTGAAAGCCAGATTTGTTACATCTGCCATAGGTGCAAGAAGAAGGTTTCCAGAAAGTTCTGCCCTGCCAATTTTCAGTTTTTTAAGTTTCATGCTTTTTCTGGTTTTAGTTTTTTATTGATTTGTAGATGTTTTTGGCAGTGTGCCACTTTTTCTGTAAAATTATCTCTACCCTTTTCCTCTTGTTTTTTGATTATTGTTCCATTATTAAATACTTATTTCCTGTAATCCATTCTTCATTGATATCGATCAGTATTGAGACT
>Ga0208825_1001711_pt1 | contig 15889 bp, 9 predicted proteins | sample AD_UKC113_MetaG_FD_184450 | JGI IMG/M metagenome (GOLD analysis project Ga0208825, IMG submission 184450) | Active sludge microbial communities of municipal wastewater-treating anaerobic digesters from Hong Kong - AD_UKC113_MetaG (SPAdes)... | ecosystem: Engineered > Bioreactor > Anaerobic >...
CGATGCCCTGCATCAATGGTTATCAGTGAAGTTAAATTGACTTTGTTTGCTGCTTCCCAACCGTAATAAACGGTTTTTATTTGTGAACGAACTTTCCCATCCGAAATGACACAACACACCAAACTGTCGCGTTTTTCGACTCTGTAAGCTTTTTTCCCATCCCAATAAGCAATGCTGCCAATACCCAGCGACTTGCCAACTTCCATATCGTCCATTCCCCAAACGGCCATTTTATGATAATTGTCGTAACCATCAACGCCCACTGCCGGTAAAACAATTCCGGGCGTTTTTTTCCCAAAGGCATCCAGCGCATTTCGCTGATCGAGGTAAAATCGATAGGCCACCTTGTCGCTTTCCCAGCCGGCTCCTTCATATTTTATAAAATAGGAATGATCCTTAAAATTTCCGGGCAAACGGATAAAATTGGGCTTCACCCAGGAAAATTCACCCTGATATTTTCCGTTTACAAACTGACCTCCAATTTTATGAGCAATTTCTGCATAGGTTCGTTTGGGATAATTTTCAGCCTGTCCACGCTGAAAGTTAAATTTTAATATAGCATTCGGCTGCAATCTTTCAATCGAAAAAACTGCGATTTGTTCAGCATTTATATCGGAAACAATTTCAACCGGCAATTGAACGCCTTCTTTCGAAACTACGTAATAATTGCCAATAGATAAAGGTAGTTTTTGTATCGGAATTTCGACCATATAATCCTTCAAAACCACATCGGATTGATTTTTAACGGTAACCGATTGTGAATAAACATTCTGAATAAACAATAGAAAAACTATTAAAGATATTGAGCGACTGATTTTGAACATTTTACTTCATGTTTATATGATTATCTTCCTTTTTCTCAAAAAAATCTTTCCCGAGTACTATTTCCTTGTCGAAATTTTTAACTTGTCGGGATGAAAGCGTTTTTGACCATTTCACTCGACGATTGGTCAAATTACCGCCTTCACCCGAATTTTGATATTCCGAAAATTGAGCCGTTTTTTCATTGGAAACTTTTCCCCAATTGTCCCACCCTTCCGGTTTTATGACGTTGGTCATGTCGCATTCGATAAAAGCTACTTTTGCATAAGGCCGCCACGGACGTCCCAAATAAAATGAGGCCGGATTTTCGCCATGAATTTGACAACGATAAAACACAAATCCATAGTTGTTCTCTTGAGGCGTTGCTGCTGCTGTTACAAATCCGCTTTCTTTGCAGAAAAGCTCACACTCGTCAAAATAGGCAGTTGAAAAACCAAAAATGAAATCCACCGTTCCTTCGATGTAACAATTTTTATAGTATTGCCTGCTTCCGGCTTTGTGTGGATAAAGTGTGTCCTGAAAGCCTGAAAAATTGCAATTATAAAAACGTGCCTTTTCGCTTCGAACAACAGCTGCAACCGCCTGACCAATTGGGCCTGCAGCATTCTCGAAAGTTAGATTTTCAGCCGTAAAATTGGGAGAACAAATATAAACACTTGCAGAACCGGAAGTTCCCAATTGATCGCCAAAACCACTCGGTTTTGAAGCAAAATTATTGTACGACAGAATTGTTTTATTCCTGTCTTCTCCAATAAGCGTCAACGAATCCTTCGTTTCAGGGATGATGAGTTTTTCTCTGTAAAATCCGTTGCGAATAAAAATACTGGTTTTCCTTTTGCGAAAATCGGGCACGGCATTGATGGCTTCCTGAACTGTTCGAAAATCACCCGTTCCATCTTGAGCAACGATCAGATCATATTTCGAATGATCGACTGCAATTGGAGTATTGTATAAAATTCGATTTAGAAAATTGGCAACATATTGAACCGTAGATAATTGCCACGGATGAAAATGCCAAAAAGAATGAGGACAATCATCGAAAGCCTGTACTTCGGAATAAATGCCCAAACTGTCCAACATTCGGATATGTTCGTCTCTGCCATTATGAAAACGTAGAATGGAACTGTTGATAAAACAAACTGGAGCAGAATTCTGATTGACCCAGGTTACCGCTGAAGCAGCTTTCCAATTTTCGGGACGTTCGGCAAATGTTCCGCCCAGCCACAAAGCATCAACCGGCATTTTATCTCCAATGTTTCGAGCTTTTTGCGCTCTATCAATGGTCGCTTTGTCGATAAAGGAAGATATGCCATCGATATTGACAACGGCTTTGATGAGCTTATCTTTGTTTTTTGTTCCGATTAAAGCAGCCAACTGTCCGCCGGCTGAGCATCCCGAAACGGCAATTTTAGCCCGATTGATGCCATAAATTTCGGCATTAGCTGCAATCCATCTTACGGCATCTTCCAAATCTTCTTCTCCGGCAGGAAATAAAGCTTCCGGAATAAGACGATATTCGACGGTAACACAGACAAAACCTTTTTGAGCCAGTTTCACTGCCATTGCTTTTTGTAATGAAGGAGAACCTGAATTCCAACCTCCGCCATGAATCATCATTACGGCAGGTAAAACTTCATTGTTATCCAACCGATAAATATTCAACAACAGCTTCCTTTCCGGTGAAATGGATTTATAAGCAATGTTTTCGTACAATTTCAGATTGTCAGACATTCTTGCCTCCGCCGGGCGAATAAAAGGATACTGTTTTTTCAACTTGATATAAATACTGTAGACCGTGTAGCTTGTATCTCGCGGAACACCGTTTATCATTACCGTTTGTGCCTTTAAGGGAAAGCAGAACACAATCGCACAAAAGAGAAATATTGAATGAGAAAATTTCATGATAAAAAGTTAAAATACAATACAAAGGGTGAAATAGCAGTGAATGAATATGGTCTTGAATAAACTTCACTGCTATTTGCCCAAAATAAGAATTATTTCTTCACGATCAGCTTGGTTAGGACTCCATTTTGAGTATGAATTTTTATTAAATAATTGCCACCTGACAAATTGCTCAAATCAATACTCGAGCTGTTTCCATTTAATTGCGTAATTATCTGACCTGAAATACTAAAGATTTCGATTTTCGTTACTTTTTCATTTGAATTGATATTCAATAAATTGGAAACAGGATTTGGATAAAGCTGTATAGAAGTTGACTGATTTGTGTTACTAATTCCTGAAATTGAATTATAAACAGTACTCATATAGAAAAGATAACTGGAGCCGTTTCCTTTTACAATCGTATGAGATCCGGCAGGAAGTGAGCTAATGGTTACAATTCCATTTGTAGAGGACGGCGTGTAAGTAGTTCCGTCAATTTTAACGGTACCGGTATAATCAGGATTGAATACCAGCGTTAAGGTTGCTACTGAAGTAGTTGTAAAGCTGATATTGGTACTCGACTCCATTTTGAGGCACTGTGTTAAGGTTAAGCCTTGATAAGTAACCGTTCCGTAACTTGTGGACAGATTGCCTGTAATAGAATAGAAAGAACTGGTTTTACCATCCGTTGTAAAGTTATGAATCATTGCTCCCGAAGAACTCGATCCGCTTGTAACGGTAATTGTGCCTGATATTGAAACCGGAGTTCCTGATTGTCCGCTTGTGGTTACCGTATAGGAAACAGTAGCTGTTGGTGTACCGGAAATGGTAATCGTTTTGGCAGCAGCATCTTTTATGTAGTCGATTCCTGAAGCCGGCAATCCGGTAACTGAAGCATCTGTAGCCTCACCACCCCAAGTGAAAACAATATTACTAATGGCATTCCCTGAAGTTACCGTTTGATTAACATCACCAGTTACAGTCAATGTTTGCGAGCTGCCGGAAGAACTACTTTCACCCTGAACAGCTACTAAACTTGTACTATAATTTGTAAGAGCCGATTTCAATCCGGTATTTACAGCATAAGAAGCATCATCTACAGCATTATTAAATGTCCATTTCAAATCGCCGCCGTTAACTCGTCCTGCATATTGCATTACTTTTTCTTTTGCTTGTTCTGGGGTATCTGCTGTATATTGGTACATGACAGACACATCTGTATCGAAATTATTATAGGTATTTGAGCCTTGTTTCGTTTTTATCGTTGAAGGAACTGTCTCATTTCTTGAAGCAGCCACGTAAGCATCAAAATCTACCGTAGAATTAGTATATTCGGAGCTTCCATAAGCAACAAAACGATTTTGACCGGTCATGTAATTGTTAAATGCTTTGATAATACCGCCATCTTCACTCGAAAAAGTTCCTTCGGATTGATAAACGTCCGAGCCTTGCATCGAGATCAGCATTGGATATTTGCAATTGCGGAAATAATTTCCTTCGACAAAAACGGAGGCTGCAGTGGTTACTCCTACACCGTATTTTGCATTGCCGTCATAATAATTGTTGTAAATATGAGCCGAATAATAGCGAACGCGAGGATGCCGCGAATCGGAATGATCATACCAGTTGTGATGATAAGTAATGAAAAGACCGGATGTTGTTCCTTCACTTAAACCAAGCAAATTGCATTTTCCACAATCCCAGAAATGGTTGTAAGAAAAAGTAACATACGTGGATTTTTTACAATCGAGCGCTCCGTCACCTTTAATTTGATCGGCATCGCTGCCGGCTTGTCCATAAAACAAATCGCAGTTGTGAACCCAAATATGATCATTGTCCTGTTGCAGTCCAATATCATCTCCTTCATCGCTGTTGCAATTCATAAATCCAAGATTTCTGACTTCGATGTTAGAAGCATTTTTTATACGTAAACCCCAACCATCGGCTACTGCATCGTCGCCAATTCCTTCAAAAGTGATATAACTTGAAGCATTATTGTTGTTCTCGATCACAATATCTCCATTCAACATATAATCAAGGTCGGTAATTTGCCCAATCAAACGAACCGATAAAGGACGTGTATCTTTCCCTTTTTTAAAACCATCCAATATGGTCTGTAATCCAACACAAGGATTGGAGCTGGCTCCGGTTACCGTCATGGAAACCGAATTTTTATTATTTTCGGTAATATAAAGAATCACCGCATTGTCTTTCAATGTTCCATCACTTTTATAAGCTCCCGGAACACGACTGCCTTGAAATGCAAAACCACTTCTATCGTGAGCTTTCACCATTATGGAACTTATCGAAGCTCCTTCGACTTCCGTTCCATTCACTACAGGCTTCACCGTAATACTATATTCTCCTTCTGCCAATCCGACAATATCGGCTCTCCAATAATCTGCATATTTACGGATTAATGGACTGTCTATTTTTTTGTTTGTAATGCCACCGCCGGTATAATAAACATTGTAACTATCAACCGAACCGGAAGAATGCCACTTGAGATAAGCCGATTCCAGCCATCCGTTTGCTTCAAAAATGTGGATTGATTGTGAATAAGCCGATAACGAAAAGATAAACATTAAATTAAGAAAGAGAATAATAGTTTTGTTCATGATGTAAGATTCTAAATTTTAAAGTTAGTAACTGAATTAATTGGAATAATTAGATTTGTTTGAATTAATAATGGATAACAAGCTGTCCAAAGATTTTGGACAGCTTGTTAAAACAACAACTTGTTTAAAATTATTTTACAAATTTCAAAGTATTGGATGTACCCACCTCACGAACTATATACACTCCTTTTGGAAGTTGAGCTGTAGAAATTGTGGTGGAGGAAGAAGCAATAATTCTTTTTCCACTTGCATTAAAAACCTGCAGTGCTAAACCTTTAGCATTAATAATTTCTGAACCGTTAAAAGCAATAGAATTTTCGGATTTAGGATTTTTTACTGCTGAAGGTTCAATATAGTCAATTGCTGAAGAAACATCCAATAAATAAATATTTACTCCACTACTAACTGAATATAAGTACAGAGTAGCAGCACCACCGGTATAGTTGAAAGTTTCTAAAGGAATATTATTTCCATCAGGATCACTATAAACTCCTGGAGCACTGAAAGAAGAAATTGAATCTGTTCCATTAGTAAGCAACAGCCTTCTGTCTGTGCCACTGCTTGAAGAGAGACAAGAAACCGTTATAGTTCCTGGTCCGCTTACTTGAAATACCAAAGCTCGTGTAGTGGGCATATACCGATTTTCAGCAGTAAAGCCACCTGAACCACCTAATTTCAAACGCTGAGTAAAAGAATAAGTTCCGTTTTTTTTAGCATTTGCATCAATTGCTACTGTTGCATCAGCAGTGGCCATAATTTTCAACCCATCAATAATGGTAGTTGAAGAAATTGTTTGTGCAGGGAACTTTTCAGTGTCGCTAAAATTCCATGTTTTTTGTGCAAACATAGTTGCTGCACCAGCCAACAAAATGGCGCTTAGTAAAACCTTTTTCATAATCGTAAATTTTTGATTGTTAGTAAATAATTGAATAATAAATAGTTATTTGATTGCTGTAAAGCCTTTTAAAAGCCTTTTAAAAGCCTTTTAAAATACTTTTGAATCAATAAAGAAGATTTTATTCGTTCTTCATTTTTTTCATTTCTTCCACAAAATTACCGAGCACATTCTTTATTGTTATTTTTTCACATTCCATTTTTGTAAGTTGTTTTGCCCATTTTACGCGTAAGTCAGTTCTGCTTCCTTCGCCGGAATTGTTGTATTCGTAATACCGGGCTGTTTTTTCATTTTCCGGATTTTTCCAATTGTGCCAACCGGCAGGAACAATTCCTTTGGGTAAGTAACAATTCATAAAAACAGTCATGGCATAAGGTCGCCAGGGTCTGCCCAAATAAACAGCGTTAACCGAATCGGCAAGTGAAACGGTACAATTGTTGAAAATAAATCCGTACGGGATATTCTGTGGTGTGCTGGCTGCTGTAATGTAGGAATTTCGTTTGCAGTAAATCTGACATTTCTCAAACCAACAAGTAGCCGGTCCAAAAATAAAATCGGTTGTTCCTTCAATATAACAGTTTTCAAAATACTGACGTGAATTTTCGCGTCCGGCATAAACAGTATCCTGATTTCCCAAAAAACGGCAATTCAGAAAAACGATTCTGTCTCCTTCCACATGCAATGCTACCGCTTGTGCAACAGGTGCAGCCGCATTTTCAACCGTCAGATTTTGAACCAGCATATCGTTACCACAAATTTTTAACGTATAGGTTTTAAATGTTCCCATGTTGTTGATTTTTGCATGGTCGTCAAAACTGATAATAGTTTTGTCTCTGTCTTCCCCAATCAACTGAATGTTGCAAATATGAGTCGGTATTTCGATTTTCTCCTTGTAAAATCCGTTTTTTATGTAAATGGTAACCCAGCCATCCGGGTTAAAAGCCCGAACAGAATCAATGGCTTGCTGAATGTTCAAAAAATCGCCTGTGCCGTTTCTGTCCACCACTATAACCTTATCGGCATGCGACCATCCAGAAAAACCCATGAAAAAAATCAACAATATTGGAAAAAACTTTTTCATTTTTATCCACAATTTATTTATTGGACAAAGCATTGGTATATTCCGATTTGGTGATTTTTTCAACCAAACTGTTCAAATAAACTTCCAAATAAGTATAACCTTCTTCGTTTATATCGGTAGCAAATTTGCCGGGATAATTTTTTTCGAGCCATCCATCAGGAATCCCATCTTGATTGCTGTCAGGATAGGGCTGTGTAGAACGATAAACAGGCCAGCCACCCACATCATTTTGAGAATCGATAATACCGGGTCTGCCACTAATCGAACCTTTATAAGTTGCTTTTCCTTTCTGCGTTTCTTTCACAATTCTTTTATCCACAGCATCTCTTCTGAATGAAGCTCCTGCAAATTGTAATACTTTTTTGAAAGCAATCTCTACCGGCTGTTCGATAATAGGTGTACATTCAAAAGGATGGATTGCCTTACAAAGCTGTTTGTCAACACCTTCGGCATAAGAGACACATTCCCAGTTGTCTTTTTTACATTCAGGGCAACCATACACAAAATTCTTATCAATAAAATATTGTCCATAACCGGGAGAAACCATTTCAGGGTGACTATCCATATCCACATGCGTAATTCTAAATCTGACCGATGGTTTGGTGGCAGGTCCATATTTGAAATAATTTCCAACAATGTTGTATTTTCCGTTTTCGCCGCCATAAGAACTATTGTCGCCCCAGTCGTAAATCACATTATTTCTAAAATCGACGCGTTCTTCATCAATGGAAGTATTGTATTTCAATCCTTCCCGTCTCCAACCGTTAAATCGTGGATTACGGCTTAAATTATGAGCTATCAGATTGTGATGAAAACTTGCATTTTTGCCACCCCAAATTCCGCCGTATCCATGTGGACCTTTTGCATGACCCGCATTATTCAAGGATTCTGAAACAATGCACCATTGCAAGGTGAAATCTTCGTTTGTGTAAAAAGAAGCACACTCATCAATGCTCCAACTCATGGAACAATGGTCTATTATCACATTTTTACAATTTCTTCCGCCAACAGCATCACTTTCATTGTGTATCAATTCATTACCAAGTCGAAAACGTATAAAACGAATAATCACATTATCGGCTGAAATAAATACATCATGATTTTTAATACAAATCCCATCGCCGGGTGCACTTTGTCCGGCTATTGTCAAATTGGGTTCTTTGATGGTTAATGTTTTTGTCAACGGAATGATTCCCGAAACCTTAAAAAGAATGGTTCTTGCACCTTTTTGATTGACAGCCCAACGCAGTGTACCTTCCGAATTATCGTCGGCAAGCGAAGTTACAAAAAGCACTTTTCCTCCCCGTCCACCGGAAGCAAATACTCCGCCTCCACAAGCTCCGGGAAAGGCCGGTATCTGAGCGGAAGCAGAAATACCAACCGTAAAAAGACAACACACAAAAACCAATTCTTTAAAGATTTTCATTTTGAAAAATATTATGGTTCAACTATCAAAAGTGTTGGAAGAATTATTCCGTTTTCCATTTTAACTTTTACAATATAAATTCCGGCATTTAGCTGCTGCATGGTAAATGAAACTTCTGTTCCAGTCGTTTCCTTTTCGGAAATTTTTGCACCGCTCAAGGTATAGAATTCAACTTTATTGATTTTTTCAGCAGCTTTGATATTCAAATTTCCCGATTTGAAAGGATTTGGATAAATGCGCAAAGAAGAATTTGCATGTACTTCATTTACAGCGGTATTTGCATCCAAATATTGTCGATTTACGACTGGTGCAGCCAATTCATTCAAATAAACTTCAACATTGGTATATTGTCCGTCAAGTGTTTTTGTACTTCCATCTGAAGCATCATTTGGATTCAAGCCCTTTGCCGTTTCCCAATCGTCAGGCATGCCATCGCCATCGGTATCCGTTGGAATAGTTGTCGGATCATAAGTATATTCGGGCCAACCACCAACATCTGCCTGAGAATCAATAAAACCACCGGTACTTCCATTGCTTCCTTGTGTAACCGTAACAGTTCCATTCAGCACATTATCAATTATTCGTGTATCCACTGCATCGCGTTTCAAGCTGGCACCGGCAAAACCCGTTACGCTCAAATAAGCACTGTCGGCACGTTGCAGTCTCAGATAAGGCGGAAAATCAAAAGGAACCTCTAATTTAATCGTATCTGAATAAGTTCCAACAGGTTGAAATCCCAGCCAGTTATTATCGGTAACGCTTGGTGTATTGACCATAATGTTTCCGCTTAAATGAAAATGTCCCCAAACACCTTTTGGTTGACTGTTGGAGCCATCATCGGCATTTGGACTGAAAATTCGATAATTTACGCCGCTCGATGTTTTGGTGGCTTTACCTGAACGATAGTAATTGTTCATTATATTGTAGTAACCGCCTTCTCCTCCATAACCCGAATTGCTACCCCAATTGTAAATAACATTATTTGTAAAATTAACTTTTTCTATTGCAGGTTTATTGGTGTAACGACTTCCGCAAAATCTTGGATTGCGACTGTCATGAAAAGCCAGCAAATTGTGATGAAAAGTTGCCGGTTCGCCACCCCAAATTCCTCCATAACCGTGTGCACCTTTTGAATGAACGGAATTACGGAGACTTTCAGCCATGACACACCACTGCATGGTAAAATATTTGTTATCGTAAAAGGAAGCACATTCGTCAATATTCCAACTCATTGAACAATGATCGAGGATGATATTGCTTGCATCACGTCCCCAAATGGCATCCGCTCCATCCCAACTATAGGAAGTGTTTCCGGCCAATTTATCGGCTTCGGCTGCTTCATCTCCCATCCTAAAACGCATAAAACGGATAATCACATTACTTGCCTGAACTACCACCGGATAATTTTTCAGACAAATTCCATCACCCGGAGCACTTTGACCGGCAATGGTCAAATTGCCGTTTTTTATCCTGAGTTCGGAAGTTAAAGGAATAATCCCGGCGACTTTGAACATAATGATTCTTGCACCCGACTGATTAATAGCCCAGCGCAATGTGCCCGTTGTCCCGTCATCGGTAAGTTTGGTTACATAAAGAATTTTTCCTCCGCGTCCACCGGTAGTGTACATGCCGTCGCCTTCAGCTCCCGGAAAAGCCGGGATTTGGGCAAACATCTGTAACAAAAAAATGTTTGAAACTAAAACACACAAAATTGTTAAAATTCTATTTTTCCTCATCATTTTATTTTATTAAAACTTTTGCTGTTTTAATGCCTTCATTATTTACCACATTTACAATCCACAATCCTTTATCCAATGAAATTTCATCATCTCCGGATATTTCCTTAACAAAAGATAAAGAGCCATTTACGTAATAAATTTTTATTTTGGAAGGATTTTTTACATTTGAAATAAAGACTTTGCTCCCATCTGAAAATATCCGAATAAAATCATCTTTCTTTTGCAGTGAAACACTTGTACTAATATCAGTAGATTTTAAAGTGTTTATTGGATCCCAATTATCAGTTCCTTTTGTAAAATTGAAAGTAGTAATTTCTGTACCATCGCTTAAAACCGGTTCTGTAAGCACTTTTGACCAAGAAACGCGAGAAGCAGAATTATCAACTCCAGATTTTTCTATGGTGTTGTACTCGTAAACTTTATCGGATGTTCCACCCAAAGAATTATTCCATCCGGCCGGGACAATCAAGGATTGCCCGTCAAAACTCGGATTATTTCTAGTTTCAATGGTTGTAGAGTAAAATACCACTTCGCTGGTAGTTGGTTGCCACGGACGACCAAAGTATCCGGGTTTGGAGCGATAAAGTGAAGCTGTCTCCACAGAAGGAACCGCCGAAGTTATATTGCATTCATACATTAAAAATCCGCGAGCAGAATTTTGTTGCGCAGCTGTAATGTAAGCTACATCCGAGCTTGCTTCACTTGTATTCATTGCTAAATCGGTTTGGTAGCAAGTCAATGTCATGCCTCCAAACAAGTAATCGGTGGCACCCATAAGTACGCCCTTATAAACAGCTATTCTGGCGCCTTCAGCTCCATAAAATGAATCCTGACGACCAACAACTCGACATTTGTTTAAAATTGCCCTATCGGCACTTGCCGTAAATGCAATAGCTGCAGCTCTTTCTACAAAGCTTTTATTCTGTACATCCGTACTCCCGTAAGTTGTAGGACGTGTACCCTTTCCTCCGGTTGACCATTCCTGAACTACATCTTCCGATTCTTTTTTTGAAATATATTGATTAAAAGAATTTTCAAAAATTATATTGTCAGCTCTGAAACCGGAAGCTGAGACTACCACAGTTGCATTCCAGTAAGAACCGTTAGTTGTGCCACTTCCGGTATTTGAATAAGTTGTATAACCATTTTCCTTATTGACTCTCAGAACATCTGCATTCCATTTTTGGTCGGTGCCCATACTGAAATAATTGTATCCGTGTCCATAATACGAAGTGATTCTCACAGCATTTTCATCAATATCCACACCTTTGTTTAAAAGAGCAATACTTGGTGTTGTAGAAGCATTAACCAAAGTAACGTTTGGAATATCAATCACCAACATTTCTTCGTAATTTCCGGGATCTATCATTATTTTTACAGTATCTGTATTTTCACGCGTCATACAACGAACGGCAGCTAATGCGTCATTGATACTCTGATATTCCTTATCGGTTCCAACCGTTATTATTGGCTTGTAGGTTACAGATTTTACCGTTTTAATTTCAGTTAAATAGGTGGTCGTTCCTGTAACATTAGCAATGGTCATGTAACCGGGAGTAGATTCCGCATAAACAAATTCGTGCGATTCAATGCGGTTGGTACTTCCGCTGTTGGTAGAAATTTCACTTCCTCCATCCACAGTGAACTTGGCAGAATAATAGTAATAAACTATCATTTTTTCACCGGGTGAAACAGGAACTTTAACCGTTGCATCACCTGTGAGTACCAAATGTCCCTTCGATTTTTCATTGTAAACCGAACCGGTAAACAACATTCCTTTATAAGCCGTTGTAACACCAATTGTGATGGTGGCATCATCAAAAGACCAATCCGTAACGGGAATAAACGATAAATCTTTTGAAGTTTCAGCTCCATTAACTTTTAAGTTTGACGTAAGTCCCAATTGTACAGGATATTCATCCAAACCACTGCACGAAACGGAATAAACTCCATCACGCAACTGAATGTTATTCAAATCGGTGAAAGAATAAACATAACCAGATTCATTCAGGTTGGAGAAAGTAACAGAAAGTTTGGAAAGTTGCGTAGCGTCTAAACCGTTAATATTTAACAAAACAGTATAAACCGGCTTAGCTACAAATGCAATATCGGTATTAATATCTGAAGAGATATTTACATTATTGTTGGAAATATAATAATCATTTACACCTGTAGCAGAAATCGTATAATCGCAATTTGCTTCCAACTGAACAGTATATGTTCCTGCAGAAGCATTCACTACAGGTTTGGGGACATAAATTCTGGTATCAGAAGGAGTAAAAATTAATCCTAATTTCGCCAGTTTTTCGGAAGGCAATCCGGTAATATTTCCACTTAATGTAAAAAGTGTAACTTTCAGAATAACAGGATTATATATTGTAGAACTGCTAACTGTCAAAGGATCGGAATTGGTAATGATATAGCCATTGGCGTTTCCGAGACTTAAAGAATAAGTGTATCCTGCAGGCAGATTTATGGAATAGTTGTTAGAAGCATCAGGAGCTACCGACCAAACCTTTCCGGCAGCATTGGTAAAATTAAGTGTATATCCTGAAGGCATGTCGAGAGCATTGGTCAAATCAAACGTACCACTGACGGAAACATACGTGGCAGGTTTTCTCAAAATTCTGTAATAAAATGGTTTATCAACGGAATCATAAATTTTATATACCCCCGCTTTCTTTGCTACAAATTTATATATTTCCGGTGATGAAGTTAAAGAAACGATGTCTTTCTGAGAATTATCCGACGTATATTCAAAAGTCATTTTCCCGGTTCCATTTTGAGATTTGGCATAAATGGTAACCTCATCGTCTTCGTTTAAATTTAAGCTTAAATATCTTCCGGTAGCAGCGCTGGCATTAACATAAAGATACCCGGTTAAAGTTTCTGAAGTTGAAGCTACCGTTACCGGAACACCATTTGAATCGTAACGCGTAAGATTGGTATTGGATGTTCTCAAGCGGTCGCTTGTAGAAGAAGTGCTGGTCCAGCTTAAAATACCGACGGTAAATGAGCTGGGTAAATTTTTCCCTGTGGTTCCGGGTGTTACGTCTGGATACCAACTATTAATTGTTGCTTCATCCAACATATTGTTGTAAATAGTAGGATCGAGTTGTGCCGCACCAAAATCCCAAACATCTATTTTGGTTTGAGCCTTTATAATTGAAAAACCTACAAAGAAGAATAATAGCAGAAAGTAAAATGTTTTTTTCATTGGTATTTATTTTTAAAATTTATTGAAAAGATATGTTTTTTATTTATTCAGCAATACACTCACCATTATAAAAGGGGCAACCGCTTTCGCATCATTGTCCCTAATGGGTTCGGAAATATAATATTCATAACTGCCGTCGCGATAATTTTTTTCGCCACCCAAACCGGCTACAGCACAGGTATTTTTCAATGAAATAGTTCCATCACTGTTCTCAACAATAAATGTTTTTACAAATTGCTTATAGGCTTTTTTACCTTTCTTGAGAAATTCATTCGGCAAATAACCTTTTTGCGCTCCTTTTACCCATGTATAAATAAACATGGCAGAACCGCTCGATTCAACATAATTTCCCTTTTCATTGATTTTATCCGTAACCTGAAACCACATTCCCGTTTTCGGATCACGATATTTGTCGAGCGAGTAGCATAAATTTGTCAAAACTTTGATTATTTCAGAGCGTTTCGGATGATTTTCAGGCAAAAAATCCAGCACGTCCACTATTGCCATTGCATACCAGCCCATGCTTCTGCTCCAGAAATTGGGTGAAGTTCCTTTCACAGGGTCAGCCCATTTTTGTTGGCGACTCTCATCCCAACCGTGATAATACAGCCCGGTGGCAGGATCATAACAATGTTTGGCAATGAGCAGAATTTGAAAAGCTACTTCGTCAAACAATGCCGGTTCATTAAACCGGTAAGCATATTCAGCCAAAAAAGGTGAAGCCATATAAATACCATCCAGCCACATTTGATGCGGATAAATCTTTTTGTGCCAAAAACCGCCTTCGCTGGTGCGAGGCTGCGTATTTATCTGGCTACGAAGCAGTTCAATTGCTTTTTTGTATTTTTCATCTTTAGTTTTTTCATATAGAGTGAAAAGAAACTTCCCCGAATTAATTCGATCCAGACTGTATTCTTCAAGTTTATAGCCTTTTATTTGTCCATTTTCATTAATAATGGTGTCGGCATAACTTTTGGCATACTGAAAATATTTTTCATTGCCTGTTTTTTCCCAAACTTTTAGAAAAGCTTGCAATTCAAGTCCGTTGCAATAATCCCATTTCAGTTTTTTTGAAAAATCAAGCATCCAGCTTTCAGGATTACGTTTCATTTCCGAATCAGCCATTCGAACGTAATATTTTGAATCTTTTTGAGTTAAACTGAAGCACGTTAATGAAAATATTACCAGCAAATAAAGTTTTCTCATTGATAATCGGTCTTTTAAATTAAAAATAAACTTATTTTAAAAATTCATTTTTTCAAAATTTTCTCAAATCCTTTGATTTTTTGAGTCGCAACTTCTTTTACAAACATTTCGGCTACCGTTCGAGCTCCGGCTTCATTGAAATGAGTATTGTCATCCAATCCATTGGGATACAGGCGACTAATACCCGGCGCTATTTTATGGAAATATTTTTTTGAACCTTCTACACCTTCGTTTTGCAACCATTCAGAAGTGAGTTTTTCTAAATCGATCATTGGAACCCGATAATCTCGAGCAACACTGCGAATAATATCGGGATAAATGCCATGTGTTGGTACAAGGCGACCTGTGCTGTCGAAATTTCTTCGGGCAACCGGAGTACAAAGAACAGGAGTTGCACCTTTCAATCTTACCTCGGCAACAAATGCCACAAAATTCAGCCTGAATTGCGCCGGATTGGTATAACGACCCGTCTTTTCTACAGATTCGTCATTGTGTCCAAATTGAATTATCACAAAATCACCTTTTTCGGTATTATTCAATAACTCTGTCCACAATCCTTCTTCTATAAACGATCTGGTACTTCTGCCATTTCTGGCATAGTTTTTCACCAAAGCCTTATCGTTGAGCAATTCGGGCAATAATTGTCCCCATCCTCGCTCAAGAAAAGGTTCTTCATAAGATTTTCCCGTCAAACTGTCAAAAACTGTTTTATACAGCACCTTATCGGCCATTGTAGAATCGCCTGCCATCAAAACCTTGACAGGTTTAGGTGCTGAAGCGAGAAAAAACAACATCAAAACACCAAGAATCGTAATTGCTGAGAACCTGAACTTCATTTGAGTTTAACATTTGAAATAATTATATTTTCGTTTTCCTCTCCTTTCAGTTCAATTGCATTTTGAAATTTTTCGGGATAGGTGAAATTTTCTGCTTTAAAATTTTCTATCCGATTTAAACGCAGAGCAGGACCGATTGTCGGTTCAACATAAATGTTTTTGAAT
>Ga0208825_1001714_pt1 | contig 15875 bp, 12 predicted proteins | sample AD_UKC113_MetaG_FD_184450 | JGI IMG/M metagenome (GOLD analysis project Ga0208825, IMG submission 184450) | Active sludge microbial communities of municipal wastewater-treating anaerobic digesters from Hong Kong - AD_UKC113_MetaG (SPAdes)... | ecosystem: Engineered > Bioreactor > Anaerobic >...
TGATGCTGTATTTGGATCATAATAATCATATCGCGCAACAGCTTCTAACGAAGTCGAAATTGTGGCTGCGCCAAAGAGCGAAAAACCTTCAGCATCTTTCGACACAAGCGATGAACCATTATTGTACTCGTGCGCTATTGATTGCAGAAACACTTCGCCTCCAACACGGAATTTATCTTTCTGCGAATATCCTGCAAAGAGAGCGTAAGTCGTTAAATCATTTGATACAGACGATATTGTGTTATAGGGATTCGTTTTTTTAGCGCGTGCATTATAATCGACATACGCAGTAGCAGTTAAACCTTTCATTGGCTGAGTTGCGAGTGAAAGGTACATTCTTTTGAACTTATCATTTTCTGGTTTATTCCCGTTTCCATTTCCAAGCATAATCCAATATGAAAGAACTTTATTGGGAAGAATCGAGCCGCGAAGCGACATTGCAATATCTCTTGAGCTTACAATACCACGCAAATCAAGAATTGTTTTTTCAAGAGAGCGATAGCCCCAAAAATTTTCTGAAACCTCAAAAGCTGGCGTCGGTTGAATTCCAAAATAAAAATCACTTCCAGTAAAAATATTCGACCATTTGATTGATGCATCTTTGACCATTACTCCTACAGCGCCGTTCGATGCATTTGCAGATTGGTCGGCTTCCAGCCGAAATCGTGCAGAAAATTTTTGACTTATCGTATTATCGTAGGTAAAATAGATTCTACGAAACTGGAAAGCCTGAAATGAAGTTCCGCCAGCTGGGCTTGCAACATTCGATAATGAATTACCATCTCGGGTAACATTGTAGTAGTAATCGCCAAACATATATCCAGAAAATTTTCCTTGCGAATATCCAACTATCGCAAAAAGAACTAAAGCGCCTGTTAAAATTACCATTCTCTTCATAAAATTATTCTCCTTATGAATTGTTAAATAATATGAATTAGACATTACTTGACTGTTAATGCTGTGTTAAGAAATTGTTAAGACTACAACACTACATAGAGAAAAGCCACAATGATACACGAACCAAAGAGCAAGAAGAAGAACTCGGCATTCGAAATTGGCTTAGTAACATCAGAGCTTTCATTCTCAGGAATGCATCGTTCCACCAGATGGAAGATAAAATTGTGTAATGATTCGCGGCGTTTCACACTTCATTCCTTTATTCTCTAAACAGTTCACTGACTCAATCGGATGATGAGTCCAAATATGGAAAGAGCAAACAGAACCAGCGATAGAAGAATTCCAAATTGTGGCTTGGTCAATTGTTTGTAATCTGGAACACTCAAATCATTGAATAAGAAACTTCTTACTAAAAATTGCAGCATATATTTTCTCCTTTAATTTTGTTGAGAACAATGTACAGGAATGGTGTGAAGTAAGAATTAACGGAATGTAAAGAAACGGTAAACTGTTTCGTGTAGAACTAAAAGGAAGAAAAATTTAGAAATGGAAACTACTTCTTAAGCGAAAAAGAGAACGTCGAACCTTTTCCAACTTCGCTCGTAACAATCACTTTGCTACTGTGCGCCTCGATGATGTGCTTGACAATCGAAAGGCCGAGTCCGGTGCCGCCTGCTTCACGCGATCGTTCTTTATCAACACGATAGAATCGCTCGAAGATTCTCTCGATGTGTTCTTCTGGAATTCCAATGCCGGTATCGATCACCTCAATATTGACTGCATCCCCTTTATCACGACTAACGATGCGCACTGAACCATTTGGTTGCGTATACTTAATAGCATTATCAACAAGATTTCTGAGCGCTTGCCCAAGTCGTTCTTTATCTCCATAAACTTCCTGATTCCTATCAACTCCATCGTAATCAACCGATAAGGAAATATTCTTCATTTGTGCCTGCGAGCGAAATTCCTCTGCAACGCTCTCGATTAAATCGCCAATTCGGAAATATCGAAAGCTCATCCTCATTTCACCAGATTCAATCCGTGAAATTTCAATTAAATCTCCTAAAAGAGTATTGAGTCGCAGAGCATTCCCATAGGCTTTCTCGATAAATTCACGGTTCACATTTGGATCATCAAGAGCGCCATCGAGCAAAGTTTCCAGATATCCTTGAAGCATAAAAATTGGCGTACGAAGTTCGTGCGAGACATTTCCAAGAAATTCGCTCCGAACTCTTTCAAGCTTCTTCAATCTTACGATATCATCTTTCAATTGGCTAACCATTGAATTGATCGCCTGAGCAACCTGTCCAATTTCATCTTTATTCGGTATATCAATTTTTTGGTCAAGATTTCCGTTTTGAATTTCACGAACAGCTTTATTGATATCGATCAATGGCTTTGAGATATTTCGAGAAATACCAATACTTGCCAATATCATCAGAATCATAACGGCAATTCCTACCAGCAAAATTTCTTTACTAATTTCCGAAATTGCCTTCTGCATTTCAGTCAATGGAATACTAAGTCGCAAATACTCAGCATTTTCTAATAAGCCATGTTTCTGTGCAGGTTCGATTCTCTGGGCAAAATAAAGGTAAGAGTGATGAACGGTATTACTAACGCGAATATCTGTTCCGCTTCCGAGCTTCGATGCTTTCTCAATTTCTGGTCGGTGTAAATGTGTTTCAACTTCTGAGAGATGTTCTGGCTGTACTTCTGAATCATAGAGAACTTTACCATCGCGAGCAATGATAGTGATACGGAACTTCCCAGCGTCGGCTATAATTTTAGCAAAGGAAATGTCGCTTCCGCTTTCGCGTTCAAATGCAGCTAAAACTACTTTCAATTGAAGTTCCAGATGATTGACAAACCATTTCTGAAAATATGCCTCTATTTCGTATTGAACCAACCAGCCCATTACAAACAACGTTGCAAAAGTCAAAGCAAGGAACACAATTAAAAATTTTGTCCGAATATGCTTCATACTTCTACCGCTAAACGATACCCGACGCCTTTGACGGTTTCTATCATCGAGCTGTGTTTGCCAAGCTTCTCTCGAATCTTACGAATATGAACATCGATCGTTCTATCGACGACATATACATCTTTTCCCCAAATATTACTCAGAAGTTCTTCACGCATAACAACTCTATTTTGATTTCGCGCAAGATAGGCAAGTAATTCAAATTCCTTTTTAGGGAAGAAGATATCTTTTCCATCAATGGTTACGGTATAATTTGCAACATTTATTTTGATCGAAGGCAATGTTAGAATTTCTTCCTGATTATTTCTTTTACCGTTGTCTTCAGTACGTCGAAAGATGGCTTTGATTCGAGCGACAAGTTTGCGGGGACTAATCGGCTTAACGATATAATCATCAGCGCCTAATTCAAGTCCCAACACTTCATCGACCTCCAACCCTTTCGCCGTTAAAAACAAAACTGGAATATGTTCCGTTTCTTTTGACCGCTTCAGTTCACGCAATACATCCCAACCATTCATCTCCGGCATCATGACATCGAGCACAATTAAATCAGGTTTGGATTTTGCTTTTTCCAGCGCCAATAATCCATTCTGAGCAACTTCTACTGTAAATCCTTCCTGTTCGAGGTTATATTTTAATAACTTTGTAATATCCGGTTCATCATCAACAACTAAAATTTTTTTCTCCATAGAACCTCATTTCCTGATGGGACTCTTTTACAAGATAGGAAAAAATGTATTGAGAGAAAGTAATAAGGATATTAAGAAATTGTAAAATATCGATTGGCAATAAAAACCCCACGGCCAGGGGAAAACCGTGGGGTTCGGGGGATTTAACCTACGGCCACTACCAAACCGTAGGTGTGGGTATTACAATTATAACACATATCAATAATTTTGTCAAGGGTTTATTTATTTTCGCAAGAAATTCCACCAAATATTTTATCAATCACTTGCCTGAATAAAAAAGAATGTCTATTCTTACGTATCATTATTACAAAAAGAAAGGATAGCTATGAGCATAGATGTACTGGCGTTCGGCGCGCACCCCGACGACTTAGAATTAGGATGCGGCGGAACAATTGCAAAATTAGTTCAACAAGGTTATCGTGTTGTACTTTGCGAACTTACGAGAGGTGAAATGGGAACACGGGGCTCAAAGGCAATTCGTACAAGAGAGGCTAAACTCGCTGCAGAAATTCTAGGCGTTGTCGATCGTAGAAATTTAGAGCTTCCTGATGGCAACATAGAAGTATCACGGAAAAACATACTTAAGCTTGTTACACTCATCCGAGAGCTTCGTCCATCATTACTGCTCATTCCGTATGGCATCGAACGACATCCAGACCACATTCACACACACCAACTTTGTAAAGAGGCATGGTACTATAGCGGTTTAGAAAAACTCAAAACAAAGGCGCACGGAATCGAACAGAAACGACATCGGCCTCATCACTATTTCGAATATCTCCAATGGTACGAATTTGAACCAAGTTTCATCGTTGATATTTCTGACACTTTCAAAATTAAGATGGATGCAATTCGCTCTCACAGCTCACAATTCTATAATCCAAAGAGCAAAGAACCTGAGACAAAATTGAGTAAACCGGAATTTCTTGAAATTATCGAGACGCGATGTCGCTACTATGGCTCGAAAATCGGAGTTCAATACGGCGAACCAGTGATGTCGCCTTTTGCTCTTGGCATCGAAAATATTTTTAACATCAAAATAATTCAAGGATAAAAAAAGGCTCAGTTTTTGCACTGAGCCTTAGAGTAATTTTAGCATCTTCACGAATTACTTACACAATGTAAGTTGATGAGGCGGTACCTCCGCCATGACCAGTCCAATTCGTATGGAAGAACTCACCGCGTGGTTTATCAACTCGCTCATATTGGTGTGCGCCAAAGTAGTCGCGTTGAGCCTGAAGGAGGTTCGCTGGCAACCATTTATGTCGATATCCATCGTAGAACATCAACGATGACGTCATTGCAGGGACTGGAATACCAAGTGTTGCTGCATTTGCGATAACTTTTCGCCATGAATCCTGGCAATTTGCCATAATCTTTTTGAAGTACGGATCGAGCAACAAATTGCTGAGCTGCGGATTCTTATCGTACGCTTCTTTAATCTTGCCAAGGAATACACTTCGAATAATGCATCCACCGCGCCACAAAAGCGCAATACTGCCATAATTCAATTCCCATTTGTATTCCTTCGCTGCTTCTTTCATCAACATAAATCCCTGCGCATAGGATGTAATCTTAGAAGCATACAAGGCTTTTCTGATATCTTCGATAAATTTCTTTTTGCTGCCAGTAAATTTCTTCTTCGCAGGACCTTTGAGAATCTTCGATGCAATAACACGTTCATCTTTTAATGCAGAAAGACATCTGGCAAAGACAGCTTCCGAAACCATCGTCATCGGGATTCCTAAATCGAGAGCCGTTACGCTTGTCCATTTTCCGGTACCTTTTTGTCCTGCGGTATCGAGAATGAGGTCGAGGACGTATTTTCCATTTTCATCTTTATAATTAAGAATATCACGTGTAATTTCGATAAGGTACGAGTTCAATTCTCCTTCATTCCATTCTGTGAAGACTTGGTGCATCTCTTTGTTACTCATTCCCAAACCTTCTTTCATAATGTGGTACGCTTCGCAGATCAATTGCATATCGCCGTACTCAATACCATTATGAACCATTTTTACAAAATGTCCTGCTCCATCGGAACCAACCCAGTCGCAGCAAGGTGTGCCATCGGCTACCTTGGCAGCAATCGCTTGAAAGATCGGTTTTACATGAGGCCATGCAGATGGAGAACCGCCAGGCATAATTGATGGTCCTTTTAACGCGCCTTCTTCACCGCCGGAAACGCCTGTTCCAATAAAGAGAAGACCCTTGCTTTCAAGATATTTTGTTCGACGAATTGTATCCGGGAAGTGAGAGTTACCTCCATCGATAATAATGTCGCCGGGCTCAAGCAATGGAATAAGCATTTCAATAAAATCATCTACAGCCTTTCCTGCTTTGACCATCAACATTATCCTGCGGGGCTTTTGAAGAAGCTGTACAAACTCCTGCAGCGAATGTGCGCCAAGAACTTTTTTCCCTTGTGCACGACCAGAGAGAAAGTTGTCGACTTTCTCAACGGTACGATTGAAGACAGCAACGGTAAATCCATGGCTCTCCATATTGAGAACCAAGTTTTCGCCCATGACTGCCAAACCTATCAACCCAATATCAGCTTTGTTATTCATACTCTATCCTTTCTCTTAATTGACTTTTGTAATGATTCAATAAATTATTTTTCTTTCGATTTAGCTCTTACACTTTTCCTTCAAATCTATCTCGATGCGCCCAGAGTCCAAGCGCTGGATTAGAAATATAGAATATTTCTTCTCCATCCGAAAGAACATTCATTCCGTCATGCAACTTCTCTGGATTGTATCGTTTCATCATTGTGGCTAAATCCGCATAGCGGAAGTTCACGCCTTCAATTTCCTCTTTTGTCAAATTCCCCGGACAATAGGTAATTGTGAATCTTCCTTCTGATGAACCGTGAATAAGATGAGCTGCAGCGCTAAGATTATTTTGCAAATCTTCATTCTTCTCCACCAAATCAAGCACTTTCGGTGTGCCTACATAACCGTATTTTCTTATAAGAGCGTCGATTTGTTTATCTTCTCCAAATTCCTTTAAAGCTGGCGCAAGTATAATCAGTTCTCCCGCATCGGCGATTGCCATTCGAGTGCGATAGATACTCTTATTCCCCAACCAGGTGCTTTTGAATTCTGATGGATCAAGATAGACAACCACTTTTTTCAAGGGCGACTCAAGCATCTGGAAATTGACCTTCAATGACAGCTCGGCTGCACGATAGAAGCATTCGATATCATCTCCAATGTAGAGTCCACGAATCTTGAGTTTACCATCTTCGCCTTGCGATACAACTGTTTGAACATAAAATATTGGCGGGAGCATCTTCCCAAAATGCTCAGATGCATAATTATAGACTCGTCGCACAAGGTTATCGGCGCGTCCCATAATTCGTTCCATTCCGTAGACTGCACCAAGGAAGTGGCTTTTGTTTATTCCTTCTGGACCGCCAGTGCCAACAAAAATATTTTTGTTATAGCTTGCCATTCCAATAACTTCGTGAGGAACAACCTGTCCAATACTCAAAATAACATCGAAGCCGCCTTGAGCAAGCAACTTATTAACCTGCGCTTTCCAGCTATAGTGGAGTTTCCCTTCAGATTGTTCTTCGATAAATTCTTTCGGCACTTCGCCAAGCGTAAGTACATCCTTCCTCCAATCGTGATTGCGGAAGAGAGAACGCGGCATTGCTCCAAACATTTTCTGAATTTCTTCGTCTGTCATAGGAGCGTGAGTGCCAAGCGCAGGGAGAACATCGGTAAGACGATCACGATAGTACTCCCAGATTAACCTTGTTAAGATTCCAGCCTGAGAATGGAATCGTGTAAAATCCGGTGGAATAGCGAGAATTTTTTTTCCTCCAATTTTTTCAAGCGCTTGATATAATCCTTCTCGCAAGTCATTTTCAGTAAGAACGTCATTTTCTGAACCGCGTGCAAAGAGAAGCATTGTTACGTCCTTTCAATTTTTACAAAAGAATTTGAATCATTGGAAATACTCATTCCAAATAATTGTGAGAGATGCTGCCATTTGACGCCAGCATCTCTCTAAATACCGATTACCGCTGAATTCGAGCTGAACCGCCTTTAGCAAAGGAACGAACTTGTTCCAGCGTTACCATTGTTGTGTCGCCCGGTGTTGTTGTTAGCAAAGCGCCGTGAGCCCATCCAAGTTTAACAGCTTCTTCCGGCGATTCACCGGTAAGCAATCCATAGAAGAATCCAGCGGCATATCCATCACCGCCGCCAACCCGGTCGTAAACATCAAGATCACACTGTGGTGAAACAAACGTTTTACCATTGACCCATGCAACAGCGCCCCAGCGATGTCGATTTGTGGAAAGCACTTCTCGCAGCGTTGTGGCTACAATTTTTACATTTGGATGCTGCTTAACAACTGTTTCGATCATCTTGAAAAAGACGGATGGATCAAGAGCAGATTGCTTTTCAACATCAACGCCTGGAATTCCCAATCCTTTTTGCAAATCCTCTTCGTTGCCAACAAGAACATCGACTTGCTCGACAATTCTTGCGATCACTTCAGCAGCTTTCTTTTCGCCGCCCCAGAGATTCCAGAGTTTTGCTCTGTAGTTCAAATCGAAGCTTGTAATAGCTCCAGCTTTCTTTGCGGCTTTCATTCCTTCAATAATAAGCTCACCGGTAGTTTCCGATAACGCCGCAAAAATTCCGCCGCTGTGGAACCAGCGAACACCCTGACTAAAAATTGCATCCCAATCGAAATCACCTGGTTTTAACAAAGCGCCTGCTTCATTTGACCTGTTGTAAAACACAACCGGTGGACGGACTCCATATCCACGATCGCTATACACCGTCGCCATATTAGGACCATTAACGCCATTATGCTTAAATCGTTTGTAGAATGGTTTTACTCCCATCGCTCTCACGCGTTCTGCAACAAGATCGCCAATTGGATAATCAACCATTGCAGATGCAATTCCTGTATTCAATCCGAAACAATCGGCAAGATTTGCAGCGACATTAAATTCACCGCCGCTGACATGAATTTTACATTCGGTCGCTTTGCGGAATGGCACAATTCCCGGATCCAATCGATGGACAAGCGCGCCAAGTGAAAGCAAATCTAACGCTCCTTTTGATGGAATGTTTAATCCTGTACTCATAATCGTTCTTCCTTTCTTTTATTAAAGTTTATATCTATCGTTTTATTCGAGCGCTGCCGCCTTTTGCAACGTGAAGCACTTCATCAAGCGTAACCATACTGGTATCGCCGCGTGTCGTCATCAACATTGCACCATGAGCAACGCCAAGGTTGACGCACTCCTGTGGTGGTTTTCCTGTTAGGAATCCATAAATAAATCCAGAGGCGAATCCATCTCCACCTCCAACTCTATCTTCAATTTCCAATGACGGCATCTGTAATCCATCGTAAAATGTTCCATCATACCACATAATTGCAGACCAGTCATTGACTCCGGCAGATTTTACACCACGGAGCGTTGTACCAACAACTTTAATGTTAGGAAAATCTTTTACAACTTTCTCTACCATTTTCTTAAATGCGCTTGTATCAAGTTCGCCTTTTTCAACATCAACGCCTTCTACTTCATATCCAAGCACTTTTTGAAAATCTTCTTCATTGCCAATGAGACAATCAATGTATGGCACCAGAGGACGGGTTGTTTCGATTGCTTCTTTACTTGTCCATAATTTCGAACGAAAGTTGAGATCGTAGGAAACAACGGTACCTGCGTCGTGTGCAGCTTTGATGGCTTCTGCAACGACAAGTCTGGTTGATTCTGAAAGTGCAGAGAAAATTCCTCCTGTATGGAACCACCGTACTCCTTTATCTTTAAATAATTTCTTCCAGTCAATTTCGCCTGGTTGAATACCAGCAGTTGCTGAGTACGCTCGGTCGTAGAGTGTTACAGAAGCTCGCGGACCAAAACCAACTTCAGTAAAATTTAATCCGATACGATCTTTGCGTCCCATACCATCGTACTTTCGAGTAATCGCAAAATCGACGTTGACGCCAACCGCCCGAGCATGGTTGCGTATAATTGCTCCAACTGGCGAATCATTGAGACCTCCAATCCAGCCTGTGCGAAGTCCAAGTCTAGAAAGCGCATAGGCTACATTGTATTCGCCACCGCCGCACCACACTTCGAGATTTGGCGCAAATTCAATTCGCTGATGACCCGGCGGACTGAGTCGCACCATACATTCGCCAAGTGAAAAGAGATCGAACGAGGTTTCATTTGTTTGTTTAAGATTTAATTTCACTGTAGCACCCTTTCAAGTAAATTTACAGTAAGAAGTGATAATAAACTACTACTTCAGCCAACGCTAATGTACAAAAACCTTACTTCAAGAACAGCTAATGAACAGACGCTATTTGAAACCCTAATCCTTTGAGAATCGTTTCGGCAGAGCGCTGCGATGGATATAAAATAACAGTCCGGTTAAAAAATTCTCTACGAATTCTATACTCTGCCCTCAACTTCATAAAATATGCTTTATGATGAGCGGCATCCATTGTCAGGATTTGACGTAACAATCGATCATCCATTTCAATATCGTACGCTTGCTGCACAGCAGTACGAACGACATCGATCGGTTCTGTGATTGATGAAGGAATAATAATTCTGGCATCATCGGGCGACATCGAGTAATCGACGTTCCACTTTGGCTCGACATTGAGAAATCGACAAGCTGCTTCATACACCATACGACATGCGTTTAATTTTCCATCAAGCGAGTAGCCAGCAATATGTGGTGTGCCAATTAATACCAATCGAAGCAAGTCCGTATTGATAATTGGCTCACCTTCCCAAACATCAAGTATTGAGTTCGAAAGATGTTGTTCACGTAAAGCGCTTATCAACGCTTGCGTTTCAACCACAGGACCTCGCGAAGAATTGATCAAGACAGCGCCTTTTTTCATGCGACGAATTTTTTCTTCATCGAAGAGATGGAATGTCGCATCAATTCCAGATTTCGTTAAAGGAACATGGATCGTGATGATATCTGCATCATACAGTTCTTCTAGAGGGCGATATTTTGGATCGCCTGTTGCACGAGCTAACGGCGGATCGTTCAATATCACATTCATGCCTAATGTTCGTGCTACCCGCTCGACTTTGCTTCCAACGTTTCCAACGCCAACAATTCCAATTGTTTTTCCAGCAATTGAATTCCCTGTTCGATGCGACCATGTTAGCAAAGCAGCAGCAATGTATTCGGCAACTGAATTTGAATTGCTTCCTGGCGCGCTAACAAAAGTAATCCCTTTCGATGCTAAATATGCTTCGTCGACATGGTCGGTACCAATTGTAACAGTTCCAACGAATCGTACTTTACTACCTTCTAATAGTTGTGCGTTCACTTTTGTTTCGGAACGCACAATTAAAAGATCGGCATCACGAACATTTTCGGCAGTTACCTCGAGCGTATCGAGAGGTATAACTTTCCCAAGATGGGAAAAAGCTTCTACGACTGCAGGCGTATGTTTATTTACAACAATTGTAGGCATAGAAATCGCTTAGACGCCAGAGAATGCTGAGAATCCTCCATCAATCGGGAGTACAATTCCAGTAACAAAATTCGATGCGGGAGACAGCAACCAGAGAGTAGCTCCCAACAAATCTTCAGGCACGCCAAAGCGAGCCATTGGCGTATGGTCAAGAATTCTCTTGCCGCGTGCAGTCAATTCGCCTGTTTCTTTATCGGTGAGCAAAAATCTATTCTGTCCAGTGATGAAAAATCCTGGAGCAATGGCATTGACCCGAATGTTTGGCGAGTATTCCTGCGCAATGTGCACTGCTAACCATTGAGTGAAATTGCTTACCGCTGCTTTTGCTGCAGAGTACGCTGGTATTCGCGTTAATGGACGAAAAGCGTTCATCGAAGAAATATTTAAAATTACTCCTTCTTTCTGTTCCACCATTAATTTACCGAACACCTGAGTCGGTAATAAAGCGCCAAGTAAATTCAGATCGGAGACAAACTTAAATCCTTCTTCTGGCAAATCAAAAAATGTTTGCGTCGCATCCGTTGTGGCTTTTGGACTGTTACCGCCTGCTCCGTTGATAAGGATATCAACTTTGCCAAAAGTTTGCAAAACTTCTTCAGCAGCTTTCTGAATTGTATCTCGCTTGAGTACATCGACATAAATTGCAGCTCCCTTTCCTTTTGTATCTTTAATTCGGTCCACAACTTTATTGGCAAGATTTAGATCACGGTCGAGAACAGCAACGTTAGCACCGCACTCGGCAAGAGCAACCGACATTTCACTGCACAGCACTCCGCCAGCACCGGTAACTACAGCCGTTTTACCGGCAAAATCATACATTTGAAGATATGGTTTCTTTTCCATACAACACACTCCTTAATTTATGTGTTAATTTTGTTTCAGTCTTTGATACGTACATATCATATTGATTATTCATAATCTGTTATGGGTTTATACTTCGGCACTAACGATTTCATTACAACCCATGCAATGAGATACGCAACCGCACAAATACAAAATATAATAAAATAGCCAGATTCGAGGCCTTCAAATCCCAGAAGTTTCATTTTCGTAGCGTCAGCGTAATCGAACAACATTCCAGAACCTTTGTTAATCAAAAATGAGCCTATGCCTCCAGCCATCCCTCCGATTCCTGTGATTGTAGCAACCGCTGATTTCGGAAACATATCGCTCACCGTAGTAAAAATATTTGCAGACCACGATTGATGTGCAGCGCCAGCAATACCAATAATAATTATCGGGAACCAATAGGAATAACCGCCCAGGAATTGTGCAAGGATTGCTAAAAGTGGGAAAAATGCAAAAATCAGCATCGCCAGCATTCTTCCTTCATAGGGATTCATTTTTTTCTTATCGACAAAGTATGTTGGCAACCATCCGCCAATAATTGACAGCATGGTAATCATATACAAAACGAACAAGAGCAATTGAGCTGTTCCGCTATCGGACCTCAAACCATAGACCGAACTTAAATACGCTGGCGCCCAGAACAGATAGAACCACCATACGCCATCGGTCATAAATTTCCCAAACGCAAAAGCCCATGTTTGTTTATATTTGAAGCATTGTAGAAATGTCATTTTTTTAGTTTGTTGACCAGCAGTATCTTTGGCCCCATGTTCTTTGTTGTCTTGAAGGATGTATTCCAATTCTGCTTTATTTACCCAGGGGTGAGCTTCCGGCTTCTTATATAAAAAGACCCAAAAGCCCATCCACAAAAAACCTGCGGCTCCAATAATCACAAAGGACATTTCCCATCCGTATGCGGCTGCAATCCTTGGAATTGTTAGCGGCGCTATCAACGCTCCGATCGTTGCGCCTGAATTAAAAATACTCGTAGCGAAAGCGCGATCCTTTTTGGGGAAATATTCAGCCGTTGTTTTGATTGCAGCAGGAAAATTACCCGCTTCACCTAATGCAAGGACAAACCGTGCAAAGATAAACATCGTTACACTTACGCTTGTAATTTTTCCGATATCATCGACCGTCTTAATTATTTGTCTCGCTTCTTCAAATCCAACGAACCAATGACCCGTCAACACGCCAGATGTGGCTATTCCGCACAACGCATGGAGACAGGCGCCGAACGACCAAACACCTATTGCCCACAGGAAACCTTTCTTCGTATCTAACCAATCAACTAAGCGACCTGCGAATAATAAACATATTGCATAAAAGATGGAAAAGAAGCCTGTAATTGTTCCATAGTCATTGTTAGTCCAGTGAAACTCAGGAGCGATAAAATCTTTCCACGATAATGATAAGACCTGACGATCCAGATAGTTTATCGCCACACTAAAAAAAAGTAACGTACAAATAACCCAGCGGTACTTCCCAATTTTTTGTGTCTCAGAATTGCCATCCATAACGCGCGTTCCTTTCGTTATTGGTGATTATTAATGTTATAATTGTAGCCACGATGTTACATTAGTTGCAACAGCGCTCCCTGTATATCCAAATTTTTCAGCTAAAACTTTTTCGGGTCCCGAAGCGCCAAAGCGTTCAATGCCCAGTACCAGCAATGGCTGACGAAATACATCCCCCCAGCCAAATCCTCGCGCTGCTTCTACGACTACTACACGCGCCGAAGCTGGTACAATTTCTTCCTGTTTTTCTTTACTCTGTTTTAGAAATAATTCTCTGCTTGGCATTGAAACGACGCGCACACTATAGTTAGCTTCTAACAAGGGTGCCGCTTCCATTGCAACTGGCACTTCAGAACCGCTTGCAACTAAAACAACATCAGCTTTATTTCCTTTCTCTTTTTTAAGAATATATCCGCCTTTTGCAAATTCTTCTTTCGTCAATGTTTTTTCGCGATTGACAGCTCCAACTTTTTGTCTTGTTAACATTAAAGCAGTCGGACCATCTTTCCGTCGCAGCGCATAAGCCCACGCTAATGCAACTTCTTGAGCATCACACGGACGAAGATTTACAAGATTCATAATCGCTCTTAAGGCTACAAGTTGTTCAACAGGCTGATGCGTTGGTCCATCTTCACCAACAAAAATACTATCGTGTGTAAAGACATAAACAACTGGAAGTTCCATTAACGCTGCAAGACGAATAGGCGGACGCATGTAATCTGAAAATACAAAGAAGGTTGCACCAAACGGAATAAATCCGCCGTAGAGCGCAATACCATTCAGAATAGAGCCCATGCCATGTTCGCGAATTCCAAAGTGAAAATTATTTCCACTAAATGAATTTTTTGAGATAGAAGATTTATTTTTCAATAACGTGTTTGTGGAAGGATGCAAATCGGCTGAACCTCCGACAAATTCCGGCAACAACGAAACTATCTTCTGCATTACTGTACCAGAAATAGAGCGGGTAGCCCCCGACGCCTGTGTTACACTTGCAAGAAGTTCTTCCTCAAGATTCTCGGGAAGTTCCCTTGCTTGTTGACGATGCCATTCCTTTGACAAATCAGGATTTGCTTTTTCCCAAGCCTGAAACTGAGCTTTCCAGCTATCGTATTCTTTCTTCAGTTCGTTAATTCTATTTTGAAAAAGCGTCGTAACTTCATCTGGCACATAAAAATCTTGCTCAGGCCAATGGAGATTTCTCTTTGCAGCCTTAAGCTCTTCAACTCCTAATGGAGCGCCATGCGCTTCTGCTGTATCCTGTTTTTCTGGAGCTCCAAAACCAATATGTGTTTTAGCAAGAATTAAGGTAGGCTTCTCTTTTTCTTTTTGTCCAGCTTCGATTGCTTGTGCAATTTGACTATAATTGTGTCCATCAATTTCGATGGTCTGCCATCCCAATGCCTGAAATCGTTTGGCAACATCTTCTGAAAAGGCAAGCTCGGTTTTTCCTTCTATCGTAATTCCATTGTTATCATAGAAGACTATTAAATTACCAAGTCCAAGATGACCCGCCAGCGATGCCGCTTCCTGCGTAACGCCTTCCATCATATCGCCATCGCCCGCAAAAGCATAAACATAATGAGCTCCAAAAATATTGTGTTGAGCTGCATTAAAACGAGCAGCCGACATTTTTGCCGCAATTGCCATACCAACCGCATTCGAAAATCCTTGTCCTAACGGACCGGTCGTTGTTTCGATTCCAGGAATCAATCCGTATTCCGGATGCCCAGCTGTTTTACTTCCCCATTGGCGGAATGATTTAAGATCATCCATCGTTACATCAAAGCCAGCAAGGTAAAGCAACGAGTACAACAACATCGAACCATGACCGCCGGAAAGCACAAAGCGATCGCGGTTAGGCCATTGCGGTTCTTGTGGATTAAATTTTAGATACTCCAACCAGAGAACAGCGGCACAATCCGCCATTCCCATTGGCATTCCGGGATGTCCGGAATTTGCTTTTTGAACGCCATCGGCAGATAAAAATCGAATTGTATTTGCAGCTGCTCGTAATTGTGCTTCATTCAACATCATAACTACACCTCGTTTCCTATAATTTGTGTAACATATTATTCTTCATTTGATGCAAATGGAAAGTATTCCTTTGCATTATAGTAACAAATATTCGACACCATCGTTCCAATTAGTTCAATATCGTTCGGAATCAAGCCAGCTTCCATCTCACGTCCTAAAATTTTGCACAATAACCGTCGGAAATATTCATGGCGTGAGTACGATAAGAAACTCCGTGAGTCAGTAAGCATACCAACAAACTGTCCCAATATTCCCATATTCGAGAGAGCTTCAATTTGCCTTTTCATTCCATCGAGTTGATCCAGAAACCACCAGGCAGCGCCATACTGAATCTTGCCAGGAATTTTTCCATCCTGAAAATTCCCTATCATTGTCGCCATCAACTCATTATCACGCGGATTAAGATTGTAGAGAATTGTT
>Ga0208825_1001720_pt1 | contig 15848 bp, 20 predicted proteins | sample AD_UKC113_MetaG_FD_184450 | JGI IMG/M metagenome (GOLD analysis project Ga0208825, IMG submission 184450) | Active sludge microbial communities of municipal wastewater-treating anaerobic digesters from Hong Kong - AD_UKC113_MetaG (SPAdes)... | ecosystem: Engineered > Bioreactor > Anaerobic >...
CGCGCAAGCTGATCCTGCCCACCAACCAGGCCGACGTGCGCGTGGTGCTGGTGCGCGCCACCGACGTGCCCACCTATGTCGAATACGGCGGGGCCGACTTGGGCGTGACCGGGCTGGACACCCTGATCGAGCATGGCGGCGCCGGGCTCTATCAACCGCTGGATTTGCAGATTGCCAAGTGCCACATGGCCGTGGCCGCGCCCGTGGGCTTTGACTACGCGCATGCCGTGCGCCAGGGCAGCCGCATCACCGTGGCCACCAAGTACACGGCGATTGCCCGCAATTTCTTTGCCGACAAGGGCGTGCACGTCGATCTGGTCAAGCTCTACGGCAGCATGGAGCTGGCCCCGCTCACCGGCCTGGCCGAGGCCATCGTCGATCTGGTCAGCACCGGCAAGACGCTCAAGGCCAACAACCTGGTCGAGGTCGAGCACATCATGGACATCAGCTCGCGCCTGGTCGTCAACCAGGCCGCGCTCAAGCTCAAGACCGCGCAGATTCGCCCCATCATCGACGCCTTTGCCCGCGCCGCCAACCCCGAGATGGTATGACTTTGATAGCTGCTCCCGCCCGTCTGTCAACCGCTGACGCTGATTTCGAGCAACAATTTCGCGCACGCCTGCACTGGAGCGCCGAGCAGGACGCCGCCATCGAAGAGCGCGTGGCCGCCATCCTGGCCGACGTGCGCGCGCGCGGCGATGCGGCCGTGCTGGAGTACACCGCCCGCTTCGACGGCGTGCAGGCCGCCGGCATGGGCGCGCTGCAGCTCAAGGCCGACGAGCTGGCCGCCGCCTTCGACGGCTTGCCTGCCGAGCAGCGCCAGGCCCTGCAAGCCGCAGCCGGGCGCATCCGCCGCTACCACGAGTGGCAAAAAACCCAGGGCGGCGAGACGGCCACCTACCGCGACGAGGACGGCACCCTGCTGGGCCAGAAGGTGACGCCCCTGGCGCGCGTGGGCATCTACGTGCCCGGCGGCAAGGCCGCCTATCCCAGCAGCGTGCTGATGAACGCCATTCCGGCGCACGTGGCCGGCGTGGGCGAGATCATCATGGTGGTGCCCACGCCGAAGGGGGACAAGAACCCGCTGGTGCTGGCCGCCGCCCACGTGGCCGGCGTCACGCGCGCCTTCACCGTCGGCGGCGCGCAGGCCGTGGCGGCGCTGGCGTACGGCACGGCGGCGATTCCCAAGGTGGACAAGATCACCGGCCCCGGCAACGCCTACGTGGCCAGCGCCAAGAAGCGCGTGTTCGGCCAGGTCGGCATCGACATGATCGCCGGCCCCAGCGAAATCCTGGTGCTGGCCGACGGCAGCACGCCGGCCGATTGGGTGGCGATGGATTTGTTCAGCCAGGCCGAGCACGACGAACTGGCGCAGGCCATCCTGCTGTGCCCCGACGCGGGCTACATCGACCAGGTGCAGGCCGCCATGAACCGGCTGCTGCCCACGCTGCCGCGCTTTGACATCATCGCCAAGAGCCTGGCCGACCGCGGCGCGCTCATCCACACCCGCGGCATGGAGGAAGCCTGCGCCATCGCCAACCGCATCGCGCCCGAGCACCTGGAGGTGGCCAGCCGCGAGCCGCACCGCTGGGAGCCCCTGCTCAAGCATGCCGGCGCCATCTTTCTGGGCGCCTTCACCAGCGAAAGCCTGGGCGACTACTGCGCTGGCCCCAACCACGTGCTGCCCACCAGCGGCACGGCGCGTTTCTCGTCACCGCTGTCGGTGTACGACTTTCAAAAGCGCACCAGCCTGATCGAGGTGAGCGAGGCCGGGGCGCAAAAAATCGGCCGCATCGCCAGCGTGCTGGCGCGCGGCGAGGGCCTGCAGGCGCACGCGGGAGCGGCGGAACTGCGGCTCAAATAAATCGCGTGGCTGTCGGTGCGGCGGTGCCTTGCGCGCACCGGCCGGGCCGCGACGTTCGCATGGGTGGAGCGGCGCGCGCCGCGGTGCGGGCGCAAGACGTGGTTTTCAAAATGCCGCAATTCGTGACAAATTTGGCTGCCCAATCTTGATAAAAATCAAACCAAGGAATTACCCCATCGGCTTTTTCATGGACTTCTGCTACATCAGCAACATACGTAACTTGTGTGATGGGATGTTGCATGAAATCCAGTTTGTTGAATCGCCGGAAATTTTCGGCTGGCGTGGTCCTGGCGCCCTGGGTGGGTGGCGGCTTGCTGAGCGGCTGCAGCCGAATTCCTGACACCGTCAAGATCGGCGTCGCCCAACCCTTGAGCGGGCCGATCGGCGCCCTGGGCCAGGATTTGCGCAATGGCGTGCAACTGGCGGTTGACGAGCTCAACGCGGCCGGCTACTCGATCGGTGGCAAGCGGGTGAAGCTGGAGATCGTGGCGGTGGACGACAAATCCGACGCCGCCGCCGGCAAGGCGGGCGCGCAGCAACTGGTCGATGCCGGCGTGGTGGCCGTGATCGGGCATCTGAACTCGGGCGTCAGCATCGAGGCAGCGCCGATCTATGCCGCGGCCGGCCTCGCGCAACTGGCCATTTCCACCAATCCGAAATACACGCAGCTGGGCTACGACACCACCTTTCGCCTGGTGGCCAACGACGATCTGCAGGCGCGCGCCATCGGCGCGTTTGCGGCCGAGCAGTTCGGCGCCGTCCGCTATGCCGGGCTCGACGATGGCACGCCCTACGGCAAGGGGCTGACCGACGGCGCGATCGTGCAACTCAAGGCCAAGCAGCGCGAGGTGGTGCTGCACGAATCATTCGACGGCAAGACCGTGGCCTTTGGTCCGTTGGCCGCCAAGCTCAAGGCCGACAAGGTCGGGGTGATCGTCACCACGCTCAACGATTTCCAGGTCGTCGCGCTGATCCAGGCGCTCAAGGCGGTGGATCATGTCGACGTGCGGGTGCTGGGGGGCGACACGCTCAAGACCAACGAAGTGCTGAAGGCCGAGGGCCTGATCCAGGCCATCTTCGCGACGTCGCCGATCCTCGATGCCAAGGAGTTCGCCGCCGGCCCGGCCTTCCTGGAAAAGTACCTGGGGACCTTCAAGGTCCCGGTGGCCTATGGCGCCCACTACACCTACGACAGCATGTACATGGTGGCCAGCGCCATGCAGGCTGCCAAATCGGTCGCGCCCAAGGACATCACGGCGAGACTGCGCAAGCTCGACAGCTACGCTCCGGTGACGCAGTACATGAAGTGGGAGAAGAGCGGCGAGCAGCGCTACGGTGCCGTGGGCGTGTACCAGGTGCAGCGCGGCCAGTGGGAGCCGCGCATTCGTTCGGACCGCTGGTAGCGCGACGCGGGTACCATTCGCGCGGCAACCGAGCGCCGTCCGGCGCGACAAAGGAGGTTTGTCTTGGCACTCGTCGACCGCGTCAAAAGCATCCTGCTCAACCCCAAGCCCACCTGGGCCGCCATCGAGGCCGAGCCGGCCACGCCGGCGGGGCTGTACAAGGACTATCTCGTGTGGCTGGCCGCCATTCCGGCGCTGTGCGGCTTCATCGGCATGTCGCTGATCGGGGTCGGGGGCTTCGGCATCACGGTGCGCGTGCCACTGCTGCTGGGACTGGCCAACCTGGTGGTGTCCTATGTGCTCAGCCTGGTGGGCATCTACGTGCTCTCGCTCATCGTCAACGCGCTGGCGCCGCGCTTCGGCGGGGTGCAAAGCCCCATCCAGGCGCTCAAGTTGACGGTATACGCCAGCACGGCGGCGCTGGTGGGCGGGGTGTTCAGCCTGCTGCCCGCGCTGTCCATCCTGGGGCTGCTGGCAGCGCTGTATTCGATCTACCTGATCTACACCGGGTTGCCGGTGCTGATGAAGAACCCGCCGGAAAAGTCCATGGTCTACACCGTGGTGGTGCTGATCGCCGGCGTGGTGATCGGGCTGATCCTGGGCGCGGTCACGGCGCTGTTCACGCCGCACCGCGCGCTGATGCACGGCAGCGAGGGCGTTTCGATCACCACGCCGCAGGGCAAGGTGGACATCAACACCGCCGCGCTGGAGGCCGCCAGCCAGAAGATGCAGGAGGCCACGCGCCAGATGGAGCAGGCGCAAAAGGACGGCAACAGCGCCGCCGTGGTGGCAGCCGCGGGGCAGGCGGCCACCGCGGCCATGGGCGCGCTGGGCGGCGCGCAGGGCAACGTGGACGCGCAGGCGCTGAAAGCGGCGCTGCCCGACCAGTTGGCGGGCCTGCCGCGCACCGGGCTGGAGGCGCAGAACAACACGGCCGCCGGGGTTTCGGTGGGGCAGGTCAGCGCCGACTACCAGAAAGACGACAAGCACCTGCGCGTGGAGATCATTGACATGGGCGGCATGAGCGCGCTGGCGCAGATCGCCGGCATGGTGCAGGGCGAGAAGGAGACCAATGGCCGGGTCGAGAAAATCTGGCAGGAGGGCGGGCGCACCCGGCAGGAGGAATACCAGAAGGACGGCAGCAGCGCCGAGGCCAAGAGCATCCTGAAGAACGGGCTGGTGGTCAGCGCCCAGGGCAGCAACCTGTCGATCGACGAGGTGCGCGGCGCGCTGGGCAAGCTGGACCTGGCAGCGTTGGAGGGCTTGGCACGCAAGAAGCCCTGACGGGCCGGGTTGATGACACGAATTTCGTGCAACACGAAATTCGTGTTCAAAAAGGTGTAAACTGGTGGCATGAAGAACGTCACCATCACCGTGGACGAGAGCGTGCTGGAATGGGCGCGCATCGAGGCGGCCAAGCGCGGCAGCAGCGTCTCGCGCATGGTGGGTGAGTTGCTGGCCGAGAAGATGCGCCAGGAAGACGCCTACGCGCAGGCCATGCGCGAGGCGCTGCGCTTCGAATCCTGGGGCGTGAGCGACGGGCCCTACCTGACTCGCGACGAGATGTATGAGCGCGCTCGTTTTCGTTGACACCAACGTCTTTCTCTACACCGTGGACGAGCGCGACCTGCCCAAGCAGGCGCGCGCGCGCGAGTGGGTGCGCTGGTGCTGGATGCAGCAGAGTGGGCGCATCAGCACCCAGGTGCTCAACGAGTTCTACAACAACGCCATCACCAAGTTTCGCGGCGTGATGCCGGTGCAGCAGGCGCGCGCGCAGGTGCGCAATCTGCGCCAGTGGCAGCCGCCGCACCTGGATACCTACGTGATCGACGGCGCCTGGGCGCTGCAGGATCGCTATGCGCTGAGTTACTGGGACGCGCTGATCGTGTCCTCGGCCCAGCAGCAGGGCTGTCGCTTCCTGCTGAGCGAGGACTTGCAGCATCAGCAGCGCTTTGAGACCGTGCAGGTACTCAACCCGTTTCGCACCGGCCCGGACGAGCTGCCGCCGGGTGAGGAAGATTGACATGAACGCCCCCATGAATCCCGACGTCACCAACCCCTTCGCCCGCATTCGCCACGACGTGCAGGGCATGCACGCCTACGCGGTGCAGGATTCGCGCGGCCTGATCAAGCTGGACGCGATGGAAAACCCCCACCGCCTGCCGCCCGCGTTGCAGGCCGAGCTGGGCCAGCGCCTGGGCCAGGTGGCCGTCAACCGCTATCCGGGCGAGCGCATCGACGCGCTGCGCACCGCGCTGCTGGGCCACGCGCAGCCGCCCGCCGGCTGGTCGCTGATGCTGGGCAACGGCTCGGACGAGCTGATCAGCCTGCTGGCCATGGCCTGCGACATTCCGGGGGCGTCCATCCTGGCGCCGCTGCCCGGCTTCGTGATGTACGCCATGAGCGCGCAACTGCAAGGCCTGGCCTTTCACGGCGTGCCGCTCACCGCCGACTTCGAGCTGGATGAGGCGGCCATGCTGGCGGCGATTGCGCAGCACCGCCCGGCCATCGTGTACCTGGCCTACCCCAACAACCCCACCGGCACGCTGTGGGACGAAGGCGCCATCGCGCGCATCATCGCCGCTCAAGGAGCGCAAGGCGGCCTGGTGGTGATGGACGAGGCCTATCAGCCCTTTGCCGCGCGCAGCTGGATCGAGAACGTGCGCGCCGCGCCCAATGCGCATCGCCACGTGCTGATCCTGCGCACGCTCAGCAAGTTCGGCCTGGCGGGCGTGCGCATCGGCTACCTGCTGGGCGAGGCCGGCCTGATGGCCGAGCTGGACAAGGTGCGCCCGCCCTACAACGTGAGCGTGCTGAACGCCGAATGCGCGCTGTTCGCCCTGGGGCACTCGGCGGTGTTTGCCGCGCAGGCCCAGGACATCCGGGCGCAACGTGCTCTGCTTTTTGAAGCATTGGCGCGGCTGCCCGGCGTGCGCGCCTACCCCAGCCAGGCCAACATGATCCTGGTGCGCGTTCCCGATGCCGCCAAGGCCTTTGCCGGCATGCGCGAGCGCGGCGTGCTGGTCAAAAACGTTTCTAAAATGCATGCTCTGCTGGCCGAGTGCCTGCGCCTGACGGTGGGCACCGCCGACGAAAACGCGCAGATGCTGGCCGCCCTGCAAGCCGCCCTATGACGACGACCCCACGCACCGCCACCGTCTCGCGCAACACCGCCGAGACCCAGATCACCGTCACGCTGAACCTGGACGGCGCCGGCCATTCCAAGCTGGCCACCGGCATCGGCTTTTTCGACCACATGCTCGACCAGATCGCGCGCCACGGCCTGATCGACCTGGAGGTGCAGGCCACGGGCGACTTGCACATCGACGGCCACCACACCGTGGAGGACGTGGGCATCGCCATCGGCCAGGCCGTGCGTCAGGCGGTGGGCGACAAGGCCGGCATCACCCGCTACGGCCACAGCTACGTGCCGCTGGACGAGGCGCTATCGCGCGTGGTGGTCGACTTCTCGGGCCGGCCCGGCCTGGTGCTCGATGCGCAGTTCACCAGCGGCATGATCGGCGCGCTGGACACCCAGCTGGTGCACGAATTCTTCCAGGGCTTCGTCAACCACGCCCACGTCACGCTGCACATCGACAACCTCAAGGGCGTCAACGCGCACCACCAGGTCGAGACCATCTTCAAGGCCTTCGGCCGCGCGCTGCGCATGGCGCTCACGCCCGATCCGCGCGCAGCGGGGCAAATCCCGTCCACCAAAGGGGTTCTTTGAGTCAAATCGGGTCCTGGCCCGCGTCCAGCAAGCGCGAGCAGCTATGAATTCAAGAGTCAATCAAACCGTGGCCGTGGTCGACTACGGCATGGGCAACCTGCGCTCGGTGGCCCAGGCCGTGCTGCACGCCACGCAGGACACGCACGTCAACGCCGTCATCACGGCCGACCCGGCGCAGGTGCGCGCCGCGCACCGCGTGGTGCTGCCGGGGCAGGGCGCCATGGCCGACTGCATGAGCGCGCTGCGCGAGTCGGGCCTGCAGGACGCGGTGCTGGAGGCCGCCGCCACCAAGCCCCTGTTCGGCGTCTGCGTCGGCATGCAGATGCTGCTGAGCCACAGCGCCGAGGGCCACAGCGCCGCCGGCACGCCCGGGCTGGGCCTGATCGCCGGCGAGGTGCTGCGCTTCGATCTGGCCGGCCGCCGCGCACCCGACGGCAGCCGCTACAAGGTGCCGCAAATGGGCTGGAACCGGGTGTATCAGACCCGGCCGCACCCGGTGTGGGGCACACAGGCCGACGGCCAGTGGTTCTACTTCGTGCACAGCTTCTACGCCCAGCCGGGGGACGCCGCGCATTGCGCTGGAGAAACCGAGTACGGCAACCGTTTTGCCTCGGCCATCGCACGCGATAATATTTTCGCCACGCAGTTCCACCCCGAAAAAAGCGCGGCGCAAGGGCTGGAGCTGTATCGCAACTTTCTGCACTGGAACCCCTGACCAGGCTCACTCTTGTTTTCATAGCGTTTCGCGCATTCATTGCAAGCCCATCCAGGGTTTTTCTCTTCAATCGATCATGCTCCTGATTCCCGCCATCGACCTCAAGGACGGACACTGCGTGCGCCTCAAGCAGGGCGACATGGCGCAGGCCACCACCTTCAGCGAAGCCCCGGCCGAAATGGCCGCGCACTGGCTCGATCAGGGCGCGCGCCGCCTGCACCTGGTGGACCTGAACGGCGCCTTTGCCGGCAAGCCGCAGAACCTGGGGGCCATCAAGGCCATCCTGAAGGAAGTGGGCGACGACATTCCGGTGCAGCTGGGCGGGGGCATTCGCGACCTGGACACGATCGAGCAATACATCGACGCCGGCATGCGCTACGTCATCATCGGCACGGCCGCCGTCAAGAACCCGGGCTTCCTGAAGGACGCGTGCAGCGCCTTCGGTGGCCACATCATCGTGGGGCTCGATGCGAAAGACGGCAAGGTCGCCACCGACGGCTGGAGCAAGCTGACGGGCCACGCGGTGGTCGATCTGGCGCGCAAGTTCGAGGACTGGGGCGTGGAGTCCATCGTCTACACCGACATCGGCCGCGACGGCATGCTCTCGGGCATCAACGTCGAAGCCACCGTCACGCTGGCACAGGCGCTGTCGATCCCGGTGATTGCTTCGGGGGGCTTGTCGAGCATGGCCGACATCGAAGCCCTGTGCGCCGTCGAGGACGAGGGCGTCGAGGGCGTGATCTGCGGGCGCGCCATCTACTCGGGCGACCTGGACTTCGCCGCGGCACAAGAGCGCGCGGACGCACTCAAGGGGTGAAAAGATTCCGGCTGGCGCGTCTTCGCGCCAAGTGCTGCGGACTTCAGCGAATCACCTGCACGTGCACACCCGTCGCCGCCTCGTCCAAATCGGCCCACGCTCGGTCTGCGGTGACGGCCGTCGCCCCCATGCCGCGCGCCAGCGCCAGGCAAGCGCGATCGCCCAGCGACAAGCCCAGCTCGCGCGTCGTGGGGCGCAACAGCGCGCTGGTGCTGGCTTGCTCGACATCGAAGTCGATGGCCTGCACGTCCATTTGGTGCAACAGTCGGCGCCATTCGTCGGGGGCCAGCCCTTTGTCCGCCAGCTTGCTGCCCACTTCGGCCACGTTGACGCTGCTGGCCACGCACTCATGGTCTTCGAGCAGGGCGTCCACCACGGCGCTGCCCGGCTCGTTCTGAATCAGCGCCAGCAGCGCCGAAGCATCCAGCACGTACAACATGGCGTGCGATTACTCGCGTGCCGCTTCGGCGCGGCGCTCGGCAATCAGCTCATCGGCCAGGTTCACGTCCTTGGGCACGTTCAGGCGTTTCATCGTTTGGGCAAAATACGCCCGCCGTTGCGCCGTGCGGTGGCTGGCCGAGGTCAGCACCAAGCTACCATCCCTGACTTCGGCATAAATCCGCGTGCCGGGCTTGAAACCCAGTTGCTCGCGCAGGGCCACCGGCACCAGCATGCGGCCATTGTCGGAAATGCTCAGTGTGGTCATAAGTCGTTTTGATGTCAGAAATTTGATTTTGTCAGATTGATGGAAATTGTCAAACAAGCAATGCTCGCCAAACGCATCATCCCCTGCCTGGACGTGACCGGCGGTCGCGTGGTCAAGGGCGTCAACTTCGTCGAGCTGCGCGACGCGGGCGATCCGGTGGAGATCGCCGCGCGCTACAACGAGCAGGGCGCCGACGAGCTCACTTTTCTGGACATCACCGCCACCAGTGATGGGCGCGACCTGATCCTGCCCATCATCGAGGCCGTGGCCAGCCAGGTCTTCATTCCGCTCACCGTGGGCGGCGGCGTGCGCACCGTGGCCGACGTGCGCCGCCTGCTCAACGCCGGTGCCGACAAGACCAGCTTCAATTCGGCCGCCATCGCCAACCCGCAGGTCATCCGCGACGCCTCGGCCAAGTACGGCGCGCAGTGCATCGTGGTGGCCATCGACGCGCGTCGGCGTACGGCAGGCGAGGTGGCCGCGCGCGGCGCCGGCTGGGACGTGTACAGCCACGGCGGGCGGCAAAACACGGGCCTCGACGCCGTGGCCTGGGCGCGCCGGATGGCCGAATACGGCGCCGGCGAGATCCTGCTGACCAGCATGGACCGCGACGGCACCAAGATCGGCTTTGACCTGGAGCTGACGCGCGCGGTCAGCGACGCGGTCGAGGTGCCCGTGATCGCCTCGGGCGGCGTGGGCACGCTCGATCATCTGGCCGACGGCATCCAGGCCGGCGGCGCCGACGCGGTGCTGGCTGCCAGCATCTTTCACTACGGCACCTTCACCGTCGCGCAGGCCAAGCAGCACATGGCCGCGCGCGGCATCCCGGTGCGTCTGTAAGCACCCACGCCCACCCCGTTCCATGTCCCGGCGCCGGCACATCAACTCCCATTTCCCGGTCTGGCCGCCGCCCGGTAGGTTGCCTGATCTGCATCATTTCAGCGCCATGCCGACCGCAGGCGGCGCATGTTCCAATGCCGTGTGTCATTTCCGTTTGTCGAGGAGCCCCTTTTGACCCCCCAAAGCCTTGAAGATTTCATGGGCGCCATCCAGCGCCGCGACCCCGGTCAGCCCGAGTTTTTGCAAGCCGTGCGCGAGGTCGTGGTCTCGCTGTGGCCCTTTCTTGAAAAAAATCCCAAGTACCGCGAATACGGCGTGCTCGAGCGCCTGTGCGAGCCCGACCGCGCGATCCAGTTTCGCGTGGCCTGGGTCGATGACAAGGGCCAGACGCAGGTCAACCGCGCCTTTCGCGTGCAGCACAACATGGCCATCGGCCCCTACAAGGGCGGCATGCGCTTTCACCCCAGCGTCAACCTGTCGATCCTGAAGTTTCTGGGTTTCGAGCAGACCTTCAAGAACGCGCTGACCACGCTGCCCATGGGCGGCGGCAAGGGCGGCAGCGACTTCGATCCCAAGGGCAAGAGCGATGGCGAGGTGATGCGCTTTTGCCAGGCGCTGATGATGGAGCTGTATCGCCATCTGGGTGCCGACACCGACGTGCCCGCGGGCGACATCGGCGTGGGCGGGCGCGAGGTCGGCTTCATGGCCGGCATGATGAAAAAGCTGGCCAACAACGCCAGCAGCGTCTTCACCGGCAAGGGCATCGCCTTTGGCGGCAGCCTGATGCGCCCCGAGGCCACGGGCTACGGCACCGTGTACTTCGCGCAGGAGATGCTGCGCCGCAGGCAGATGGGCTTTGACGGGCGCACCGTCAGCATCTCGGGCTCGGGCAACGTGGCGCAATACGCGGCCGAGAAGGCCATGGAGCTGGGCGCCAAGGTGGTCACGCTGTCCGACTCCGGCGGCACCCTGGTGCACGAGCACGGCCTGACCCACGGCATGCTGCAGGACCTGATGGAGTTCAAGAACGTGCAGCGCGGGCGCCTGCAGGACTTCTGCAAGGAGCACAAGCTCAAGTTCGCGGCCGGCAAGCGCCCCTGGCATGTGCCGGTGGACATCGCGCTGCCTTGCGCCACGCAAAACGAATTGGACGCCGCGGACGCCAAACACCTGATCGGCAATGGCGTGGTCTGCGTGGCCGAGGGCGCCAACATGCCCAGCACGCTGGAGGCGGTGGACGCCTTCCTGGCGGCCGGCACCCTGTACGCACCGGGCAAGGCGAGCAACGCCGGCGGCGTGGCCACCTCGGGCCTGGAGATGAGCCAGAACGCCATGCGTCTGTCCTGGTCGCACAGCGACGTGGACCTGCGCCTGCACGAGATCATGAAGGACATCCACGGCAACTGCGTGCGCCACGGCGAGCGCGAGGACGGCACGGTGAATTACGTCGAAGGCGCCAACGTGGCGGGCTTCGTCAAGATCGCCGACGCCATGCTTGCTCAAGGCGTCTATTGACGACCCCCGTGGCTGCGCGGACTGCGTTCCGCTTCGCCTTCCCCCTGCAAGGGGGCACCGCCAGCGGCCCGGCAAAGCCGGCTCCGCGGCGGTCGCTGGCTTGGCCGGCTCCGCGGCCATGGGTCTCGTGCTTGATCGAGCGCCGCCGGCGCAGGATCATCATTTGAACGAAATTCACCGTTTGCGCTTGTGTACCAGGCGCAAATAGCTATCGATTCGATAGTTCTCTTGGCGTTGCCGACAGCGCGCCGGGAATCGCGCACAATGCCCGCATGAGCTGGTTGGACGAAGTCAAGTGGGACGCGCAGGGCCTGGTGCCGGTGATCGCGCAGGAGCAGGGCAGCGGCGACGTGCTGATGCTGGCGTGGATGAACCGCGAGGCGCTGGCCAAGACGGCCGAGCTGGGCCGCGCGGTGTATTTCAGCCGTTCGCGCGGGCGCCTGTGGTTCAAGGGCGAAGAATCGGGCCACGTGCAGCAGGTGCATGAAATCCGCATCGACTGCGACCAGGACGTGGTGCTGCTGCGTGTCACGCAACTGGGCCATGACCCGGGCATTGCCTGCCACACCGGGCGCCACAGCTGCTTTTTCAGCGTGCTGAGGGACGGCACCTGGCAGGCCGTCGATCCGGTCTTGAAAGACCCCGCATCCATCTACAAATAAGGCCCATGTCGCAACAAGACGTCCTGGCGCACCTCACCGCCGTCATCGAAAGCCGCAAGCCGGCGGCCGGGGGCAACCCCGACACCAGCTACGTCGCGCGCCTGCTGCACAAGGGCCCCGATGCCTTTCTCAAGAAGATCGGCGAGGAGGCCACCGAGGTGGTGATGGCCGCCAAGGACGCCGAGCACCAACCCGGTGCGGCCCACGCCCGTGAAAAAATCGTGGCCGAGATGGCCGATCTGTGGTTTCATGGCATGGTGGCGCTGGCGCATTTCGGCCTGTCGTCCGCCGACGTGGTGGCCGAGCTGGCGCGCCGCGAGGGCCTGTCGGGCATCGAGGAAAAGGCGCTGCGCAAGGTGCGCGAGCGCGAATCGACCGAATTCAACGACCGAGGAGCCGGTGCATGAGCAACGAGGACATCATCGACGTGAACGCCAGGGGCAAGCCGCCCGAGGACAGCCTCAAGACCTGGGGCTGGGTCAGCTACATCCTGCACCTGATCGTGGCCGTGGCGGCCGTCGTTCCGGGCGCGCAGGTCAGCATTGCGCTGCTCATCATCGCGCTGGTGATGGACCTGGTGAAGCGCGACGATGCGGCGGGCACCTGGCAGGCCAGCCATTTCAGCTGGCGCATCCGCACCGTGCTGTGGGCGGGCGTGCTCTACGTGCTCACGTTTCCTCTTTTCCTGTTGTTCTATCTGCCGGGCGCCATTGCCTGGCTGGTCATTTCGGTCTGGTTCCTGTATCGCATCGTCCGGGGCATGGTGGCGATGAACGCCGGCAAGCCGATCAATGGCTGAGGTGCCAGCGGGCGCGCCGCGTACCCGTACCCCCCGCCTGCGCGGCGCCAAGGCGAGCGGCCCGCGCGAGGTCAACCTGGCGCTGCAAGGCGGCGGCTCGCACGGCGCCTTCACCTGGGGCGTGCTGGATGCCCTGCTGGAGGACGGCCGCCTGGCCTTCGAGGGCGCCAGCGGCACCAGCGCCGGCGCCATGAACGCCGTGGTGCTGGCCCACGCCCTCACCCGCGCGCGCCTGGACGGCTTGAAAGGCCAGGATGCGCACGAGGCGGCGCGCGCCGCCTTGTCCGCTTTCTGGGGGCAGGTGGGCCTGCTGGGCAACTTCAGCGCCGGTCTGCCCTTGCCGGCGGCGCAGGCCGTGGCCTCGTGGTGGGCGCAGTGGCTTTCGCCGGCGCAAACCAACCCGCTGGGCGTCAACCCCTTGCGGACCCTGCTGGGCCGACAGGTCGATTTCGAGCTGCTGGCGCGCGGCGAGGCGATGAAGGTGTTCGTCTGTGCCACCAACGTGCGCACCGGCGTCGGCGAGGTGTTCAGCGGCAAGCGCCTGACGGTGGATGCCGTAATGGCCTCGGCCTGTCTGCCCACGGTGTTCAAGCCGGTGGAGATCAAGGGTGAGCTGTACTGGGACGGCGGCTACTCGGGCAACCCCGCCATCTATCCGCTGATCTACAACACGCGCAGCAGCGACGTGGTGCTGGTGCAGATCAACCCGGTGGCGGTCAAGTTCGACGCCAGCGCCGGCGCGCAGGACATCATGGATCGCGTCAACGAGATCACCTTCAATGCGCCGCTGCTGGCCGAGTTTCGCGCCATCGACTTCGTGGCCCGCCTGCTCGACGAGGGGCGGCTGGACCCCGCTCGCTACAAGAAGATGCTGCTGCACCGCGTGGACGGCGGCGCGGCGCTGGCCGGTTTTGGCGCCACCAGCAAGCTGCGCGCCGACGCTCCGTTTTTGCAGCGCCTGTTCGAGCTGGGCCGTGGCGTCGGCCAGCGCTGGCTGAAGACCCACGTCGAGCACATCGGCGTGCAAAGCACCGCCACCGAAGCCGAGTAACCGCCACTGCCCGCCGCAAGGAGCCCTTTTGCATGAGCGCCACACCATCGCACGACCCGAACTGCATCTTCTGCAAGATCGTCGCCGGCCAGATCCCGTCCAGAAAGGTCCACGAGGACGATGAACTGCTGGCCTTTCACGACATCGCCCCTTGGGCGCCCGTGCACTTTCTGATCATCCCCAAGGCGCACATCGCCTCCATGATGGACGTGGGTCCCGAGCACGAGCGCGTGCTGGGCCGCATGATGGCGCTGGCCCCGCGGCTGGCCATGGAGCAGGGCTGCGAGCCCTATCCCGAGGGCGGCTTTCGACTGGTCGTCAACACCGGCGCCGAGGCGGGGCAGGAGGTGCACCACCTGCATCTGCACGTCATCGGTGGGCCGCGCCCCTGGCGCAAGGGCTAGGTCTGCAATATCCCCAGTCTCCACTTGCTGCGCGATGTTTCGCCCACCCCCTTGCAGGGGGCATCGCCTGTGACCGGGGAGACCCCGGCCACGGCAATCGCTGGCTTGGCCTGCTGCGCGGCCATTCGGCTCTTCGGGCCCCAGCGCCGCTTCTGGAGCGTGGCGTCTCGACGCAGGAACCGTTCCAACGTCCCGCAGTCTAAAATCGGCACAGAAGCGCCCAAACGCCGGCGCAAGGAGTAGCACCATGGGTTCATTTTCGATTTGGCACTGGTTGATCGTGCTGCTGATCGTGGTCATGATTTTCGGCACCAAGAAGCTCAAGAACATCGGCTCCGACCTGGGCGGCGCCGTCAAGGGCTTCAAGGACGGCATGAAGGACGGCGCCGCCGATGCGCCAGCCGACGCGCCGGCCGGGCAGGTCACCAACAACACCAGCGTCCACAAGGACACGATCGACGTCGAGGCCAAGCAAAAAGGCTGATGGTTTCGGGTTTCTGATTCGTGCTTGATCTCGGCATCTCCAAGATGGCCCTGATCGGGGCCGTGGCCCTGATCGTCATCGGCCCCGAAAAACTGCCGCGCGTGGCCCGCACCGTGGGCACGCTGCTGGGCAAGGCGCAGCGCTACGTGGCCGACGTCAAGGCCGAGGTCAACCGCGCCATGGACATCGACGAGCTCAAGAAGATGAAGGAGACCGTCGAGTCGGCCGGTCGCGAGGTCGAGCAGGGCATCCGCGAGACCTCGGCGTCCTTCGAGAAGGACTGGAACGAGGCCACGGCGGGCCTGGATGCGCCCCATCCGGACGATCCGTTGCCCGATGGCGGCTGGACGCCTGCGCCCGAATATCGCCGCCCCAACAAGAACTGGCGCGTCAAGCGTGGCGCCACGCCCCAGTGGTACAAGGCGCGCCAGGGCGTGCGCCGACAGGTGCAGTCCGGTGCGGCGCGGGTGGCGCGCTTTCGGCCGAAAAAGTGACCCCCTCCTTGCTCCACCCGCTGCGCGATGTTCCGGCATCCCCCCCTCAAGGCTCGCCCGCGGCCGGGGAAACCCCGGCCACGGCGATCGCCGGCACGGCCTGCTTTGCGGCCATAAGACTCTTTGAGTTTGCATGAGTAGTCCCAAACCCGACCCCGAAGACGAACTGGCCGGCACCGAGCAGCCCTTCGTTGCGCACCTGATGGAGCTGCGCGACCGGCTGATCAAGTCGATCGTGGCCGTCGGCGTGGTGGCGGGCGTGCTGGCCATCTACCCCGGCCCCGGCCACCTGTATGACCTGCTGGCGCAGCCGCTGGTGGCGCATCTGCCGCATGGCGCCACGCTGATCGCCACCTCGGTGATT
>Ga0208825_1001729_pt1 | contig 15785 bp, 17 predicted proteins | sample AD_UKC113_MetaG_FD_184450 | JGI IMG/M metagenome (GOLD analysis project Ga0208825, IMG submission 184450) | Active sludge microbial communities of municipal wastewater-treating anaerobic digesters from Hong Kong - AD_UKC113_MetaG (SPAdes)... | ecosystem: Engineered > Bioreactor > Anaerobic >...
GCATCATAGCCATAACGTTTAAGGAGGTAATCCAATGCTACAACTTCAACGATGACAGTGATATTTTTACCAGGGAATATCGGAAGTTTAATGTGAGGTAATGGGACATTAAGAATTGAATATGAACCGTGCTCTAAACCAGTACGAGTATACTCCTCATCTTGCTTCCAATCCTCAAGTTCTACTATAATTTCTATACGTTTTTGGTGACGAATGGAACGTATGCCAAAAATAGCCCTCACATCAACAAGCCCAAGCCCTCTTATTTCCATAAAATGTTTTACAACATCCGAGCCAGTTCCAATAAGGATACCCTCGCCTTTTCGCACAATCGTGACAACATCATCAGCCACAAGCCGATGTCCTCGTTCCACAAGGTCTAAAGCAACTTCACTCTTTCCAATACCAGAACGTCCAGTTAGCAATACGCCAACTCCATATACATCAATAAACGAACCATGAATTACCGTTTGCGGAGAAAATTGATCGTCTAAAAAATCTCCCAGGAAATAAACAAGCTTTGTTGTTTCAAAGGGAGTTTGGAATACAGCTACTTCTTTATCCGTAGCAATTCGTACAAGATCATCCTCCAGCACATTATCGCTCGTAATAATGATGCATGGAATGTCAAAGCGAAGGATGGTTTCAAATGCAAGAATACGTTCTGGTTTGCTTAAATGGTTAAGGTACTGCATTTCAGTATTGCCAAATATTTGAACGCGATCGTAGGTAAATAACTCGATAAATCCAGCAAGAGCAAGACCAGGACGATGAATGTTCTTATCATGAATTTCTTTATCGAAGCCAACTCCACCATTGATATTTTTTAACTTCAAGCGTTCCTTATTCACCTCATAGAGGAACCCAACTGTTATACTCCTTTTTTGAGTTTCTTTCATATTAGGCAATGGCATACTCTATCCTTTTACCAGGTTACGAGTCGCCAAAACTTTTTTGCGATTCTTTGAATGAAGTTTTTCCTTGTATTTTTTTAGCTGTACCAACACTTTTTTAACTGCTTGATCAATCGATTTCTGGAAATCATCTGATTTAACGACAGAAGTTAAAACATGACCGTAGACATGAATCGAAACCTCTGCAACTTTCACTGAATTCATAGCGGATTCAAACGATAGAATAACATCGGCTCGCGTAATACCATCGTAGACAGATTCTAATTCTGCAACAGCATTTTCAGCGTATTCGACTAACTCATCTCGCGCTTTGAAATGTCGTGAAGTAACTTTTATCTTCATAGCATTATCTCCTTTTAATAGTTTATGGTTACGCTTTGGGGTGAGCTTTTTCATACACTTTCTTTAATTGTTCTGTGGCTACATGTGTATAAATTTGCGTCGTCGAAATTGTTTCGTGACCAAGGAGCTCCTTTACCGCCCGTAAATCCGCTCCTCGATTCAACAGATGCGTCGCAAAAGTGTGCCTGAGAACGTGCGGGCTTTTCTGCTGCACCTCTGATACTCTTGAGATATATTTCTTTACCATTGCTTGCACTGCTTGAGGATACAGCCGCTTGCCATTCTTTGCAATGAATAGTGGAGTTTCGCTCGGTGCATTTTTGCGAACATCGTCTCTTGCTGAAAGATATTCTTGAATTGCAGAAATCGCTGTTTTTGTCGCCGGAACAATCCGCTCTTTATTCCCTTTTCCAAAAACCTTTACAACACATTCCTCAACGTTCAAATCTCCAATATTTAATTGAAGCAACTCGCTCAACCGAATTCCCGAGCTGTAAAATAATTCTAAAATAGCAGCATCCCTTTTACCCGCAAGCGTTGTGCGATCCGGTTGCTGAAGCAAAAGTTCCATTGAAGATTCATCGAGCACGGAAGGCAGCCTTTTTTCCCGCCGTGGAGTTACTAACAATAATGTCGGATTCGTTTGTATAATGTTATGCCTTTTAAGATACTTGAAGAATGATTTCAGCGACGCAATTTTCCGTGCAACACTGGATGCTTTTATTCCAGAATCCATCAATTTACCAACATACCGACGCAATATCTCCTTATCTACTTTATCGATCGATAAAACGCATTCTTGATGAAGATATGATAGAAATTCCATCAAATCGGTTTCATACGAAGTTATAGTATGATGTGAATAATTCCGCTGAACTTCGAGATACTCAAGATATTGGCGCAGTATTCGTTCCATTCATTATGCCGATTCAGCTAAATTATTTATTTGCAGAATTTCATGTTTACACTCGGGACACTGAAGATACTCACCTTTTGCTTGCGACGTTTTAAGAACCATATAGGGATTTTGGCAGTCGGGGCAGACTTGATTCACAGGTTTATCCCACGACGCAAAATCACACTCTGGATAGCGAGAGCATCCATAGAAAATTCTTTTGCGCTTTTTTGTCCTCCTTTCAACAAGACTCCCTTCCTTACATTTTGGACATTGGATTCCCGTTGTAATAGGTTTTGTATTGGTACACTTCGGATAATTCGAGCAACCAAGGAACGTACCAAAACGTCCGCTCTTCACAACCATTTCTCCGCCGCAGAGTTCACATTTTTCCCCCACGTGGTGCTGATATAATTCTGCTTCTTCTTCAAGAGGACGTGTATTTTTACACTCGGGATAACCCGAACATGCCATAAATCTACCATTTCTTCCCCACTTAATAATCATTGGCTTTCCACAAAGCTCGCATAGTTCTTCAGTCTCAGTTTGTAAAGAACGCTTAATCGTTGCTACTTGACCAGTTGCTTTTTCCACTGCGTGCTTGAATGGCTCGTAAAAATCTTCCATTACTTTCTCATATTTATTTTTTCCGGATGCTATCGTATCCAGTTCCTCCTCCATTCTTGCAGTAAATTTGACATTAAAAATGTGCGGGAAATGAGTTACAAGAAGTTTATTGACCTGCATTCCAAGGTCAGTTGCGTAGAGTTTCCGATCTTTTTGTTCGACATATTTTCGGTCAATGACTGTAGAAACAATGAGCGCATAAGTACTCGGTCTTCCAATGCCAAGTGATTCCAGCTCTTTTACGAGAGAAGCTTCTGTAAATCGTGCAGGCGGTTTAGTGAAATGCTGTCGAGGAAGCAAATTAAGAAGCGCTAGATTTTGTCCTTCTGTTATATTTGTCGGAAGAGACGAATTCGGAACTGCATCTTCGTCGCTTGTTCCATTTTCTTCCACAACATCATCGTACACCTGAAGGAATCCACGAAACTTCGGCGACTGATCAGTTGCACGAAATAGATAATCACCGCCAGTAACATCAACTGTAATTTGCTCGAACTCGGCTGGCGACATCTGGCATGCCACAAAGCGATTCCATATCAACTCATACAACGCATATAAATCCTTATCAAGATATTTCTTCACTGATTTGGGCGTATGCTTCATTGAGGTTGGACGAATTGCTTCGTGAGCATCTTGCGAAGCTTTTCCTTTTTTGAAAACTCTGGGCTCTTTTGGTAAGTACTCTTTTCCATAATTATTATAGATATACTCCCTTGCTTCTGCTATAGCCGTTTCACTCAGCCTTGTCGAATCGGTTCGCATGTAAGTGATAAGACCAGTTAATCCTTCTTCTCCAATTTCTACTCCTTCATAAAGTTTTTGCGCAAGGGACATCGTTCTCTTTGCTGAGAAACGTAACCGACGAGCGGCTTCCTGTTGTAATGTGCTGGTAATAAACGGCGGATAAGGATTCCGTTTGACCGATTTTCGCGTTATGGAAGAGATAGAATATTGATGCGCTTGAATATCTTCAATGTATCCTTTAACTGTTGTTTCATCAGGAATCCGTGGATCATTGCCCGCGACTTTAACTAATTTTGCAAAAAAGGACTCGTTCTTCTGCGTCTGAAATTCTCCGACGATCGACCAGTATTCTTCAGGAACAAAGGAACGAATCGCTTCCTCACGCTCACAAATGAGCCGCAGCGCAACAGATTGCACACGACCTGCCGACAATCCATAGTACATCGTTTTCCAGATGAAAGGCGATACCTTATAACCCACCACTCTATCCATTGCCCGCCGCGCTTGTTGAGACATCACAAGGCGTTCGTCAATTTTCTTCGGTTTTTCCATTCCCTCATGAATGCCATGTTCGGTAATTTCATGGAAAAGAACACGTTTTATATTTTTGTTTACCGGTTGAATTTCTTCCGCAAGGTTTGCAGCAATCGCTTCGCCCTCTCGATCTGGGTCAGTTGCAATGAAAACCGCTTTTGCTTTTTTCGCATGGTCTCGAAGTTTTTCAACGACTTCTTCTTTTCCTTTGATGGTTTCGTATGTTACTGCAAAATTATTATTGACATCGACGCTCAACTTACTTTTTGGAAGATTCTTGATGTGCCCAACCGACGCTTCGACAATGTAATCTTTACCAACGTACTTATTGATTGTTTTTGCTTTTGCTGGCGATTCGACGATAATAAGAGATTTTTCCATATTTTTACTTTTTAATGAATTGTATCATTCTGACCGAGTGAAAATTGTGAATCCTGCGCGCCTCCATCAAACAAGAGAGCGGCAACAAGTGTTTTTACTTCGTTAATTCCGACTGTCAAGAATCCGACAGTCATTGTCTGTTCAATAATCGCTTCAATATCATTGTTGGAAAGAAGCCCCAATTGATGACATTGAAGTAAATATCCATAGGCTTCTGGCTGTATTACCATTCGCTCTGCTTCATTCAATTGTCGAATGGATAGATCATTTGATTCTTCCTTAATCAAATTTTCTCGATCCGAAAGCATTTGCTCAAAAAGCCATGAAAAAGCAGCAGAAATTTCGGATTGAGTATAACCATCGCGTGTAAGCGAGGCTACATCAATATCAACAAGTCCCTTTGTTGTTTTGAGTTCATTAACCAAAAATACAATGATTTCTACGATTCGTTCGCCCATAGTTACTTTTTAATTAATTTCGCTAAATAATAGTCTTCTCTTTCTCGCATACGAGCACGTTCTATATTGGTTCCATCTTCATATCCTAATAAATGTAAAGCGCCATGGATAAGCAAGCGTTGCACTTCCCTTAGAAATGGTACGCCATACTCACAAGCCTGACGTCGTCCCGCATCTAAATTTATGTAGACTTCAGCACATTTACAAAACTCATCTGATAATGCAAATGATAGAACATCCGTACTATAGTTATGTTTCAAATATTTTTTATTGAGAGTTCGAATATGTTTATCATCTGTAAAGACGACAGAAATATCCGGAAAGTTTCGTACCCCTTCGCCACGAAATACCCGGCGCAGAATTGTTTCAACTTGCCCTTTGGGAAAACGCAAAAATGGATGTGTATATGAAACAACAATCAAAATCGCTTGCTCCGCTGTCGAGTTTTTACTGCCGTTGATTTCCGTTGCTTCCTCTCTTCCGGTAATATAGATTCAGTGAGAGATAGAGCAACGCTCGATAACATTACCTCAGGTCCAAACGTTGTAAAATCGCCTGAGAGTATTGTACGATCAACGTTTGCATACAAAGAGCATCCTCCTTCTCGTTCAATTGTCAAGCCAGAAATCTTTCCGTTTGACTCTCCAATGAACGTTACCTCCCCAAGGACATCGCTCATAACATATCCGGTACAAAAATGAAGCTGAAGATGAGCGGAAGGCGTATAGACAGAAATTAAATCACCACGACGGTTTCCTATTGGAATATTTGGGAAAATTTCCAACGATAATTTTCTCTGACTATTCTTTTCTCCAACTTCGATGCGGAAACAATCTGTCAATCGCTTCGGATTTGACTTCAGTATCTGTGATATTTTCTTTATATCGTTCGATGTTAACATAGTTTCAAGCCTGCTTGTTTACTAAATGCCCTTCGCCAATATACTTTTCATCTCTATGATTGTCAAGTTCTTTCACTTTAACCGCATTGACTCATAAAAAAACGAAAGTAATTTGAAAAAAGTCATTGCCTCATAATATATGTAACCATAAAGAAAGGATATAAAATGATGAGCGCAATCTCGAAACGAAAATATATTCAAATCATTGCAATCAGATAAAGAAATTTCATTTAATGTCAACAATGAGTTTTGTTTAAAAAATTTAACGCTAACCAAATGCGCGAGTATAGTAATCTTCTTTTTCATTTGTATGCAATCGCACAAGTCCTGCACGCACAAGTTGTACAAGTGAGCGCGAAGCTCTACGATGTGAGATGTTCAACAGGTTTGAAAACTCTTTTACGGTGATTCGCTCATGTTCATCCAGATACTCAAATAATCTACGTTCCGCATCTCCAATAGCAATTCTGAGAGGCTGTGCATCAGGACTTTCAGCTTCCAGAATCTTTACAACCTCTTTGCTCGCTTCTACCGTTTTATCGTTGACTCGAATATACACATTGGTACCAGTTTTTTTTTCTTCATCGCCATCAACAAAAAGAGCATGCGGCTTTTGAGCGCTTTCCTCAATTCGCACAACAAGCACATCTTTGCCTTTATATGGCACAACTTCAATGATTGGCTGAAGAGGCGGATCGCAAAAGTATGTCGCTGCTGTTTCAAGACGTTCTGTGTCTTCTTTTTCGCTTTCGATTCCGACAACAGATTTATCGTCATCAATCCCAAAGAGAATAATTCCGCCACGAGTGTTTGCAAAAGCAATCATTGTCTTTGCAATTTTTTGAGAAGTCGTCACTTTACGTTTGAACTCAAGTTCAAAGCCTTCGCCCTCTTCGAGCATCAGTTGGATATCCTTGAAATTCACAATCATTCTCCTTAATAGCCACGAGCTCTCATCCGATTCAAAATGAGCGTTGAACGTCGAAGAACATAGCGCGAATCCGAATTCGCCTTATAGCGACGTGGATTTGGAATGACGGCTGCAAGCCGAGCCGCTTCTTCCTTTGTAAGTTCTGATGCGGGTTTTCCGAAATAGTATCTAGAGGCAGCTTCAGCGCCATAGATTCCATTTCCCCACTCTATTACGTTCAAATATAACTCAAGAATTCTATGTTTGTTGAGCGCTCGTTCCATATACCACGTCAAAATCCACTCCTTCAATTTCCGTATCGGATTTTTCGACGATGAAAGATATAAATTTTTGACCAACTGTTGAGATATGGTGCTCGCGCCACGAACGGCTTTCCCTTCTTCAAAATCTCGTTCCAAGGATTCCTTAAATTCATACCAATCGAATCCTTCGTGGCTCCAGAATGTCCCATCTTCTGCAACGATAACCGCTTCACGCAAATCCTGAGAGATCACATTCAAAGGTACCCAGATCTGTTTTTTTTGAAACACTTTCCCTTCCTTCTTTGCTCGTTCTGCATGTTCGCGCATAAATGCTGTCTCTTTTGGATTTGATTTCCGAAGATCTCGAATATCGCCAAATGGTAGGAGAATAATTTCGAGACACAACCATATTCCAATAATAATGAAGACAACAGCAACTGGATGGGAACGTATCCACTTCCATAGAACTAATAATTTGCTCTTGCTCTCGACTAAACAAATCTGAGTTTTTTCAGTCGTGTCGCTACTCTGTTCTTCGATTTCCATTCTTCTTACAACTTTTGATGTTGATTACTATCAAGATAACTCTGCAGGAGAATTGCAGCAGCCATTTGATCTAACTTTCCACTCTTTTGATTCCGGTCCTTACGTTTTGTTCCCATTGTTAAGAGCGTTTGTTGCGCCATCACCGTCGTAAACCGTTCATCCCACTGAATCACTTGACAGCCGGTCTGTTCTTTCAGCTTATCGATAAAATCCTGTACTTCCTTCGCCTTTTGACCTTTCTCCCCTTTAAGATTATATGGCATCCCAACGACAAAAACCTCGACTGATTCTTCTTGTGCCAACATCAGAAGATTGCGGAACACATCATCATCACATTGAAAAGTCGTAAGCGGTCTCGCGGTAATATTCAACGGATCGCTGATAGCAACGCCAATACGTTGACTTCCATAATCTAAACCAAGGATACGCTTTGCCACGATGTGCTACCCGGAAAATCTTTCGACAGTTGAAACATTCGGAATTCGTTTTAGCTTTTCCATAATTCTCTTAAGATGTTCGACATCTTTTACATAGAGAATTATTTTCCCATCGAATACGCTCCCTTTCGAGTCCATAGTAACGCTCCGTATATTCGTATTTTGGTACGATGAAATAGCATGGGTAACATCGTTGAGGAGACCCAGTCGATCTTCACCAGAGATATGAATGCCCGCAATATAATCAGCTTCATCTGATTGGGGCCATGTAACTTCGACAATTCGAGCGCTCTCAGCAAGCCGAAGTGTTAAAATATTTTTACAATCTTTTCGATGAATTTTTATTCCCTCGCCTGTTGTGATAAAACCAATGATCTCATCGCCCGGAATAGGATTACAGCATTTTGCATGTTGGTAGAGGAAATGATCTTTCTCCCCCGAAACCGAAATTCCACTGACAATATCTCGAGCAGTGGTTACAAATTTTGTAAAAAGATTTCCATCTTCACTTTTATCCTCAGTAATAACCTTGTCTGTTGATGGAGCAAGCTGAATAACAAATTCTTCAAGGAGTGTATCGACATCTACTTTTTCTTCCGCAATAGCCGCAAAAAAGAGTTGACGGTCAGCAAAATGAAGCGAGCGAATGAATTTATCGAGGTCATCATTGCTATAATGCATCTTACGACGCTTGGTTCTTTTCTCCCAAATTTCTTTTCCTTCATCGGCCTTTTTGCGAATTTCTTCACGAATAAATCGCCTGAGATGAGCTTTTGCTTTATGAGATACAACAAACTGTTCCCAATCGGGATTTGGTTTTTGATTCTTCGACGTAATAATCTCAATCTGATCGCCGCTCCGAAGTAACGTATTAAGCGGAACAATCCGTCCGTTCACTTTTGCTCCAATACAATGATAACCAATGTTCGAGTGAATTTCGAAAGCAAAATCAACTGGCGTTGCACCGCGCGGCAGTATCTTCAATTCCCCTTTCGGCGTAAATACATAAATTTCATCTTGATACAAATTGAGTTTGAAGCTTTCAAGCAAATCTTTCGGGTTGGAACTCTCTCTTTGCTCAAAAATTTCTCTGACCCAGGTAATCCAATTCTCCAACTCCTTATCCAGAACGGTTTTACTCTCCTTATACATCCAGTGAGCTGCAACCCCCTTCTCTGCCACTTCATGCATGGCTCGAGTACGAATTTGAACTTCGACCTTTCGACCACCGGGGCCGATCACCGTTGTGTGAATTGACTGATAACCATTTTGTTTTGGGACAGAAATATAATCCTTAAATCGCTCAGGAATTGGTTTATAAATTTCAGTTACAATTCCATAAACGAGGAAACAGTCATTGTTGTTATCTGTATCGAGGATAATTCGCACTGCAAAGAGATCGTATATTTCCTCAAGCGGCTTTCCACGTTTTTCCATTTTATTATAAATGCTGTAAATATGCTTCGGGCGCCCTTCGATGGTGTACTTTAATCCTGATGCTTTCAATTGCTTTTCTATTCCATCGACAAAACGCTGAATGTACGCCTCACGTTCATGGCGCTTTGCACGAATTTGCCGTGCGATGTGTTCATACTCTTCATGATTGAGGTATTTAAAAGCCAGGTCTTCCAGTTCCCACTTAATGCGAGCAAGTCCAAATCGATGTGCAAATGGCGCATAAATTTCAAGAGTTTCTTTTGCCAATCGTTGCTGACGCTCGTACGAAAGATATTGGAGCGTGCGCATGTTATGGAGACGATCTGCAAATTTAATGAGCATCACGCGAATATCATTTACCATCGATAAAAGAAGCTTTCGATAGCTTTCTGCTTCGGTAATTTCATGACTCTCAAAAATATCGCTAATCTTTGTTGCACCATCGACAATATTTGCAATAACGTCGCCAAATTCTTCGCGAATATCCTTCAATTCAAACTCGGTATCTTCAACAACATCATGCAACAATGCGCTTGCAACAGAAATATCATCGAGAGGAATTTCCCTTGCAACGATCATTGCAACTTCGTACGGATGATGGAAGTACGGTTCTCCCGATGCACGGAGATTATTCTTATGCGCTTCCACGCTTAACGCAAAAGCCCGTCGAATCAAATCTTCATCGACAGAACGAAGATTCTTCCGACATTCAGCAAGAAGATCATCTAAATACTTGTGATTCTGTGTACTCAACGATATTGATGTTTCAATCATTGACTATCGACTCTTTCTTTTTTCTTATTCTAAAATAATATAGAGTTTCTATTCCGAATGTCAAGAAAGTTAAAAAACTTTACTGCACAAGCTTGTATAGAACGGCTCAAAATCATATCTTAGGAATATGAAACGACTATCTAATGAAGAACGATTAAGGCAATTAGCTGAGGATTTCTTCGATGTGAAGAATGATCCCCAGCAGTTGCAGGTAAATGATGAAGTACTGCAAAAATTAAGGCAAATTCATCCACTTTGTATATGTGAAGAACATACAAATGATGGACCAATTGCATGGACACTGGTTATGCCAACAACTCATACATTGATGACGCAATTCTTGAATAAAGAAATAAGCGAGAACGAACTTTTCCAGCTAAATCCTTTTCCGTATCCCTATGATGCTCTCTATCTTTGCTCTGCCCTTGTTCTTCCCGAATATCAGAGACAGGGAATTGCAAAACGAATGCTCATAAATTCAGTTTCTGGCATTCGCAAAGATTATCCAATTCAATCTCTATTTCTCTGGCCCTTCAGCGAAGGCGGAGACAAACTTGCAGAATCCGTTGCTCGCACCTGCGGCTTGCCATTGTTCAGGCGAAAAGAGTAAAGCGGCTATCGTTTCAGACAGCCGCTTTTTGTCAGGATTACTTCCCAAGTACAAATTTTTTGTATCGAGCGTTGATGCGTTCCCAATGAAGATTGGACATGAAATTATCGATGTACTTCGCTCTTCCTGGACCATCTTTATGATAGTATGCATGCTCGAATACATCCAGCGCTATTAACGGAATTCCACCCCAAATTGCTCCGTATTGATGCTCATCGACAAGAACATTCAGTAGCCGCTCTGAATAGAGTTTATCGAAGACAAGCAAACCCCAACCGCTCAGTTTGGCAGAGACTGCCGTAGCTTTAAAGTCCGCTTTCCATGCATCAAAAGATCCAAACTCTTTTTCTATCGCAGCCTTAATTTCTGGACCTTTCGAGGGATCGCCATCTCCACCAAGTACTTCCCAATAAATATCATGCAATAACGCTCCAGAGTGATTCCACGTCAATCGTCGTTTCAGTTCTCCAATTTGACTATAATTTCCATTTGCGGTGGAACGATCTGCTGTTTCGAGACCCTTCTCAATCGTGTTGAGGGCTGTTACATAGCCTTTGTGATGAGTATTGTAGTGCCAATCCGTAGTTTCCGGACTTGCTACATTTGCTAAGAGTTTCTTCGCCTCTTCATCAGAATATGGACGCGGTTTGAACTTCCATTCGTATGCCATAGTTATTCTCCTTATAATATTGTTATATGTTTAATTGTCAATTCCACCTAAAAACCAAAATTTAAAATCAATCGAGCTGTCTCTGACATCATTCCTGGATTCCAAGGCGGATCAAAAACGAGATCAACGACTACATTCTTCACGCCAGGAATGTGTTGAATTCTCCTTTTAACATCTGCTGCTATCAGAGGTCCCATTCCGCAGCCGGGCGCAGTTAGCGTCATTCGAACATAGACATTGGCTTCGCCTGGATTTTCTTCTTCTACTTTCACTTCGTAAACTAAACCAAGGTCAACAATGTTTACAGGAATTTCCGGATCATAGCAATCACGCAATACATTCCAAACCTGCTCTTCGCTTACTTTAGAAATTTCATCTATCGTGTTGGAAGAATTATCATCCTGTGTCTGCTTATTCATTATTTCATCCATATCAACTCACCTATTCCTAATGGCAACAATCTTCTCCATCTCCACAATTACATCCTTCATCATTTGGATTCTGGAAATAGAAACCTGTACCTTCTGGCCCTTCTGCAAAGCTTAATATGGAACCAGCAAGAAATTGATAACTTTGCTCATCAATGTAAACTGTCAGTCCTTCAAGTTGAAGGATTCGATCGATTTCCGGCCTACTTTTATCGAATCCAAGGATATAGGATACCCCGCAACAACTGCTCGACTCAATTCCAATGCGTAATCCTAAATCATCGGGAACGTTTTGTTCCTTCCGAAGGCGAAGTATCTCTTCGACTGCTTCCGGTGTGATTGTAATTTCATTGTTCGCTTGTTCTGTCATTGGATTCTCTCCATTTAATTATTATAACAAATGTGAATTAAAAAAGATTCCCTACTCTGTTGAAACTGCCTTGCTTTCATTTTCTAGAATGCTCTTCATTGTGTGCCATGGTAATATTGCGCATTTCACTCGCGCAGGATATGCGCTCACACCAGAAAACGCCGCTAACCTTTCAAGCTCTTCCAAAATATCTGCTTCGTTTTTTTCACCTCGAACCAATTGATGGAAAACCTCGAATATCTTTTCGGCTTCCTCTATTGTTTTCCCTTTGAGTACGCTCGTCATAACAGATGCCGATGCCTTCGATATTGCACATCCCGAGCCATGGAATGAAATATCTTCGATAACATTACCATTCATTTTTAAGTAGATGGTGTAACGATCTCCACAGAGTGGATTATAACCTTCAAGGGAACGATCGGGATGATCCATAACTCTGAAATTCCGTGGATTGCGATTATGATCTAAGATAATTTCCTGATAGAGTGAAGTGAGATCAGACATGGAATATCTCCTTTACTTTCCGAAGTCCTCGAATTAAAGCATCTAATTCTTCCGTTGTGTTATAGAATGCAAACGATGCTCGTGCTGTCGCAGGTACTCCAAATCGTTCCATTACAGGTTGCGCACAGTGATGTCCGGTGCGTATTGCAATTCCTTCTTCGTCGAGGATTGTACCAATATCGTGAGGATGAACGCCATCCATGACAAATGAAAGAACTCCGGACTTTTTGCGAGCTGTACCAAGAATGCGAACGCCATCCATTGATTGCAATTGTTCTGTGGCATAACGCAAAAGTTCTGCCTCATAATCAATGATATTTTCCCAGGGAAGTGAACTGATGTATTTCAAAGCGGCATGCATTCCAATAACTCCCGCAATGTTTGGCGTTCCCGCTTCGAATTTAAAAGGAAGATCGTTGAAGATGGTTTTTTCGAACGTTACAGAACGGATCATATCACCGCCGCTTTGATAAGGCGGCATCAATTCAAGGTAGCGTTCTTTTCCATAAAGTATTCCGATACCTGTTGGACCAAATATTTTATGCGCCGAAAAAACATAGAAATCTGCATCGAGAGCTTGAACATCAACTCGGAAGTGCGGCATATACTGCGCTCCATCAATGAGCACAGGAATTCCCATTCGATGCGCAATCTCTATCATCTCTTTTACAGGATTGACAGTGCCAAGCGCATTCGATACATGCGTGATGGCAACAAGTCTCGTTTTTTCTGTAAGCAGTTTTTCATACTCATCGAGCAGCACATCGCCCTTATCATCGATTGGAACAACTTTCAGGCAAGCTGATTTTTCCTCGCACAGTAACTGCCACGGGACAATATTGGAATGGTGCTCGAGAGTCGTAATTACAATTTCATCCCCTTCGTGAAGAAATGTTCGACCAAACGAAGCAGCGACAAGGTTAATTCCCTCTGTTGTACCACGAGTAAAAATAATTTCGTGCAATGATGCAGCGTTGATATACTGTCGAACAAATTCACGCGCCTGCTCATACTTTTGCGTCGCAATTTCACTGAGCGCATGCACTCCTCGATGAACGTTCGAATTTTCAGACGTGTAGAATTGCTCAAGAGCTCCGATAACAACGTTTGGCTTTTGTGTGGTTGCTGCGTTATCGAGATATACTAACGGTTTATCGTGTACACGTTTTGAAAGAATTGGAAAATCTTTACGCACACGTTCGACTGAATAAACTTCCTGTACATCTTTTGTCTTTAAATCCATCGCTTGCTTTCTACTTTTGATTCAACTTGCTATTTAACTCAAGCTCGATCATCGAGCGAAGTTGTTCATGATGAATACCATCGAGCGATTCACTCGCAAAAGCGAATGTCAAAATATTTTTTGCCGTTCTTTCATCGATGCCGCGACTTCGCAAATAGAACACCTGTTCTTCATCGAGTTGGCCAATTGCAGCGCCGTGAGTGCATTTTACATCATCGGCAAAAATCTCTAATTGCGGCTTTGAATTCATCACCGCATCATCCGAAAGAAGAAGCGTTCTGTTCGTCTGCTTTGCGTCAGTTTTTTGAGCAAGTTTGCGCACCAATATCTTGCCATTAAACACTCCATGCGCTCTCCCATCCAAAATTGTTTTGTAGACTTGAACGCTTGTGCATTGCGGCGCTCCATGTTCGACTGCGGTGTGGTGATCGATCAACTGTGAATCGGTGCCAACAGAAACGCCATTGAGTTGACATTCACACTGTGGCGCTCGAAGCGAGATAGAAAAATCGTTGCGCACGATGGCGCCACTCAGCACAACATCGTTCGATAAAAACTTACTGCCGCTATTTTGATACACACTCGTAGAGTTTAGATGATAACCTGAAGCGCCTTCGAGCGTTACTCTGGAATATTCGAGCTGAGCTTCCGAGCCAAGGGCAATTTCATTCACAACATTTGAAAAATATTCATCCGTAGAATCCGAAATGTGAAACTCTATAAGTATACTTAACGAATTCTCTCCCATCACATACAAATTGCGCGGGGAAAATGTCATTGGATTATCTCTTTGAGTGGAAATTATTAGAACTTGAATTGGCGCTTCAACTTTCAAAGCTGGCGGCACATAGAGGAAAATTCCATCTTGATAAAAGGCAGCATTCAACGCCGTAAATCCGTTCTTTTCAGCGGGAACATATTTACCAAAATGATTCAAGAGTTGCGGAACTTCGCTTTTCAATGCACGAGCAAAGCTTCCTGCAATCACGCCATCAGGAATATTGCTTACATCGGATAGAGCGTCTGAATAAAATCCATCCACGACAACTAAACGAATGGCATTTTGCAAAATGAATCGTTTATCTATTTGAATTCGCGCATCTACAGGTTGCGAAAGAGCAGGCAAAAAATGCTGATTTATAACTGGCTGAATATTTGTGAATCGCCATTCTTCATCGCGACGTTGCGGAAAGCCGATGTCGGAAAATTTTTGAATTGCCTGCTTCCGCATTCTATGATACGAAGTATTTCGTTCGCCGTTCAACTTGTCTTCATACTGCTTGAACCGATCGACATACCACTGCAAAACAGAATTCTGTGCTACATCCACCATACAATCCTCACAATGAATTTTCTTCGACTTCTTCACGTACCCAGTCGTAGCCCTTCTTTTCGAGCTCCAGCGCAAGTTCCTTCCCGCCAGATTTTACAATGCGGCCATCTACAAGTACATGCACAAAATTAGGAACAATGTAATTCAAGATTCGTTGATAATGCGTAATGATGACAAAAGCATTATCCAAACGGCGAAGAGCATTAACGCCATCGGAAACAATTCGCAGTGCGTCAATATCCAGTCCAGAATCAGTTTCATCAAGAATTGCAAGCGTTGGCTCGAGTACTGCCATATGGAAAATTTCGTTTCTCTTCTTTTCACCGCCTGAAAAACCATCATTCACAGGACGATTAAGAAAACTTTCATCCAAATTGACAGTCTTCAATTTCGATTTTACGAGTTTTAGAAAATCGACAGCATCGAGCTCATCTAATCCTTTATGTTTACGAATTGCGTTCAAC
>Ga0208825_1001731_pt1 | contig 15757 bp, 13 predicted proteins | sample AD_UKC113_MetaG_FD_184450 | JGI IMG/M metagenome (GOLD analysis project Ga0208825, IMG submission 184450) | Active sludge microbial communities of municipal wastewater-treating anaerobic digesters from Hong Kong - AD_UKC113_MetaG (SPAdes)... | ecosystem: Engineered > Bioreactor > Anaerobic >...
AACTGGATCTTTAAAATATTTCCTGGCAATATACTCGGCTCTTTGAGGATCACCAGGAAGAAGTACAACTTTTGCTATCTGACCTTGTTCAGCATGAATATGTATAGGCATAATTCCTCCACTATCTGTTATTTTTATGATAAACTCTAAAATTTAATTTGTCTTGCTTCCCTTTAACCATAAACCAGCACTTGCTAATAGCAGAATACCTAAAAGAGGATAGTAAATAAGAGGAATAGGTATCTTTGTTTTTACTATCAGTGTCTTTGATAGAAGTATGAAAATAGAGTAGAAAAGCATAATTATCGTTATCGACGAAAGAAGAGCAATACCGAGATTCAACCTCGGAAAGCCTTTGGCTATGGAAAGCCCGGCTATTGCAAATAAAAAACAGGCTACAAGTAGTCCAATCTTAAAATGAAGTTTTTCATCAACCATTCTTTCATAGGTTCCAGCTTTTTTATTTTGCTTGACCATCTTCACAAGCCTGTCTATCCTTGTCATCAATAAAGAATCCCCCCCATCATATGAACCAGAAGGTTTATTGAAGAAGATGTATAATTTTTCGTAGTCTGTCAATGCATCTCTTCCGTCATTATAGTGTATACTGTATGAACCATTTAATAAGGTAAGAGAGATAAGATTGTATTTTTCAAATGATGAGTCTATGAAACCTTTTTTGGCATATATGGTATTTGAATATTGAGTTCCACTTTCAGTTATAATAACATCATAATAATACTTCATTTTTCCAGATGGAACTATCCTGTCCACATATAATTCATAATTCTTAAACTTTATGACCTTTTCTTCCTGAAGAGCTGACTCTATCGTTTTAACCTGATTTTTAATAAACTCTTTTAAGTATAGTTTATATGTATAAGGATACAAAAAATCCATATCTATATAGGTTAAAGCGCACACAAGTAAAGCAAGTATCAAGACCGGTTTAATAAAATATTCTATCTTAAAACCAAAACTTTTAAGTGCTAAAAGTTCATTATTTATGGCAAAATATCCAAAAGTAAGAGCATTCGCAAGATTAAGTCCAACAGGCATAGATATAAAAAGATGCATGGGAACAGTCAAAATAAGTAGTTTAATTATTGTAAAAAAAGACATATTTTCTAAACTAATAGTTTCAAGTATAATTCTAACCTGCCCCAGCACAAAAAGAAGAACAAAAATACTTGAACTACCAATAAAATATACAAAGGTTTGCTTTAAATAATAGATATCTATTCTAGATAAAGGAATAATTGTTTGAAAATCGTTCTTTTTTTTCATTTTATTTTTAAAACTCTCTTATTATATTTTTACAACAGTCTAAAATCGAAAGTCAGGAGAAAAAAGTTAAATTTTCTCTCAAATTTATCCATACTTAGTTGAGAAGAGGTTATATTATTAATCATCTTCAATCAAAATACATTGCAATCCCCTGATTAAGAGAGCTAATAAGCAAGTATCCACCGTAGTCTATACAACTTGTTATTGAATCTGAAAAAAAGTTTGAAGTAGTATTAAGATTTTTCAAAACTCCAGAATCAAGGTTATAGATGTATAGACCATTTTTCAAACTACCTATATAGAGATTATTTTTGATGATAACTGCACTTTTTGCGTAGGATACAATATCTCTGGGGATCAATAGACTAAAAGCTCCATTACGAGCCGAATTATCCGATACCTTTGCTCTATAAACACCATCTTTGTAAGTAATCACATAAATAAAATCTTCATTTTGGAAAACATACTTAACATCAACCTCAGGCATAAGATTCATTTCAAATTTTTGATTGTTTAAATCGAGTATATAAAACCCCTTTTGATAAGATGCAACATACAGAATATCATTGACGATAATAGCTTTCTCTACCGTTAATGAAGGAAGTACATTTGTTAAATCCTTTTTCTTTTTATTATATATATATATGCCATTGTAATGAGTTGTCGCAACGATGTATTTATCATCTTCAAAAACACAGGAGTACTTTTTACCATAGGGAAAGATATTTAATCTTGTAAGTGAAAGGTTTGATTTAACATATTCGATTTTGGCAGCAAAAGAGAGTTCATTGTATTTCTTCATGTCGATATTCGAAAGGTCAATGCTGTTTATTCCTTCATAAGTGCAGATAAGCATATGTGAATCAAAGGTGTAAAAATCTCTTATAAGGTTTGAATATAGATTTGAGTTTGAGCTTTGAATTATATGAATAAGGTTTCTATTGTAATCATAAAGATAGATACCATCTAGAAATGATCCAGCAAATATAAAACTATTTAATGACCCAAGGGTATAGACTGATGATTTTTGAAAAATCGGATCATCGTGAAAAATTATAAAAAATATCTTTTCTCTCGCTTTGATTATATCATCTTTTTTCAAAGGATTAATAAGAGAGTATTTTATTATTTCATCATCCTTGGGATCCTGCATCTTGCTTTCATACTTAGAATATTCTACAAGATTTTTTGAAAAATCAATATAAATAAAACACAAAAGGTTATAAAAATAGTTTAGCGGTTCTGCACTATTGGCTTCAATCCAGGCGTTGGCAATGCTTTGAGCTTTGCTAACATTCTCTATCTTTAAAAATGAAATAGCGTATAGATAGTTTAAAAAGTCTTTCTGCTGTTTATCAAAGATCTTGAAATCATCATTACTTAATGATTGATATCTAGAAATATATGTAATATAGTCTTTAAGAACGAAATAATCAACAAGTCGTAAAAAAAGCATAATATTTTTTTTAGAGGAATAATTATATTCTCTTGTGTAATTTGCATAAATATAGTCAAAAATATCCTGCAAAGAAGGTTTTGTCTTTAATAAATCTGAAAAAATTCTGGCAACATCATTTGCTCTATCTTCAGATTGACAGGTAAGATTTATCAAGCATGAAAATAGATAGATAGAAATATCTTCTGCAAGCAAAGGATTTTTCTCCCTTTCAACATACAAAGAGATCAATATTCTTGCAGAATCCTCATATTTACCCATGCTGAACAAATTAACCGCCTCTGTGAATCTATTTGACATATCTGAACTGGTAGATTTTGGAAGATCTGCAATTTTGTTATCTTTAATACTGTTTGAGGTACAGGCAACAGTAAAAAACAAAAAAACTAAAATAATAAAAGCATAAATTGTTTTCTTTTTCATCTTTTTATCTATAGCATTTTTACAAAATTTTTCAAATTAATCTATTTTCTTTACATTGCTTGACATATAGGATTTTTAGGTCTTATATAAATTAGGTTTTTCACTTTTTTTGTTTTACTTTTTTCATTGCTGAAAATGGTTATGCTACAATCTAAAGTAGAACAGTCTAAAGTCGAAAGCTTAAAGTCTAAAGTGCAGAAAAAATAACAGGGTTAATAGCTCATGATTAGACTCTTGTTAAATATATTTGTATTGTAAATTTTATCAATGATATTCGGTAAATAGTTATAAAATATGGAGGTAAAATGAGAGATTTAATCGAAGAGATGCTAAAAAAAGCTGGAGAAAAAAATATCAGCATTTATGAAAATCCATCCAGGGAACTTTTAATACAAAAATGTATCGACAGAAAAGAGGTATATATCCTCAAATCAGGTACTTTAGCTTCTATAACTCCAAATCATTCAACTGGCAGGAGTCCTAAAGATACTGTTACAGTTAAAAGAGATGTAAACGAAACCGCCCTTGATTGGGATTCTCAGTATAATATCCCCATTTCTCCTGAAACTTTTGAAATGCTTCTCGAAGATGCATTTGACATGTGTTTGAACAAAAAAGAACTATTTATTACTGAAAGATCAGTCGGTGCAGATCCTTCATACTCTATGAGCATTAAATCTATTTCTTCAAAAGCTCTTAATAGCCTTTTTACTCTTAATATGTTTAGACCTCCAGTTGATTATTCCAACAGCATATTTAAAGATGAACCTTTTTATCTTTTGATGTTACCCAATGATTACTTAAATCCTGATAGATACAAAGGAAGACTCAGGATAAATCCTGAAACAGGAAAAACAACCAATATGGCTATTGCTATAGATTATGAAAACCATATCGGTATTGTCATAGGTTCTCAGTATCTTGGAACATGTAAAAAGCTAATCTTCACAGTCATGAATTATTACCTTGTATTTCATAATATACTCCCCCTTCATTGTTCTGCAAATGAAGGACCAAATAAAGATATAACGCTCTTTTTAGGTCTTTCTGGAACAGGGAAAACGACACTTTCCACTTCTGCAGACAGAAGGATACTCGGAGATGATGAACATGGATGGTCAGATTCCGGGGTAGCAAATTTCGAATATGGTTGTTATGCTAAACTTGTAAATCTTGACCCAAACAAGGAACCAGAAATATACAACGCTTGTTTTAGAAATATGGATCCCTTAAATTATGGGGCAATAGCTGAAAATGTGCTATGCTATCCAGATGGTTCATTTGATCTTTCAGATATTCGACTTACAGAAAACTCAAGAGGTTCCTACCCACTTTCATTTTTACCAAATATTAAAGAAGAAAGTGTCGGTGATCATCCATCCAATATTATTTTTCTAACAGCCGACGCAAACGGTGTTTTACCACCCATATCAAGGTTAGACATAGATCAAGCACTTCTATGGTTTCTTATGGGCTATACTTCAAAACTCGCTGGAACAGAAACCGGCATATTGGAGCCTCAAGCTACATTTTCACCTTTTTTTGGTGCTCCATTTATGCCAGCAGCTCCTCACTATTATATAGAACTTCTCCAGCAGAAGCTTTTAAAGTATAAATCAAATGTCTACCTTGTAAATACAGGCTGGGTTGGTGGTCCTTATGGAGTTGGCAAAAGGATACCTCTTTCCATGACAAGGACTATGATTAGAGCTGCCTTAGCCTCCGATCTTGAAGATGTTTTTACAGATGAAGATACCTTATTCCACCTTTATATACCGACTTCATGCCCTGGTATAGAAAACAATACAATTTTACATCCTAACTCTATGTGGATAGATAAAAATGCTTTCAAAGCAAGGTCCACAAAGCTTGCATCACAATTCAGTGAATTTTATGATAAGATGTTCAAGGGAAAAGGGATTCCAAGATCTGTTGAAGATTGCTGTCCCGGAAAATAGAAGTAATTGCTAGCGTTTACGATTACTTTTAGCGAATAAATACATCAACTTTTCATTAAATATTTTTATTACATTTAGTAGTGTTACTTTTTACTATCTATATTCAATACCTTTCTTGATATATTAATGCTGAAAAATAAAGAATAATTGCTGAAAAAATACTGTAAATTATCCCGAGATAAATAGCTGGCAATACAGAAAGGTTAAAAGAAGCTGATGTAAATATTGAGCTTATAATCATAATACATGAACTCAGATATTGTAAAGTAATCGATACAATATTTGTATATCCAGAAGCTGGAAAAGTTATAAGATGAACAGCAAATGCTGTTACAACTAAAATAGAAAGCAGGTTTCTTTTCTTTCCCAGATAGGCTATTGCATATCCCAAAAGAGATGAAGATAAGGCTATCAAAAAAATAATTAATGGAAGGTATTTATCCATTGAGAAAAAAGAGCTTGAAAATTTTAAATTATATGCAGTCAAAAATAAAGAGGTAATTAGAAAAGCAAGCAGCGATATGAGAACTGACAGAACAACAAAGATAGACTCAAGAGTTTGATTTATCGACTTCAAAAACTCATAATATTGTTTCTGAATCAAATAATAACCAAAATTGTATGAAGAGAACAATGAAAACAGGTAAATAAATATTATGTAAAATGCAAGGAAGTGGTACCTTTCTGGCAGGGACGCATTTGAAATAGTTTCGGTAATTTCAATCGGAACAACTTTTGATTCAACTATATTTGAAAAGGCATTGAAAAGTTCAACTTTTATTTCTTTTGAATATTTGGTAGAATTTGTATATAAACTAATTCTCGGTTTTATCGTATTTGTTTTAGATATATTTGCCAGGTGAGAAAATATTGTAAAATTCTCTGGAAAGAAGAGGACTCCAGAAATTTTTCCTCTCCCAAGATCACTTATAGCAAGATCAAGAGTATCATATAACTTAATCTTTATCCCCTGCTTTTCAAGATTATCTATAATCTGCTCTGAAAAAGAAAGATACTTGTCTGAAAATTGAAGTCTAACTCCTTTATCGCTGTTTACGATACCATAAATAGAATTATATACAGGAATAAAAGATGACAGAGATATAATTACTGCTATGATCAAGGCTAAAGCTAACAAATTCAAAGCTCTTTTAGAATTTAGATAAGTTGACCAGAATAAAAATGTAAAAAGTCCCACAGCTCTTTTAAACATACTATTTCCCAAATTTTTTATGATAACTTTTTTCTAGTATTTCCATAAGACCAATTTCAATATTTTGTCCTGTGCTTAGTTGCTCAAGATCCCTTTTAGTTCCATTAAAGAGAATCTCTTTTTCTGATAAAAGAAGTATCTTATCCGCATAATTAAGGTTACCAAATCTTTGAGATGCGATAGCAATGGCTATCCCCTTATTTTTTATATATGATAACCTTTCAAAGAAAAAATCTTCCGAAATCTGATCACCGTAAAAATCCTGAGTACCGATTATCAAAACTTCTGGCATAATAATTTCCATTACAAACAAGCTTAATATCGAATTTATCGATTTTGGTAAATCCTTAACAACAGTATGTTTCATCCTCTCAAGTCCATAAATATAGTAAAGTGGCTTTATCTTACGGGATGCATAGTTAAATGGAATATTTGCAAGCTCGCACATGATAACGATATTTTCCTCAACAGTTCTATTTTCAAAAAATAACTGACTGGAAGGAACATATATAAGATAATTTTTCCTATTACGTGGCAATTTTTCTTCATCAAAATAAAGAATTTTACCTGAATGAATCTTTTTGATGCCAGCAATTTGTAATAAAAGCTCATTTTTCCCTGAATTTTCAGGTCCAGTCACGATTAGAAGCTCACCCTGATTCAAAGAAATGGTGACTTTATCAGTTTCAAGAAGATTCTCCTGTTCTTTGACATTTTGATGAACGGATTCCTGTTCAATTTGAGTATCCTGTCCAGCTTTAACCTGAGTATGTTCTTCGTTGAGTTGAGCATCTTGTTCGAGTTTGACTTGAGTATGCTTATCTTTAAGTCGAGCATTTTGCATATCGATAAATTGTTGATTTATTCCAGATTTTTCACTATCTTCTTGAGTCTTATTATGCAAAAAATAGCTGGTGAAATTCTTCTTTTCTTTTTTTTCCTTTTTATAATGGATATTGATTCGTCTGCTATTGTTATTTAGCTTTCTAAAAGGTGTAACGGCCTCTAAACGGATGGGAAACATTGTTTTTTTCCTGCTTTTATTATTTTATATTTCAAAGGCTTTATATCCCTTATTTTTTTTATTTTTTAGAACTTTCAACTGCAGCATAAAAAGTTTATAGTTTTTCCACAATTAACCCTGCTTTTAATCTGCTTACTTTCAACTGCAATATAAAAAATCTATACTCTATTTTATAAAAGTTATCTCACCTATAAATCTTGTATTTTTCTGCATTTTTTTAAAAACAAATAGAAAAATTAAGTTCTAAAAATAAGATGTTAACATAAAGAAATAAATGCTAAACTTAAACAAATCATAATACTGTCTAATATACAAGCTCTGGTTTTATTATATATGTATCAAGAAAACTGGCAAGTCCAATAAAATTTCCTTTTTTATCTATCACCTTAAATATATCATCACCCGTGCGATAAAATCCACCATCTGATAATTCATTATCATAAGATCTATCATTTTTTGATTCGTAAGTATTTGATTTATCATAATATGATCCTCTGATAGATGAAATTTCATTAAAATTGTCTGCGGAACAATTTTCGTTACCATTTTTAATATGTTTCGAATCATCAAAATAATTATCAGAAAAAATTTGAGAAGGGAAATATCGAAAATCCTTCAACTGATCAGGAATTTTAACCTTTTGTCCCTTTTTAAATCTATCAATGTTTTCATCATCTAAGAGCAAGGGCTTAAAAAAGTAAAGAGCATCAGATGGTGAAATAAGTAATTTTTCGAACTGGTCTTTGCTCATACTTAAAATATCATCTAATTTATAACTTTTGGAAATATCAAAATCTCCGATTTTAGTTCTCTTTAAATAAGACATATAAGCACCGGATGAAAGTTTATCACCGATATCTTTTATTAAAGATCTTATATATGTTCCACTTGAACAATCTACCTTTATTTCAAAGTATGGATAAGCAATATCTAAAATTTCTATATTTGATATCTCTACTACTTTTGGTTTTAGCTTAAAGTTTTCCCCTTTTTTTGCAAGCCTGTAGGCTCTTTCACCATTAACCCACTTTGAGGAATAAGAAGGGGGTATCTGCTCACTTTTACCAATAAAAGAGAGTATTGCTTCTTTTATTTGTTTATCGGTTGGGATAAAATCTGAAGTTGTTATCACCCTGCCATTTCTATCGTATGTATCAGTAACAATACCAAGCTTTCCTCTCGCTAAATATTGTTTACCAAGATGCTGAAAGTATTGCGTAAATCTTGTAGCTTTTCCAAGAGTTAAAATGAGTAAGCCTTCAGCTGCACGGTCTAAAGTACCTGTATGACCACATTTTATTGAAAAATTCTTTGAAATTTTTTCGACAATATTGCTTGAAGTTATATCATCTTGTTTATAAAGAAGTAAAATGCCATCCATATACCATCTATCTTTAATTTTTTTTATTTAGTTCTGAAATTTATAAATTTTAATGACTCTCTTGAGATAAAAAATAAATTTAATCACCTGCTGAAAGCATACATAAAAAATCTGTATAATCAAATAAATAGTGAAATTACATGAAAAGGAGATTCTTATAATCCACTGTATTTAAATATTTTCAAATGTTTCCAGGTTTTGAAACTTATTACCTTTAATTGAAGCATTTAAAATACTTTTTAGTAATTTTTTAGATTTTCAGGGATTTTATTACTATCATATGATTTAATAGACCTGCTATATAATTTAAATGCATACAAACAAACCCAAAGCATATAGGGCATAAGAACCAATCTTTGCAGAAACCCCTGAAAATCTGATAAAACTTTATTTAAACTCTCAATCTTTGTTGCAAAAGTGAACAGAAGCAAAGTAAGGGAAATTACTATACCAAAAATCAAGGTCCAATTTCTGAATTTTTTTAAATTACTTTCATTTTTCATGAAATAATAAAAAACGAAACATATGATAGGCATCAGAAGAAAAGCAATCCCTCCTAGAAGACCGTGAATAGTGTCATGAATTGTAATATTTGAGCTAACTGTACCTATAGGATCCATTACAAAAGGACCGGATAAAAAGAAACATACAGAGCATATTATTAATAAAATTGGCCCAGTCATAGTTGTGTTACTTTTTTTAGCATCTCTTAAAAGAGAGACCGAAAAAATAAATAATAAAATTCCAAAAAGAATAAAATTTACTATCTGTATCCATCCATATTTTCCAATAGATAAAGCACTGATATACATCTTCACAGGATCGTAATCTTCGCGCAAAATTCCCTGTAAAGTAAAAGATAGGCAAAAAATAAGTGGAGCAAAAACACCCGCCAATTTATTTATGGATTTCATTTTCTCCCCTTGTATGTCTATTTTTATTTTTATGTGATTTCAAGTACGCAGTGCTCTTAAATGGATACTTTTGAAAAAATACTGCATAAAACTTTGATTTTTCAAATAGATTTTTTCCCAAATCCTTTGTTTTGATACTTTTTGTCAATCACTATTTTATCGATCAGGTAATTTTTCAACTCATTCAGCTTTCTATACATAATAAAACCCACTATGTTGTCATCATTATAAATAATATATGGATAAGATGTCTCGTAAAAGATATAAGCTTTTGCCAGAGAACGAGAAATATTTCCAATAAAACTAATCTGGTCTTCAAAAACTTCAATATCCTGACAGTCACGATAATTATCTTCTGTAATTTTTTCAAAATGAATCATAAAGAATCCTTTTATTAAAATCTTCAATACATGAGTAAAAATGTTTTATTAAAAAATTAATATAGGATTTTCCTATAAAAAAAGCATAGATAGCTCTAAACTCCAGAATAAGGGCACAACATACAGCCAATAATCCATCTAAAGTGATTATCAATTGACAATAAATTAACCTAAAATAAAATAAAGTTAATCTTAAATTCTGGAGAATTTATGAAAAGGACAAAGATAGTTTGTACTTTGGGTCCGGCAACGAATAATAGAGAAACTATAGAAAAGCTGATAGATGCAGGAATGAACGCTATACGGTTGAACTTTTCGCATCTTACACCAGAAGAAGCCATCGATTCTATTAAGCTTATCAAACAAATTAGAAAAGAAAGAAATGTAGCCTTATCTTTAATTCTCGATACAAAAGGACCAGAAGTCAGAGTTTATGGGTACAAAGAGCCTATAAAAATTGAAGCAAATAGTATTTTCGTAATAAAATCTTATGAAAAGGATGATATCGCGAGCACCTTATCCGGGGAAGAAGATGTCCTGCTGACAAATCTTCCTTATATTGGCAAACTTGTTAAAGTAGGTCAAAAAGTACTTATGATGGATGGCTTCTTAGAGGCTCATGTGGTAGAAGTAATTGATGAAAATACTATCAAGGTATCTTTTACAAACAGTGGACTCCTTAAATCAGCGGCTCACCTTTCTATACCTCACATAAACTATGGCCTTAAGTTTTTATCACAAAAAGATAAACAGGATATAGCATTTGCCATTCAAAATGAATTTGAATATATCGCTCTTTCTTTTGTAAGCAGTAAAGAAGACTTACTTGAGGTAAAAAAACTTATAGAAACTATAGATAAATCGAGCAAAACCAAACTTATATCGAAGATAGAAAACAAAAAAGCCGTGGATAACATTGAACAGATTATTGAACATTCTGATGGCATCATGGTTGCTAGAGGAGATCTTGGAGTAGAGAACGATATTGAAAAAGTTCCAGTAATCCAAAAACGGATTATTAGATTATGTTACTCCTCTGGCAAACCAGTTATAACTGCAACTCAGATGCTTGAAAGTATGATAGATAATCCTATTCCAACAAGAGCTGAAGCAAGTGATGTGGCTAATGCGGTATATGACTTAAGTTCTGCCGTTATGCTTTCAGGTGAAACAGCCATAGGTAAATTCCCGATAAGAGTGGTTGAAACCATGACTAAAATTATAAAGGAGGTTGAAAACAGTCTTGATTTCAATGATATACTTACAAAGCTAACCAGAATGCCTGCGAATCCTGATATAACCACTGCAATAGCTACAAGAGCTGTGCATATAGCATACGATATAAATGCTAAAGCCATTGTAGTTGTTACCACTTCTGGTTACGCAGCCAGAATGGTTTCAAAAGTCAGACCAAAACTTCCAATAATAGCCTATACATTTGATTTTATAACTTACAACCAGCTGGCTTTGAATTGGGGTGTATTTCCTAGAATAATAGAAAAATGTGATCTTTTCGAGGAACTTATAAAAATAATAAGAAAGGATATATTGAAACTTAATCTTGTTGAAAAGGGAGATAACATTATTCTGGTTAGTGGGCTTCCAATAGGAAAGGAAGGGACAACAAATAGCATTAGAGTAGAAATTGTATAACAAGTTTATTATCTATCAAGTAGTAGTTTAATAAATTCCAAAGTAAAAATTATTGGATTATTTAGAAATCTTAACTTCTAAAATAAAAATTCAAATAGAAAAAATTTAAGAGCAAAATTAATAGAAAGCAAAACGATTTAAATGTCTTTCACCTGTTATCTTCTTATATGGCTTTGACCTACAAACAAAGTTAAAGAAATAAACTCTGCTTTTGCTGTATTCATCCTTATAGTAATAGCCATCAACACAAAAAGACTAAGATTCTAATAAATAGCTAATTAAAGTTTTTTTATTTCGAAATTTGATTTAATATATTTTTTTCTTATGTTATTTCACAAAGCAATAAGAGATTATCTACAATTAAAGAAATAAAACTCACTAGTAGATAATCTCTTTTAAATCCTTATCAAAAATGTATTTTATAAAAATATTAACTAAAAAAACAATAATATTACTGATAAAACAATATTATTGCTTGAACAATTGATAAATTATGCGATGCAGCATAAATTTGAATTTGCAGAAAATCATCTTCACTAATTATACATTTTTGAGTTATTCCTATAGTTATAAGTGTTATTGTGTATGAACCATTAGTATTTTCAGTATATGAAGCACTTATTATATGCCCTATTTTATCAACATCAAAGTCAATAAAAATGTTTTTAGAACGAATAAATATTTGTTTAATATCGCTTTTAGTTATTGGACCTGCTCCATCTGCAGCACTACTAAATCTATTTCCTTCCACTTGTGCCATCTGCTCATCACTCACCTGCTGGAGCCCTGTAAGTTCTCCATAACCTTCATCAACTATTAAAACCATATCTTGCTCTGGTGTGCTCGCAAATATCACCAACATGCTATGTAAAATAAACAAGTATGTTATAAATGAAATGTAATATACATAATGGGATAATAGATTTAACCTTTTTTTTATACCAAAAGAGGAACATAGAAAAAATAAAAAGACTCAAAATTGCTAATAAATTAAAATTAAGATGAAAAATAGAGAAAACAACTGAGATCCATATATATATCTTAATATTGTTATTTTTTTTTGGAAATTCATCAACATTTTTTTTAGAAAATAAATCAATGTAAAGATTATAATCATATTCAAATTTATATCTAAAAAGATATTCTTCAAAAAATGCCCCTACTAGTAAATTAATTATAAATATAATACAACATTCTATTCGAGAATTTATGGATGATTTTAAATATATACCCAAATCCTCATTTTGTTGGATTTCCATTTCCATAAATTGAAATTCCTTTTCTAAATTAAAAGAAACTATAATACGATTATATATTAATGGCACTACAAATATAAAGAAAATAGATATAATAATTGGGAAGCAAAAAATTATTGAATTTAATATTTCTTTAAATGAAATTTTTGGAAATAAATAATTCTTAAAATCATTATCTTCATTTTTTATTAAAATAAATATTATAAAGATTAAAAAAATTTGTATTAGTAAATTTGGGAGAAATTTATATATTCGCAATGCAAATATAGATATTTCATAAGATAAATATATTAATAGTAATAAAAATGTATCTAATAAATTTATAATTATAAATTTGCTTTTATTTATATATGAGTATTTTTTTTTATTTAGTTTAATTTTAATAAAAACAGATAAAATAAATAATAAAAAAGAAAGGTAAATAATAGTATATATCACTAAAACATCCTATCCTAATTTTTATAAGGAAAGAAAGATCAAAATGATCAATCTTTCCTTTCTATTTAGTTAAATAGTAGAGAAAAATTTTATTAATGCCTATTTTAAGAATAATAGCTCTCTATTATTATAGCAATCTCATCATCGCTAAGTATATTATCTAAATAACGAATTATTAATTTAAAATATCCTATAGGAATATCATGAATAAATTCGTAAACATCAATACCCGTGCGTACTAATTTTATAATAATTCTCGCAGTTTCTTGAATTGTAAGTGGTCTGGGCTCGTATGGATAAAACTCTATAGCAGATTGAGTATACTCTTGTTCTATTAAATGATAATCATCCGGAATCATATTGCCAAATATTTCACCCATCTGCTCATCACTCACCTGCTCCAATCCACTAAAATCCCCATCACCTTCATCAACTATTAAAACCATATCCTGCTCTGGTGTGCTTGCAAATACTGGAAGTGTACATAATACGATTAAAGCCATTAAGAAAATAATAGAGCTTTTCATGTTAAATTCTCCTTTCTTTTAATTCTTTGTTTTCTTTTGTCAAATGAATTTAGCTTTTAGCTATAATTTAAAACTACTGGTATTAAATATTTACTAAACATTGACTTATCCACATTAACCAAAGCCACTATAATACATAAAAACCTCCTTACTTTCTTTTACTTTATTTGCTTTATTCCTTTTACTCATAATGTTTTTTATTATTGTTACTAAAGTTATTGTTCAGCTCTTTAAAAGACAGCTGCAATAAACTTTGTAAAAAACTTTAGAATTACTTTTAATTACTTTTTTTCTTCATGATTTTTTTTATCTTTAACATATAAACAAGCTCTTAGGTTACCTTCTATTTTTTATTTATATTTTCTTTCTTATTTCTTGAATTTGTACTTTTGACTTTAAACTTTAAACTTTAGGCTGTCATATAGTCAAGTTCATTCCTGGACTTTTGGCTTTAAAATGTATTACTTCTTTCTAAAACTAAAATAAACTTCAATTGTTGGCATAAGATAACCAGATAAGCCACTGGATATTGTAAAACCTAAAGAAGTAACTTCAGATAACCTTATACCAATTCCAAATTCTCCATTTATCCCATAGGTATAAAGCTGCCTATCTACAAATCCTTCAAACTTGTTTATCTCTGGTATTGAAAAGAAAGGTGTTATGGATATAGAAGTTGAAATAATACTATTAAATACTATGGTTAAGTTTAGCTTACACTGGATACTATAACTTTAAGTCCAGTTACCCTCTTTATTTACTATAAGATCACTTGAAAAGGGTAGATCATCTGCTTTAAGATTAAAGGTAAAACAGTTTGTTATTAAAAGAAAAAGATTAAATAGAATAAGAAATACAAGAGAAATTTTAATTAAATGAGTAAATTTAAAAGATAAAATAGAAAGATGCTTATTATATTTGCTTGAATCTAAAACAGAAAAGTTTTTGTAGAACTTTAGACTTTAGATTTTGCACTGTAGTGTTCACTCGACTGTTATAAGCTTGAAAGAATAAAAACAAATAATCTACAAAAACAAATCATAAAGTTGATTTATTTTATATCTCATCCAGAGTTTATGTAAGTTATATTCATCTATTTTGTTAAAAATTGAATAAAAAGTAAGTAATCTATATGAAGAGAGAATAAACTCCTTAAGAAAAGAATAATCTGAAAGATCTATTTTTAAATATTCATTAACCAGATCCTGAGCCATTTTAATTTGTGCATAGGAAATAAAATAAGAGTAAAGAGAAATATTTGCATATTCACTTGATTTGATCCCTTTAAAATTATTATGAAAATTCATAAAATCATATTTTAAATAATCTATTATTTTATAGCTTAACATTGACACTAAATATTCTTCTAAAGGTAAATCAGTTTCTTTATAATAAATTTCAATATTACTAAATTTATTATCTTTATTGGATACTTTATAATCAACTATTAAAGGTGGTTCTATAATTTCTTCTATATAACTATTTATTAGTCCTTTGTACGCTCTATCTTTTATCTTTATTTTCATATAAGAAAATGTTAAAATTTTACTTAAATAGTCCTGCTTTACTATATCAAACAAATTTATTTTATCTTCATTTTGAAAAAGATAACAATGTAATAGTTCATGAACTAAAGTCTGGAAAAACATATAATTATAACTGCAAAATACTGTTTCATTTTCAAAATAGCCATAGCTTAGCCATAAATCCTGGCCTCTAAGATTTCAAAATTTATATCTTTATTTTTCATTTTTAATGTTTCAAGATATTCGTTAAACATCTGATTAATAACAAAATCTGTTATAACTATTTTTTTATAATAAATAAGAATAAAATAATCAAATAAT
>Ga0208825_1001735_pt1 | contig 15731 bp, 19 predicted proteins | sample AD_UKC113_MetaG_FD_184450 | JGI IMG/M metagenome (GOLD analysis project Ga0208825, IMG submission 184450) | Active sludge microbial communities of municipal wastewater-treating anaerobic digesters from Hong Kong - AD_UKC113_MetaG (SPAdes)... | ecosystem: Engineered > Bioreactor > Anaerobic >...
AGCGAGGGCATAAGGGGCGGCTTCATCAATCAAAGTCAGGTCAAAGGTAGCTTTACTATTTGACTTTAACCCAAACTCTTTCTTGACTTCCGCAGGTACGTTATCTACTACATCTTTAAAGTGAGTCTGGTCAATACCTAAAAACTTGTTAGAGTTTTCTTTCAAGCCATTAGGACTATTCTCATCACATAACCATGAAGCAATCATAGTATCAAACAAGTCTTTAGTTTTTATGATGATTCCAACACGAGCTAAAACGTGCATATCAAACTTTAGGTTGTGACCAATAATACGAACATCTTCACGCTCAAAAATGGGTTTCAGACACTCAACAACTTCATCAAGGTCAAGTTGTCTGCCATAATCTTCAATACGGAGATGACCCACAGGTATGTAGTAGTTATCATACTCTCCCCAAGAAATACTTATACCCACAAGACTAAAGTCTTTATTCTTCCCCAACACTCTCAGAGTGTTTGTCTCTGTATCGAATGCAAACTCTTCGATTTCCCGCATTTTTCGGGCAAGTCTCTTTAGCTTGGAACGAGAGTCCACTATCGTGTAACTCTGCATTTCTGGTTGAAATGAAAACAAATCAATTTCCTCCTTTTTCACATAATAAAAAGATATGCTACACGGTAAGTATAGCATATCTTTTGCATTCAGTCAAAATTATCCGCAGTAGAAGTGCCTTAGTTAAGCTCTTCTTTCAAGGTCTTGCCAACAGTCAGCTTTACAGTTCTGTAAGCAGGGATTGTCATAGGCTCACCAGTAGCGGGGTTTCTTCCCTGCTTCTCTGCTCTGTCAACTGCTTCGAGGGTAAACACTCCCATGAATGCTACACCGCCCTTGTTGATAATCTCATCTTTGATGACCTCAACTGCATTCTTCATAATCTTTTCGGCTTCTGCAACAGAGACTCCGAACTTTGCGGCATAACTCTTTGCACAATCTTTGATACCTGACTTAGCCATAATAAGTACTCCTTTCAAAATTAAATGTATCTTTAGCTCCCTGTTACGGGAGCATAAAGTTTTACTTCTTGCGACGTTTACTACCTGCACTTTTGAACATTGGTTTTTTAGCACCTGTCTTTAGACTTGAGGACTTTCTCGGTCTGTCATCTTCATCATCGTCTATACCGACAAGATTTCTTTCAGAAGTGTCATCTTCGTCATCATCTTCATCGTCAATGCCGACAAGATTCTTTCCAGTGTTATCGTCCTCTTCGTCATCGTCATTGTCATCAGAGTCATAGCCAGAAATCATCATTTCAAGCTGATTCTGAACAATTCCATACAAGGACTCCATAGTCCCATCATACATCTCTCTCAGCTTTTCAGGAAGCATATTTGTAATTTCAGCTTCCGTCAGCTTACTGGTATCATCACCTCTATCAAACATATAAGTCGTAGACGTGCCACTACCTGTTCTGGTAATAGTATAGTCTCTGTTTGTGAGACCATAACGCTCAGAGAGTCTATCAAGCTGAGACAAGACACGAGCACCTTGTACATAGAGTTTTACTTGACCCTTACCAGTCTTTTTCTTTCCAGACTGTTTGTCTGTGTACTCAAAAGGTCTCTTGTCGTAAATCAGGTAAGCTCCTCTGAAATTCGGCTTATCCCCACTGTCACACAAAGAGCACTCACCAATATCATGTGTACAAATGACAGTATCAAATTTTTCTTTTCCACCTCTTACAGTTTTAACTGTGTGCTCAGAAAAGTTGATAGGCTCTTCTGTCAAGAAACGAACAGTCGCTTCATCACCATCTTTTGAGAGGAAGAACCTCCACAGTTGTTTCCTCATCTTCTCTCGGTTTTCGTCCTGTCTCTGCTTTTCTTCACGGACAGCACCATAACCCTTTTTAAATAAGCTCATTCTCATTACCTCCAATTCATAAATTTTAAATAAACTCTATTTAAATGAGCAATGTCAGTATAACACTGATTGTACAAATTGTCAATCCCATATTTCAAGGCACTTCTTACAACCGAGGTATGGACTTTGCACTTAAATAAGTCGCTGACCTAATGACTTTTATTGTCTCCTCAAACCCCCAATCTGACGGGTCTTTTCCATAGTCAGGATAATAAGATGGGGTAAGGTATAAAACTCTATTCCCCAATCTCTTCTTTGCTATATCTCTTGCGGTTCTTCCACCTTTATCATTATCAAACAAGTCTATAAAGACTTTGCACCTACTCACTATCTGGTCTGCTTGTTGTCTACTCATTCCATCACCCATCATTGCAACAGCATTCGGAAATCCCCATTTTCTTAACATAATAGCGTCAAGCATAGACTCAAGTCCTATAAGAGTATCATTTACTGCTTGTACTTTATCAAGCGGATAAATTAGACTACCTTTCGGGAAGTTATAAATCTTATATCTCATATTCTTTGGTCTATGAGGGTCAATGTATCTCCCAATCACTCCTGCAAGTGCTCCATCTTCCCAAAATGCGGGAATAGTGACTGTCTCATTTTCAAGGTCTCTACCAATCAAATACTCTTTCATATCTGACTTATCAAATCCTCTATTAAAGAAGTACTGATAAGTCTCTTTCCCGCTCTTAAAAGGGGCAAGGGTATGTCTGGGTAGCTCATGACGTTTAACGACCTCTAAGGACTTGTGGAAGTCATCATACCGCAATATCTGTTTAGTTGCAGGGTCATAAGAATATAAGAAAGAAACACCATATCGTTTCTCTAAAAACTGACTTGCTTCTTTGACATTTCTAAACTGGTCTGGTAAGGACTTAAATACAAACCATGGGATTGTTCCACTAAATCCACAACTAAAACAGTGGACTACTTGGAAGTGCTCACCGGGTTTATCATCGGGTGTATAGTCAAGATTAACACCTGCTGATGGGTGGGACTCACCATGCACAGTACAGCAAAATTGTTCTTTATCACCTTTCCAACCCATGCGTTGATGACAATTCAACACATTATCAAGTAGGTCATCAAACTGCTCTTTACTTAAAAAGTTTCGGGTATTCAACTTTCGTAGTGGTTTGTTCATTAATTTCAATCATCTCCTTTCTCGGAATGCGGCCATTCTGCACCTAAGTCCATAGGTAGTGGGGAATAATCAACCCCAATGTAATCAAGAACTTTCCCACAACCGAGCTTGTTAATGCAGTAATCGTATTGCTTAGGATGTGTAACAGCCATTCTTTGGAAGCGGTTTGGTTTTTTTCAAGATGTACCCCAAACATACAAAACATACAACCAGTTCTACTAACACCCGTTGTCATTAGCTTTCCGTGTTCGTTTTCAACAATATCGCCGTAAATGGAAGCATACTTAACGCCAAACTCTTTCAGATATCGTAACACATCTTGCTCTGTCCAAAACGACATAGGCTGTGATGTAGGGTCTGAATTTTCAAAAGCATTACAACCTTGTTTTTGCCATGTTATAGTCCTTGAAATACTTTCGCTTGCCATTGTGCCAATTATAGGATGTTTACCAGTTTCTTTGACAAATTTTTTCATAGGCTGTTTTTTCATGGCATTACAACATTTTTCACTTATTTTAAATGGAGCGTCAATTAAGTATGCATATTTACCATTTCCACATAGAGTATTTTCTATTTCACCTTTTAAATATTGCGCTCTTTTACAATTGGGATTTCTTTTTGATGATTCTACGTATCCTGCAACTCTTTTACTAATTACAGGATAACCATATGTTTCAATAACTTCTCTAAAATTAGTTTTAACCCATTCTTTTTTTTCTTTATCATATTTAATTGGATATAACCAAGTCACATTTTCCTTGGTCTTAACAAACTCTCTAATCTCAGGATACTCTAATCCAGTATCAACAAACACAGCTTCTATATCAGGATAAATTCTTCTTGCTAAATCTAATAATACAGTACTGTCTTTGCCACCGCTGAAAGAAACATAAACTTTACCTTCCCAGTGCTGATACCATTCTATTATTCTTGTTTGTGTTACTTGTATTTTTCGTTCCAACGGCCATGATTGCATTTTCTTTAAATCTTCTTCGGTGTATTTCATATATCTATCTCCTTCCTTTCCCCTCCGCAAAACGGGCAAGGCAATAAAACTCAGTACATCTCACTGTCAAATCCTCCTACTCATCGTCCAGTACACTTAAAGTATTGTCTGGGATTTCTGAATCGTCATCAGTTTGTTGCATATAGATTTCACTGAAATTCATTGTATCAAAGTCCCAATTCAGTGTCAACTTGCCAAGAGTACCCTCACGCTGTTTCAACACTTTAAGTCCCATCTCTCGGTCATTTATCATTATCTCATCTCTGTACAAAGCAAGCACATTGTCAGAGTCTTGACCTATAGCTTGCGTGTACATAATAGACCCTAATTCTGGACCCGTTTTTTTACTCGTGTTCTTATCTGCTTGAGTATTGATAAAAATAGGAATTTTAGTCCTCTTCGCAAGTTTCTTCAAGTCACGGGTAATGTGTGCTACTCTCAACCAGTCATCTTTTGCTCCTTGGTCATCTTCCATAAGATAAGCAGAGTCAATGAGGACTATATCAGGCTTGTACTTATCAATGGCGGCACTTACTCCCATAACACCTGTAGCTGTAGCAATAATCAAAGGCTCAAAGTTAGGGAGGTCATTCTCCAAGAACTCAAAATACTGCTTTTCTACTTCAAGAGAAAGAGCACCAGACTTAAACGCATTGTAGTTTAAGGTCTTATAACACTTCGCAAACAATACTGCTTCGTAACGGTCTCTCATAATCTCTTCCGACATTTCTGTCACGAACTGCAAGACTCTGTAATTCTGTAACTGACAGTTAGCTCCTATAAGAATTTCAAACCATGTATTATGAGTTACTATAAAATCACCACATATAAAGGTATGGTCTGGACTTGATACTGTTATACACTGCATTTCTTCCTCATACCCTAATTTTTCAATAGATACAATCTTTAATATCTCATAGTTATTTTTCCTATTAGGTATCGTTCTATTAGAATATCTTTCATAGTGTTTATCAGAACTAAAAAGTCTCATATCTGTTTTAAATCTAACAACATAATCTATTCCTTTTTCTTTTCTATCGTAAACAGACATGGTACATCTTATCCCTAAACTCCTAGATAAGTACATTATATCGTTAGCAAGTCTTTCACTCTTAGTAGAGAATGAAGTATGACCTTTACTATCAATGGAACCGTCAGTGTCTATCAAACCTCTAATTAGTCTATCTCTACAACTTAAACTGCTATTTAGATATTCTTTAGGAATAAACTTGTCTTTAGACTTTAATCCTATTAGTCCTAATTCTTTTAAGGCTCTGTATAATTTATTACATTTAGGGTCACCACTTAAAAATAGATATTGACAATCTGTAGCTTTATTAAGTTTGAACTCTCCCCATTTAAGTAACATAATATTTACTCTGTTAATAATGTCTTTTTCTGGGTTTGTAAATGAAATTCTATCGGTAGTAAAACCACCATCACCTAGTAAGCAACCTAGTACATAAGGGTCTATAGGTAACTGTTCGTTTCTGAACATAACCGGTTCATTCACTGGAATACATAAATTATATGACCTACCTCTTCTAATAGGGTGCTCATTCATTATCTGTTCAAGTGTTTTCACTCTCCACTCACGGTTTCTGGAAAGGTCATCTATAGTCTTAAAAGTCCACAGATGTTCTTTGCAACAATCTACATGAGTACCATCTTCAAAGGATACTCTGTACACTTCTTTATTACCTTGTGGATAAATTGCTGTTACTGGATAGAATAACCCATTTCTGGCACATACTTTAGTTCCTAGTTGAATATCTCTCATAGGAACAAAACCTTGTTCAGTTAAAACTGGAGTTTCCATAGTGATAGCTTTACCTACACCAGTATTTGCAATAAGGGTAGTCAAGGTCTCTTTCTCAAGTCCTTTTAAAATATAGTCAAGATGACGGATTCCTGTGGGAATACCTCTCATACCTTTATTGTTCTTGCGGTCAAGGTAAGCTCTCTTCCGGTCTTCTGTGCCTTTGGTCAAGTCCACATCTGAGGTTACTGCTACCTCATTTTCAACAAAAGCAATAGTCTGTTTCAAAGCGGCATATGCTTCCTCAGTCTTAAAGTCTTGAAGATTAACAGCAACTCTATCCACTAAATCTGCTATTGTGTTATGCTTTACTTTTAGTCTTAGCTCATCACACCAAAACTTTAAGTTCTCTTCTGTCCCTACAACTACTTCCCCATTTAACTTCACAGTCTCTAACTTATATCTGGGAAACTTCCTCTGAAAAGCTCTAACAGTCGGAACTTCACCAGTATTGAGTACTGTGTCATAAATGAACTGGTAAGCCAGTCTTGACTCACCAGAGAAATATGTAGCCTTAATTTGATTGTCTTTTACAGTTACTATGTCTTTAGTCTGTAAAAGCTTGGATATGAACCCTGCTTCAACATTAAAGGACATTCTGTCACCTCCCCTGACGTTTAATATGTTGGCTCAATTCACTCAAAGGAATTGCGTACTTATTGTTTACCAGACTTCTTCTATACTCATCATCATCAACGTATAAAGTCAAGTCCCCAATAAGAAGCCGCTGAGTGATTTGAGATGGCTTGTCTATCAAAACAATACGATTAAACGGGAGGTCATCAAGCAGAAGCTTTAAATCCTGAGTATAGTCCTTATTCTCTACAATCAAGTCTACATTATATTCTGTCTGACGGTAAAGGTATTCCATAGTACTTCTCACTGGTTCAAACACTTCTGCCCTTTTTACTTTCCCCATGAAAGCGTTCATCACTTTATCTTTGAAAGTGGACTCTCTATATTTTATAAGAAAGTCCACACATCTGAATCCAATAGTGTAGCTTACTTGATTTGCTAAGTCCCCATTCTTCATCACTCTTCCCCCAATCTATCAGAGTAAAACTCTCTTCTCTTATCTTTGCCCTCAATTCGGATAGGAGTCATGTTCCCTTGCATTAGTGAATAAGTACTCATGCCATACCTTTCTTTAATGTCAGGAACATCAAGATTTGTACATATAATAGTTACAAGTCCATTATCTTCTCGGTATCTCAAACAGTCCTCTAAAATAGGGGCGGCTACTTTAGAGTCAATCTCTTTCCCGATTTCTTCAAGAACAAGAAACTCAACTGCTTTATAGTTATTGTAGAACTCTTGCTCCATCAACTCTTTTTCATCGGGAGTCTTTGCTCCCCACATTCGGGTATAGGCATTGATATACTCAACAAAGGTTGCCCTCTTTGCAGTATAGCGTCTGCGGTAAGCTTCTTTAACAATCATGCAAGCAATGAATGTCTTGCCCACACCATTTGACCCATAAAGTAACAGTCCTTGACATTGGTCAAAATTGTTCGGAAGCTCATTCAAATACTCAGAAATAAACTCCCGAACTTTTATCAAGTCTTTCTCGTTATATGTAAGAAAGTCCTCTATGCACAAGTCATGGAACTTCTTAGGGACTCCCATGATAGTCATATTCTTTGTGGACATATGAGTCCTAATTGGTCTATTCATCTTCTCCCCACGCTCCTATCATAGCACTCTCTCCCTTTACTTCATTTTTCCACTCTCTCTTTTGGATTTGCTGTTTCTTTGTAGGTCTTGGCTCATCAGGGTAATATTTATCATCTGCCCACAAAAGACTGTCTCTATAAATCTTATTACAATAACTGCTTACCAGTACTGTAGGCTGAGTGTTTGTAATATCCAAATAGTTTTGATTGCTTGTAAAGATGAACTCAATCATCAAGCAAATTTCCCTTGGAGTATAACTTGCTTGTAACTTCTTAAAGATACCCATATCTCGCTTCATATTGGCAATAACATATTTCACCCCACTCTCATGAGCTTTTTCTCTAAAGAAGTACATCAAATCGGAAGTGGTGAAAGAGTCCACTGTATCTTCAAGGTGGGCATATTTATCTTCAAAAGTCTTTACCTTATCAGAAGTTGTGTTTCTCTTTCTGGTTTCTGAATACCCTCTGGTGAATGTTTTCTTAGACTTATCAACATTATCCACAGAGTTTTCCACAGGCTTCTCAATCTGTTGTCGAGACTCCCTAAAAGCTTTCAAAAGGTCTGAGGATTTATTTCTATCTCTCACTCATACATACCTCACTTTCTACAATTCTCTGCTCAGTATACCATAAATTTGGTAATAAGTAAAATAAAGAGTCAGCCTTTGTTATAAGACCAACTCCTTATTATCAGGAGTTTATACTACTCCCTTGCTGTGGACATAACAGCTTCTTCTAAAACTTCATCAATGACTTCCTCAATACGGGCATAAGCTTCATGGATTGTTTGTTTCACCCGGAAGAACTTCATCGGCACATCTACACGCAAACTCTCATAGTGTTCTTTGTGACATACTATAAAATAGTTGTTACTCGTGCTTATAAACCAAAGCAGTTTCCTCTACCTGATTTTGCACAATTTCAAGAATTCTTGCGAAAGCTTCTTCAAAAGTCTCTCCCTCTTGCACATTATCAGTAATCCAACAGTCAATTCTCATTGACTCATAATTACCCATGCTAAGGGTACAACCTATGTTTGCACCGACAACTGGTTTGAAGTTACTCATTCCAAACTTCACTGCGGAATGTGAGTCATGTTTGAGTGAGTGGTCATTAGGAGTCCCTTGCTTGATTGCAACAGGCTCTTCTCTGCCTGTTTTCTTCATCACTGTAGTATTAGCTTCTGCTTTCTGCCGCAACTGCTCTTGCTTGGCTTTTTTCATTTGAGCACTTAAAGGCTTTGCCATCTTAATTACACCTCCTGATTAAATTAAATAATGCCGAATTTCTCCGTGTCTTTCACAGAGATAACAAGGTCAAAGTCATCATTGGAAAGGGACAACTGACACTTGTTTCCTTTATCGGCAAATCCGTTGACAACAAAACTTCCACTTGCAAGGTTAAATGTGTTCTGTACAATTTCAACTGCTTTCTCCATCTTCTTAGTGGAGACTCTTTTGGACTCTTCTACGTCCTTTTCATGCTGTTCAGACAGAGCGGACTTCTCATATTCATTAAGATATTTAGAAGTCTCCTCGGACTGTGTTTCTTGAGCTACCATGTCTTTGACTTCAAGCTCTTGCTTTCTCTTACTTTTCAGAGTTGCCATTTGTAATCTCTCCTTTATACTTCTTTCTCAGGACTTCAAGTTCTTTGTAGCACCACTGACTAAAAGAGGTGTTTGCAATACTTAGTCCTTGCTTGATTTGTGCTCTCTCCGCACATTTAACGATAGCGTCAATCTGTTCTTGAGAGTAAAGTCTACGACCATTAGAGTCTTTAAAGAATGGGTCAGGAATAACTCCTGCAATCTCCCACTTACGAACAGTATTAGTGGTTCTTCCTAATGCCGCCGCAAGAGACCCTATGTAGAATAGGTCAATGACTTGTCCATTGGGTAACTTAAATTTCTGCTTTACTGATGGCAATATCATTCACCTCCCATTAAATAATCAAAGAATTTCAAAGCATTCTCTTTTAAATCAGATAGAGTTCCATTATTCCTCACAACATAGTCATAAGGGAAGTCACGAACATTCTTATCTGCATGATTTGAGAAAGACTCTTGAAGTCCCTCCCTTTCAATCAAAAGAGTTACTGCTTTAAATTCTTCTGCCATACGAGAAACTTCTTTAGGCTCTCTTACATGAAAAAAAATGAAACCATGCTCATTTCTATTATCACAAAGCCTATTGAATTTCTCAATTTTGCTCTTCATATAATTAAAGGGCAAGTCATTGTAAAGGGTAAGAGCGTCCTTTAAATCACTGAGGAATCTTCTGCCCTTATCATCTTTCACTCCGTCCCAACCTAAGACTACTGCAAGTCTTTTGACTTCATCTACAGAGGAAAAACGCTGAACAGGGTAAGACCCTTTCTCGTTACATACTTCTGTAAACAAGTCAATAAAAGTGTCTTTACCTGCTGTAGCTGTTCCATTGATTACAACTACTGTAATCATAGGCTTTAACCCTTTGTGGGTTTCTTTAAAGGACTCTTTGGCTTCTTGGAAGCGGCAACTTTCACCTGAGATTCCTCAACAACAGGCAAGTCCTCTTTCTTCTTCACGTCAATGGCATAAGTCACTTTGGTTTCCGTAATCTGTTCAAGTTCTGCATAAGAAATATCACCTGCGGTAATACGAGCTTCTACTGCGTCCTCATCAATAGTCTCTACAGTCTTGATACAGTCCTTAAATTTGTGTTTCTTAAAGAACTCAAGAGCTTTCTCCTTAACAAATGACACAGACTTCTTTGCTTGCTTGCCAAAAATAAATGTGTCATTCTCAACATAAAAGCTACCCGTGTCATTCTTCACACCAAACTTTTCAGCATAGTCTTTAATTTCTGCGGCTAAAACGTCCATTCTGGATTTGATAAGCTTTGATTCCTCCCTGAGCTTGTCATACTCCTGCACTTTCGCTTCAATGGGAACAATAGATACAACCTTAGATTTTTCTTTCATAACATCTAACTCCTTTTCGGTTTTATATCATTCGGTTTTATATATCAATAGTAGCACAAAAAAATTTGGGTGTCAACGATTTATTTATACCCACGAGTGAATAAACCCTGTCTTGGCTTCTGACCCTCAAAGGTAAAATGAAGAGCTTTGTATCTTCTATCACGGGTGTTTCCATGAGAAGCTAAAGAATACACATAAGGAGTCCTATAGTCATAAAGTAAAACAGGAGTAATTTTCTTGCCCTCTTTAGTTCTACGGATTCTTCCCACCGCTTGCTCAACATTCTTTTCATTATTAATAGAAGAAACTAAAAACTCTACTTCCCACTGCTTTACATTTGTTCCCTCTGTAGCTTTTGCATAAGTGGTCAAAGTCACAAACTTTCTTGTTTTCTCGGCTTTCTCTCGGACTTCTTCATTATTAGTATTATCACCATAATAGAGTCCCAAATGCTCTTCGGATATACTTTCAGCTAAATACTCATAGTACAAACGACAATGCTCCTTTTGGGTAAAGAATACGACACAGCTTCTTCCTTTATTATACTCCCTTAAAATATCAGCACAAACAAACTCTTTAATCTCTCTGACCACAATGTCATCAATAGTTTGAAAAGATACTTTTGGGCGAATATTATAAGGCACGTCAGATAGTCTTTTTTGACTCTCTGTGAGGTCTTTCCTATCTGGGTAGAGTAAATCTACTATGCGATACTGTTCCCGCCCTTTAATGACTATTTTTTCGCACAGGGGATTGAAGTAAAATGGGTTCTTCCTGACAATAACATGAACAGGAAGAATGTCTGTATCTTCTGCCTGACTCTTATATCTGTAACAGAACTCACCATAGTACAAATTAATTACATGAGCAAGTCCATCTGTTCTTTCAGGAGTGGCAGTAAGACCTAATTTGTATCTTGCCCTAAATCTTGAAACTAATGAAAAAGAAGTTGCTGGACAGTTATGAGTGAGAACGCCGTTTGCTATAAAAGAATGAGTATCTTGTACTTCAAAGTCGTAAACAGTATCTGTATATCCCAAATATTCAACAGACTTTACATCACTTAATAAATACTCTCCAACAATTCTATTATGTCTAATATTATTATAATTTCTTCCCGCGGGTGTTTTTCGTGGAAGAATAGTAAAGATGTCAAAGAAATCATTAAATGCAGCACCACCAATAACAAGTCTATAAGAAACTGAATGTCCTTCTTGAGAATGGGGGATTGTTTGAAAGTTACATACAATCCCAAACTTTCTCAAGAGCAAAGACAGACCCTGTGCAAGGGACTTGGAGCAGGTGTTAAAATTAAGTCTGTACCCTCCCGTAGCTTTATTCAAATCTCCTTCACAAGAGAAACAGGTTTCTATAAAAGCTTTTATAGTTTCCAAAGGAGAGTAGTATAAAAACTCTGGGATAGAAATAAAAGAGGATTTTTTACCTCTCGGTATACCCCAAACATGCTCTAAGTAATACTTAATTTGAGTAGAGGTTATCCACACAGTTAAATTACCTCTGCAATCAATACTACTCTTGCAAGTGGGAACATAAGCTCTAAATATCCCCTCATAAAACTCTTTATCTTTTTTAACATTAACTTTAACCCTATTCCCTTCTTTATCTAAATGTCCATCACACATAATCATAGCGGCAAAACGGGCTTCTTCCGGAGAAACATTATTCTTACAAACATGTGGAATAAATCTTTTAACAGGGACAACATAATTACTGTCCAATTCAGATATAGGTTTAACCTCAAACTCAAAATTACTAAAATCACAGCACTTTAAGTTTTTTTTGTAATACTTCCTCTTGTCCAAGCAAAAGGTTAAGTGGTCTGGACTTCCCTCTATAAATCCGTGCTTGTAAGAAAGACGATAAACAGGAGAACGCTTGTTAAAGGAATTTGATACTTGTCCTCCAAAGATTTTTTCTCCATCATGAATATTGATAATAGGAACAGCACCACCGTCTTCTTTGAGAACAAGAGTATCACCTAAAACACATCTGTGTACTTCATCTTGTATCACAAATCCGAATTGACTATACAACTTCTCCAACTCTTCTTCGGAAAGTCGATTCAAGGTCTGTACTGTTGCGATAGTCAGGAAGTGTCCTACATTTCTGCTCTTAGCTTTAATCAACCCCGGAGTGACTTTCTTCCCGAAAGCTAACTCAATGTCTTTCTGCCACCCTTTCACAAGGTCATCTTTGTGAACAACAATAAGAGTCCTCAGTGAGTAAAATGCGGCAAGGTAAAGACCTAATATTGATTTACCTTTACCTGTAGGCATTTGAATGCAACCATGCAGTGTCAAAGTCTTGTTGGAATTGATATAAGCTTCTGCGGCTTCCTTTTGACTATCCCGAAGAGTTAAAACAAATGGAGCATGGTCTACTTTAGGAGCTACCGTACTATTTATCTCACTGCAATTAAGACCAGAAAGGTTATAACCTCTTGGAACTTTGATGACTCCACCTCTATGTTCATAATAGGTAAGAAAAGGCGGGACATTGGTATAGGCATAACGAGAATATCTTTGAACCGTAGCATAGGCAGGATTGTCAAAAGTCAGGCTCTTCTTTATCTGTTCAATACTCTCAGCGGATAGTCCACTAAGAACAATTCCGTCATTATGCTCTGCAACACTCTTGCGAAGTTTTTGCAACTTCAAAATAATCACCTCTCTTTAATAATTTCATGTGAAGCAAGTATAACATGAATAAGCAAATAAGTCAAAAGAAATAGAGGACTCCACTTTTACATGAAGTCCCCTATATACTCGTGCGTGTGCGTCTTAAATTACATAGGCAATTATAATACATAGTTAATATATTTATATATATATATATATATATATATATATATTTATATATTATATAATTATTACCTATATACTTACACCTAAAGGTGTAACGCCACAGCGACAATTAAACTTTCTTCTGCTTCTTAACTTCTGCTTTGAGCCACAAGTCAATATCACCATACATATCCGTAATGAACTCAATAGCGTCTTGAGCAAGAAGAGCAACTACAACTTCCTTAGTTTTAGCGAATGCTTCCTTTTGAGCGGCTTCATCAAAAGCTCCCTGAGCTTTAAGGGAATCCACATAGGTCTGAGTAGTTGCTGTAACTGCGTCTGTAATGACTTCTGCAATGTCAGTAAGATAACCCGCAATAACGGTGTTCTCCATATTCACTGCTTTGTCTTTCGCCCATGCACTGATGGCAGAAGTAAGATACTTCGCAACCACAGGAATAGCGGGGATAAGGACTGTCATCACAAGAATTTTAACCAGTTCATTTACATCAAAATTCATCTTTAAATACTCCTTTCTTTACTGAGCAATAAGGTCTTTTACATTCACAGGAGTGCAGATTCCCTTTTGGTCAAGAACTGCTCTATCGCCCTTTAACTCATCTACAGTGTAGACATTGTTATAGACATAAGAAGCAATACTGCCACCTGTGTAGGACTTTGCACCTTGCTTGATTTTAACTCTGCTCCCTACTTTGATTACAGCAGGGGCGGGAGTGGTTGTAGTGCTTTCACTGTTCACAGCTTTGCCAACCTCAGTTGTAACAAAACAATCAAATCCTGCGGACTTAATCTTGTTCACCATAGCGTCAGCATTCGCTTTAACACGGAAAGCTCCTACTTGAATCTTATACAGATTTCCCACCTGAACTAAGTAGGTATCAAAACCTTTAGCTTTGATTTTCTTCTCTTGCTCTTGGGCATTTTTAAGGACTGAGAATGCACCCACTTGGACTCTGTACAGTGTTCCAGATGGTGCAGGGGTAGTTGGTGTAGTAGGAGTAGAAACTCCTGCATTCAGTCTTGCATTGACTTCACTTGCAATCTTACCATGCAGATTGTAAAGGTAATCACCGGGGCAAGACCTATTTGCAAACCAACGATGTACAGTCATGTTCTGTTTGTCAACTTGACCAATCAAAGACTTATCAGCTTTCCACTTCAACTCTTTGATTCCGTTACGCTTACAAATATCAACACAGAGGTTGATAAGAGAAGCAACCGCAACATCTCTGACAAAGTAAGGAGGGGTCTTATCACTTGCCACCTCAATAGTAATTGCTCTGTGGTCATTAGAAGCACTGGAAGAGCACCAAGAACGGTTCTTTTCTTCACAGTGTAGTCCAATTCTACCATCATGTCCAATACTGTAGTTACAGCTTGCTTGACGGGCAGGAGAAGCAAAAATATCTCCAATAGTCTCTACGGACAACTGCCCTACTACACAATGTATAGTGATTGTGTCAATCGCATGGTTTCTTTGTCCTGAGTGGTTAGGACTCAACTTTGTGTAATTCACAAGAGGACTGTTTGTGTAAGCCATTATTCATCGTCTCCTTTACCGTTTGACATTTCGTCAAGAGTTTCTTCCGAAATCTCTTCACCATTTTCATCAAGATACTTCTTCTTTTCGTCCATTACTTTCAACTCCTTTCTCTTACTATGCTTGAAAGTCATCATGGTCAGGCTTAATACCCTGTGACTTCATAAGCTTAATTTTATTCTCGGACTTTGCCTTGTTGTAGTAGAAACCAGTAGCAGTAGCGAGTTCAGCAAAAGCTGAGGGAATGAGATAACTTAAAGGACTCAAGTCCATAGTCCTCCAAATCATCACGAGTGTAAACACAACGATGATGATGTTAAACAGTGACACTCCTATAAACAACTTCTTTGAGAACTCCATAGGTCTTTTCTTCTTCACACTTAAACACTTCATGGTCTACTCACCTCCCCGACTTGACTTTCAACGGAAGACTTCGACAACGGTTGTATAGCTCTGTTCCTGTACCGTTGCCACCAAGATTATGATAACCGTTATACAGGTACTCAAGATTTCTCAAGTCCTCTGCAGTTATCTCATTTGCGTTAATGTAGTGCATACAGGCTTGATAAAGTCGGTCATGAAGTATTGCAAGTACTCCCTCTTTAATAAGCTTCTGTTCGGCACTTTCTTGTTCCGCTTTTTTCTGTCTTTCTAACTGGTCTTTCTTCAAGCGGGAAAACAGAAGTTTTGTAGAGGTAGAGAGGACAAGAAGAATCCCGCCGAAAAGTGTTTCTAACCAGTATTCTGTTACCCAATCAGGCATATAAGAATACCCTCCTTTCTAATCATAGATAAATTTAGTACCCGGCATTCATCTATAATAGATGGGAGGGTAGCCCACATTTTGTTTTGCTTTCAAGACCACTT
>Ga0208825_1001739_pt1 | contig 15716 bp, 13 predicted proteins | sample AD_UKC113_MetaG_FD_184450 | JGI IMG/M metagenome (GOLD analysis project Ga0208825, IMG submission 184450) | Active sludge microbial communities of municipal wastewater-treating anaerobic digesters from Hong Kong - AD_UKC113_MetaG (SPAdes)... | ecosystem: Engineered > Bioreactor > Anaerobic >...
TCCGCCCAGTAGTCGCTCACCATGTAGTCGTGCGCCCGCGCCGTCCCCGGCGAACACAGCACGACCAGCGCTACCAGGACCGTTAGAATGACCGCTCGCTTGTCCATAGGGCTCTTCCCTTCGTGTGTTGCCGGACCGACGGAATGGTTCGCGCGGCCAACGCCTTGCCGCGCGACTGCCCGCCAGCCTGCTTGCCTCCTTCGCGCATTAAGCCACCAGTCCGATCGCCCCTGTCTCCATGACGCCTTCACGCGACAAGGTACGACCAAATTCGTTTTTATAATATCCCTCTTCCCGCCAAAAGTCAAGCACTTTTTTGGATATGTCTGGAAGTTTGGTCACATGCCCGCACTTTTAAAATGTTAAAATCCATAAAATCCTGTTCGGTTCTGGGTTTGCGTGGGTGAAGAATGGAAATTCAGGTAAAGGTGTATAATTAAAATGAAGTGAAAGAAACCGTAAGGATACTTACACTTATGAAACACTGGGTGAGATGGATCATTATCGGGGTAAACGTGCCATGGCTGGGTCTGAGCGGATGTGGCGTGGAAGTGCTCACCGCCACGGCCGTCCAGGGTGAACTGCAGGCCCAGCAGGCCCAGGCCATCCAGCGGCAGGTCACCGGGATGGCCAACCAGTCGGGACGCGTCCGGCTGGAACAGGCCATCCGCGCGTACCAGTCCGAAAAGGGGGCTTTTCCGCCTTCCCTGGACGCCCTGGTACCCGACTACCTGCCGGCCGTGCCCACCCGGGCGGACGGAACGCCATACGGGTACGATCCCGCGCGGGGCATCCTGCTGGATGGCCCCGCTACAACGCCCACGGGTATTCCACCCGCGGACATCGAGACGATGAATCGCGTCCGCGAGGCCATCAACCGCTACGGCATGGCCACGGGATATTACCCGCCCACGCTGGACACCCTGTATCCCGCCTACCTGTCCGCGCCCCCCCGGACGACCACGGGCGAACCCTTCCTGTACAACAACCAGAACGGCGAGGTCCGGCATCCCCACGCTACCGTCACCCCTGTGCCCGGAACACCGGGAGGCTCGCAACCCATGACGGGTGGAACAGGCCCCATGGGCGAGGTGGTCACGGGCATCGGCATGCAGCAGCAGTTAAACTCCATGAGCCAGGGAGGCGCTGCAGCCACCCAAGGTCGGGCCACCGGCAACCTGGATGAAATCACCGGGGGACACAACGACCAGCAGAACCGGGTTATGGATCAACTCGGCCTGTAAGGCCGCGCGTTCAACGGACTGGGCAAGCCCTTATCCCTGGACCTGACGTCAGGGCGTGGAAGAAGAAGGAGGGGAAGCGCCAGCCGAATCGCCGGACGATGGCTCCGCGGGTTGCCCGGAACCCGCCGGGGGTTCGAAACCCTTTTCCAATGGTTCCTCGGGCATTCCTTCGCGTAATTGCCGGAACCCTTCCACGAGGTGCGTGCGATGGGTCTGGTCCACGAATTTCTCGGTGGTCTCCTCCCCTTTCACCGGTTCGTTCCATCGCGCGTCCTCGATAGAGTAGAAAAACATCTGCTTCGCGCCCTCGTGCAGGCGCAGGCGACCGCCGATCACCACGGGCTCGTTCACCAGGTTGGCGGGCTTGTTCAGTTTCACGTGGATCACGTCGCGCATGGGGGGCGCGTCGCAGAAGTAACAGGTGATCGGCACGGGCAACAACATGAATTCCGTGACGTTGCGAAACTGGTTGATCGGGCTCATGAAACCGCAGATGTTAACCAGTTTGCCGTCCACTTCTTTCAGGGACGGGGGAAAGGTCGGGCCGGTGAATCGATTGCCCCGGACCTTGTGCATTTCACTCCACCCGATCACGGTATAACCGCCCCCGCGGATTTTCTCTTCCAGGGCGATCCGGAGTTTTTCGTACTGGGCGGTCAGCCCTTCCCGCCGCATGTAACCGTTGATCAGCACGATCGCAGCGAGCACGGCGATGATGCCCGCCAGCGTCAGAAGATCCCGCATCCTGCGTCTGCGTATAGCCATGAAACCGTCTTCCTGTCCAGGTCAGGGTTCCGCGAGGTCCCGGGCCACGTCGGTACGGTAGGCCTGCCACGCGGGCAGGATCCCCGCTACCATGCCCATCAGCAGCACGGCGGACAGCGCCGACACCAGGTCCGGGCTCCACACGATCGCGCTCAGGTGAAATCCCAGCCGCTGGGTGAGGTAATGTCCCAGCGCCGCGCACACTGTCATGCCAAGGACCTGCCCCGCCGCGATACCCAGTAGTGTAACCCAGAACGCCTCGATGAGCACACTTCCAAAGATTTCGCCCCGGGTGGCACCCAGGGCCCGCATGATCGCCAGGTCCCGCCGCCGCTGAAGAATCGACATGTACAGGCCGATCAGGATGGACACGGCCGAGATCACCACCACCAGGTAGCCGATGGCCAGCAGCACCGCCTTGGCCGTGCCCAGTAACTGATCGTACAGTTTCTGGATTTCCTGCACGGGTATCGCGGCCATGGCGTTGTAATTCCGGTTGATTTTATCCCGGTATTCAAACCGCAACGCCGGCGACGCCAGTTTCACCAGCACGGCGGTCACCTCGTCTTCGGGATGATGGTCCCCAGGCGCGTCCCCGTCCGCGTCGTCGTAGTGGGTATGCAGGTCCCAGACCGATCCGATCCCGCAGAATATGGCCCGGTCGTTCGGCGTGCCGGACCGCGCGAGGATACCCACCACCGTGTACACCTCGTCGTGTACCTCCGCGCCGGGCATCTGCACGAACCCGTGGGTACTTTTAAACGTGTCCCCCACGCGCAACCCGGACTCTTCGGCCGCCTGGGCCCCGAGCACCGCCTCCATGGACCGTTCCCAGTACCGCCCCTCGGCAAGCGCGTAAGGTTGCTGCCCTCCGGGCGCAAACCGCATCAGGTCCAGCGTGGTGCCGACTATGCGGAATCCCCGGAAGGTATCCCCCATTGCCACGGGAAACGCGCCTTCCACGTCCTCCATCCCCCGCAGGGCCTCTAGCATATCTTTCTTGATGTTCCCCGTGGGCACGTCGAGAAAATACACCGTGCTGAGCACCAGTTGCAGGGGATTGCCCTTCGCGCCCACCACGAGGTCGAAGGCCTGGCCTTCCTGCTCAAAACGCCGCTGGGTTTCCTCGCGCAGGGTCAGCACCGACACGATCAGCCCCACGCCAAGGGCCACCGACAGAATGGTCAGAACCGTGGTCAGTTTCCGGTTCCACAGGTAACGCCACGCGATGTGCCACAGGCTCATGTCGCGGCCTCCTTTACCAGGTCATGACAGGAGAACATTTCCGGCAACCGGTCGGCGATGGTCCGGTCATGGGTAACCAGCAGCAGGGTCACTTTTTCTTCCTCGCACAGTTCCAGGAGAAGGTCCATGACCGCCGCGGCCGCTTTCGGGTCCAGGCTGCCCGTGGGTTCGTCGGCGGCGATGACCCGGGGACGGTTCACCAGTGCCCGGGCGATGGCCACCCGTTGCCGCTCGCCCACGCTGAGCGTCGCGGGGCGGGCGTGCAGTCGATGTTCCAGGCCCACCCGCTTTAACATGGCCACCGCGCGATCCCGCCATTCCCGGGCGGGCACGACGTCGGCAAAGCGCATGCCGATCATGACGTTCTGTAACGCGGTAAAGGGAGCCAGCAGGTTGAAGGTCTGGAAAATAAATCCGAACCGCTCGCCCCGGAACCCATCCAGTTGAGCCTCGGACAACTTCGCGATATCCACGCCGTCCACCACGATTGCCCCCGCGTGGGGCCGCAGCAATCCACTGATCAGGTTGAGCAGCGTGGACTTGCCGCATCCGCTGGGACCCCACAGGGCCACGCGGGCCCCCGGTTCGGCATGGAAGGCGAGACACTGGAACACCACGCCTGGTCCAAGCCGCCGAGTCACGTTACTGAGCGTTACCATCGGGCGCAAACCTCCGGCGGCCCGTTCCAGGCAGGGCCGCTTCCGCGGGATTATACTGATAACGCGTTATCATTTTCCAGCCCGGTGTATCATCCATCTCCTCCTCCGATACGCCCGCGCGACCCTCATCCCATTATAATAAACGTCGCGCGAGCCAACAGGTTATCATGCGCGTGAAGAAAGCACAGCATCATGGCATGTGAAGCAATCGTGTATGCCCGGGCGGGATTGATGGGCAATCCGTCCGACGGGTACTACGGTAAAACCCTCAGCGTGGCCATCCGCAACTTCGCGGCGCGGGTCAGCCTGTACGAGCACCCGGAACTGGAGATTGTCCCCAGTTTCCAGGACCGGTCCATCTATCCCGGCATGCGGGAACTGGCCGAAGACGTGCGCCGCAACGGCTACTACGGCGGCATCCGGCTCATGAAAGCCGCCATCAAGCGGTTTTACGACTACTGCGTCCGCCACGAAATCCCCCTCGACCAACGTAATTTTTCCATCCGCTACCGTTCAACCATCCCCCGCCGGCTGGGCCTGGCCGGATCCAGCGCGCTGGTCACCGCTACCATGCGATGCCTCATGGAGTTTTACGACGTCGATATCCCCAAGCCCGTGCTGCCGGGGCTCATCCTCGAAGTGGAAACCGAGGAACTGGGAATCGCGGCCGGACTCCAGGACCGGGTTATCCAGGTCTACGGCGGCCTGGTATTCATGGACTTCAGCCGCGACCTGATGGAGCGTCAGGGACACGGCAATTACGAAGAACTGGACCCGGCCCTCCTGCCCCCCCTTTTTCTGGCTTACCGCGCGGAACTGGGCGAAGGCAGCGAGGTAGTTCACAACAACATCCGGCAGCGCTGGCTGGACGGCGATCCCGAGGTACACCAGGCCATGCGGGACTTCGCGGCATACGCGCAGGAGGCGCGCGACCTGCTGGTAACGGGCCGGGGCATGGAAATCGGACCCCTCATGGACCGGAACTTCGAGCGCCGCCGCAGCATCATGAACCTCGACCCGGGAAACATTGAAATGGTCGAGGTGGCCCGGTCCGTTGGAGCCCATGCCAAGTTCGCGGGATCCGGGGGCGCCATCGTGGGTATGTATTACGACGAGGCCATGTTCGAACGCCTGCGGGAAGCCATGGAAGCCCGCGGCATCACCGTGATCCGGCCGGACATCGACGCGCCATGAGCCCCCGAAACCGGAAAAAAAGACCTGCGCCCGCGCGGCCGGTCCCGCCGGTTCCGGACCCTCCGTCCCACGGCACGCCACCGGCGACGGGCGGGAAACTGTACCTGGTCGGCACGCCCATCGGCAACATGGAAGACATCACGCTCCGGGCCCTGCGGATACTCGGCGAGGCGGACGCCGTGGCCTGCGAGGACACGCGGGTAACCTGGAAACTTTTCGAGCGGCACAACATCCCCTTGCCCTCGCTTCGGTTCGCCTGTCACGATCATAATGAGGACGCGGCCGCCCGCCGAATCCTCGGCCTGCTGGGAGAGGGTAAGACCGTCGCCCTGTGCTCGGATGGCGGCATGCCCGGCATCAGCGATCCCGGCTACCGGGTCGCCAGCCTGTGCCGGGACCATGGCTATCCCGTGGAAGTGGTGCCCGGCCCCAGCGCGGTGACTGCCGCCCTCGCGCTTTCTGGTATCCCCGCCCCCACGTTCATTTTCAAGGGATTTCCACCTCGAACCCCCGCCGGGCGCCGGCGATTCTTCGCGCGGGACGCGGACACTCCCCATGCCCTGGTCCTGTTCGAATCGCCCTTCCGGCTGGCCGCCACCCTGCGCGACGCCCGGACGGTGCTGGGGGATCGACTGGCCACCGCGTGCGGCGAACTGACCAAGTTACACGAATCCGCGCGACGAGCTCCCCTCTCCGAACTGGCCGCGTGGTTCGAGGAGCACCCCCCCCGGGGCGAATTCACCGTGGTAATCGCGGGCAACCATCCCGATTTCCAGTATGGCCCACCCCTGGAAGTCTCTCCATCCCCGGAGGACCCTGATGGGGCGTCAGATGGGGGAATTGCCTGACTCGGGAGGCAGCTTTTTCATCCGGTCCAGAGCCCGCAAGGCCGCCGCGATCATCGATTTCAACCGGTCTTCGCGGATATTCCGGTTCACCCGGTGAAGCAACCGGTCGTAACACGCCCGCAGTGCCCTGATCTCCTGAAGGGTCAACCCGTCGAAATCCCGCCGCTGGATCTTAGCCAGCGCGCCGCCGAGCAGCGCCCGAAGTCCGGCCGCTTCCCCGGATTCCCGTTCCATCCCGGCCATGACCGCGTCAGCCACTTCCGCCTGCGCTCCCATTTCTTCGCCGCTCACCGCTGAAGGGCTTGGCTCCAGGACTTGTTCTTCCGTTTCGAGCTCGGCCAGTTTCTTTTGCAGTTTCAGAAGATTCTGTTCGTCCTCGGTATACCGGGCCTTGGCGTAATCCAGTTCGCGCTCCAGCATGTCGAGCACGGGATCTAGCCGGGATTGCTCTTCCACGGGCAGGCTGGCCCGTTTCCGATCCGCCGCCGCCAGGCGATCCTTGATGTCCGCGATCCGCTGGCGATGATGTTCGAGTTGCTGCCGCAACGTCTCGACGCACGCTCTGATTTCCCCGGCTGTCAGTCCCATCCGTTTCTCCAGCGCCTGCTGACAGGCAATACACCCGGTTTCATGGAAAAACATGATACCTGAAAAGTATTCCCGACAATATGGCCGGCCCGCAAGATGCGCGACACGGTATACTTTGGCTAAAATAACGTAGAATAGAAAACAGGTGCTTTGGGGCTTGGGATCAAAAGACACTGACAACGGGGAACCGACATGCCGGAAAAAATCGTGCGGTTTTTTTTCGTGATCGCCTGCGCCGTGATGGGAGGGCTTTGGGCGCGGTACCTGGTGGAACAGTTGAACGAGGCGGGGAACACGATCGCGCTCGCGCCGTGGGTGGGCGTCGGCGTGGTCGTGGGTATCCTCACGGGCATCGCGGTACTGGTCGCCGTGCGCCTGGTCACCCAGGAAATGTACGAGCGCCTCGCGCCGGCAGTGGTGGCGGTGGTCATCGCGCTGCTGGTCGGTTACGCCGTTTCCCGGTACATGCTGTTCTGGTTTCCCCGCACGGAGCCCACGCTGCAGATTTTCATCTCGGTGACCATCGTCCTGATCTTCGGCTACATCGGGATCTATGTCGCCCTCAACCGGGCCGCGAAGTGGGAATCGCTCATGACCGCCGTGCGGCAGTCCAGTTCCCTGCCAGGCGGTGCTGGTTCCGTCAAGCTGGTCGACACCAGCGTGCTGATCGACGGCCGTATCGCTGACATCTGCGCCAGCGGGTTCGTCGAGGGCGTGCTCATGGTACCCCGGTTCGTGCTGAAGGAGTTGCAGCATATCGCCGATTCCGCGGACGTGTTGCGCCGGGCCAAGGGACGCCGTGGCCTGGACATCCTGAAAAAAATCCAGGAACCCGACTCGAAGGTTGCCGTCGTCATCTGCGAAGATGACCCGGCGAACATCCGCGAAGTGGACGCCAAGCTTATCGAACTGGCCAAGCGCTTCAAGGGCAAAATCCTCACGGTCGATTTCAACCTGAACAAGGTGGCCCAGATCGACGGCGTCGAGGTCCTCAACATCAATGAACTGGCCAACGCGCTCAAGCCCGCCGTGCTTCCCGACGAAGTGATGGAAGTCAAAATTATCAAGGAGGGCAAGGAATCGAACCAGGGGGTGGGTTACCTCGACGACGGCACCATGATCGTGGTGGACGGCGGTCGGGTTCACATGGGCAAAACGGTACAGGCCGTGGTAACCAGCGTGCTCCAGACATCCGCCGGAAAGATGATCTTCACCCGTTTCATCGGGGTCGTGCAGTAACGCCGGACTCGCCATGCCCACGCGCCTGATTCTCACCGCGGCGGGAAAGGGGGAACGGCTGGGTCTCTCCATCCCAAAGGCCCTGGTGCCGATCACGGAAAACCTTCCCCTGGCAGTCTACACGCTCCGGCGATTCCTCGGCGTACCGCTGGGCAGTCCCGTGGTGATCACCATTCCCCCCGACGCGCGCGAGCGGTTCGCGGCGGCTTTCGCCGGGTTCGACTGGCCATGGGAGATCCGTTTCGTGCCGGGGGGGGATACCCGGCAGGAATCGGTATACCTTGCCCTCGAAGCCCTGCCGGGGGACACGGACATCGCGTGCGTGCACGATGCCGCCCGCCCATTCATCGAACCCGCGGTTATCGAGGCCTGCATCGATGCCGCCCGCGCGTACGGAGCCGCCACCACGGCCATTCCCGCCGTGGATACCATCCTGGAAGCCGACCCGGATCGATGCCTGGCGGCCACGCCGGATCGCGCGCGACTGTGGCAATGCCAGACCCCGCAGTGTTTCCGGTTCCACCTGTTCCGCGACGCCCACCGGCAGGCCCGCCGGGAGCACCGACTGGTGACCGATGACGCGACGCTGGCGCGGCAGGCAGGTCACCCGGTCCGACTGGTTCCGGGTACACCGGAGTATTTCAAGGTTACCACGCCGGCCGACCTGCGCCTCGCGCGCCTCCTGGCCAGCGCGTCGGAAGGATCCATCCCCATGCTCCGAACCGGCATCGGCTGGGACCTGCATCGCCTGGAGCCCGGCCTCCCCCTCATACTCGGCGGCGTTAGGATTCCCCATGACCGCGGCGCCGTCGCGCATTCCGACGGGGACACCCTTACCCACGCGGTCATCGACGCCCTGCTGGGCGCGGCCGGACTCGGAAACATCGGGGCGCGTTACCCTGACACCGACCCGAAGTATCGAAATGCCGACAGCATGGCCCTGTTGCGGGACACCGTTGCCCTGGTCCGCAAGGCAAACTGGATCCCCGTTAACGTGGACGCCGTGGTCATAGCGCAACGGCCACGCCTGAATCCACACGTCGAGGCCATGCGCCGCAACCTGTCGGACGCGTTGAGCCTGCCGGTCGAAGCCGTCTCCGTGAAGCCGAAAACCGCCGAAGGTACCGGCCCCGAAGGACGGGAAGAAGCGGTCAGCGCCCAGGTGGTCGTGCTGCTGCGGCAAAACGAACCCACCGGCTGAAAGACTCAGGCCCTTTCACCCCCGCAATCAGAACCCCCCGCGGGGAACTCCCGCGGGGGGGTAAACCGCGCGCCTGGACAAAAATCATCGATCAGCCGGACAGCACGCCGCCCAGCAGCGCCATCGGCTCGTTGACCGGACCGGGGCCAACCCGCTGGTACCGCATGAACTCCACGTGACCATCCATGTACAGCACGTTCGCGCCACCCGGGATGTGGTTGTACATGCCGGGCTCGGTGGACAACTGGTCACACATGATGAACACCGTGCTCTGGGCCATGTTGCTGGCCGAGGGATTGTTAATATCGGTAATCAGGAACCGCTCAATGCCTTCGCGCAGGCGGTACACCGTCGTGCCGCCGCCATTGCCGATGGCGGGATCCAGCGCGCTGGACACGTTGACATCCCTGTCTACCGGCGGGAACAACCCTTGCACTTGGCCCAAAGCGTACGGCAACAGCGCATCTGGATTGGGGGGAGGTACATTTACGTAGTAGGCAATGGCGTATTCCAGCACCCATCCCAACTGGGCCGCCACTGGCGTACTCTGCTGCTGCGGGGTCAGAGTCACGCCCAGCGCGCCGAACAGGGAGTTCAGCATCGGAAACTGGGTGATCAGCCGGGTGGGATCATCGCTGTCCACCTTGTCCAGCACCCAGCCGAAATACGCGTAACTGGAGTCGATGGCCCGCGCGCAGGTTCCGCCGTCTCCAGTCCACTGAGCCGTGTATCCCAGGCAGAAGTTATCGTTGTTCGGAAACTTCGCTTTCTGCTGGGCGTTGCTCAGTTCCGCGTCCGAGGGACAGAACATGATGTTCGGGTCCGTCAGGTATTCCGGGTACAGGCCGGGCACCCAGGGTCCAAGGTCGATGGCGCCACGGTTGGTGCCGGTGGGCACGCCACTCTGGTCCGCGCTGGGAATACTGCCCACTTGCAGGGCCGGAAACGCGCCCTTGGACTCGTTGGCGTACATCTTGTACACCAGGCCCCACTGTTTCAGATTGTTCTGGCAGGACGAACGGCGGGCCGCTTCCCGGGCCCTGGCAAGGGCCGGAAGCAGAATCGCCGCCAGGATACCAATGATGGCGATTACTACCAGCAGTTCGATCAGGGTAAAACCGCGTTGGTGTTTCATAGGCCATGTCTCCTTTAGTTGTTCGCTCGTCCACTCCACTGGCGGGCGCACGGTTTCTTCCGGTAGTGTATCACAAAGTAATCGATATTTCCACTTTCTGGTTTTTTGAGAAATACCGATTTTCCAGCTTGAAACAGACCCAAAAACCACGAGGCGGGTTTCAGAAGAAACCGGTTACCCAGCCTCACCGCGCCGCCGTTTCCTGTCCCGCGTGAAAAAGTCATACACCATCGGAATCACCAGCAGGGTCAACACCGCGGACACCATCACCCCCCCGATGGAAATGATCCCGATGGCCACCCGGACTTCGGCCCCGATGCCCCGGTCAAACGCGACCGGCACCATCCCCAGCACGGCGGCAAGGGTAATCATCACGATGGGACGAAACTGATCCGCCGTCGCGTGGAGCATCGCCTCATGGGGCGCCCCCCCTCGCTCCCGGTAGGCCCGGGCCGATTCCATGATCAGGATGGCGTTGTTCACCACGATGCCAATCAGCATGACCAGCCCAAGCAGGGCCATCAGTGAAAAGGCCTCCCCCGCCAGCCACAGCGCCCAGATTACCCCGATCAGTCCAAGGGGCAGGGTCAGCATGATCAGCCATGGCAGGAAAAAGGATTCCAGGATGGCCGCCAGGGTCAGGTACACCAGTACCACCGCGATCAGTCCCGCGTTGGCAAAGGCCGCGTTGGACTCTTCCATGATTTCATATCGTCCCGGAAATCCCAACCGGTATCCCACCGGCATGCCGATGTCTTCGGTCATGATCCGCCGGATTTCCTCCACGGCGGTTCCCAGCGGATACTTGGGGTCCAGGTTACAGAACAACTTGGAAATGCGCGTCTTGTCTTTCCGGATAATCCGCACCGGGGACATCCGGTCTTCCACGTTCCCCAGGCCTTCGAGGGTCAGACCCTGCCCCGGCATCCCCGGAAATGGAAAGGATCCCACCTGGTCCAGGCCTTCCCGGTCCTCCATCTTCACCACGATATCGTAGTTCCGGCCTTGTTCCTTGTACACCGCGGCCTTGATACCTTCCAGGTTACCCCGTAACGTGAAGCCCAGCGCGTAGGCCGGCAGGTTCAGATCCGACAGCGTGACCCGGTCCGGCCGTACCCGGATCTCCGGTTTGCCGATCCGCACCGACGTGTCCGGAGAACGGAATTCCGGCCGGGCCCGCAACGATTGCTGCAACGCGAGCGCCAGGGATTCCAGGCGTTGCAGATCGTCACCGGAAATATCCACTTCCACGTCCGACGCCTGTCCCCCGATCGTGGCGGGCTTGGTGACCGTCACGATCGCGTCCGCGTACCCTTCCAGGCGCGCCTTCACCATCGCGATGTAATCTTCCAACGTCTTTTCCCGTTCGGTCCGCTGGGGAAAGGTTACGAGGATCTGCGCGAGGTTCACGCCCTCATTAGACATCCCGATCACCCCTTCCACCTTGCCGATGGTGGTCAGAGTATGAATCCGGTCGGGAACGTCCGACAGTTTTTCCAGGACCTCTGCCACCCGTTGTCGCGTGTTCTCCAGGCTGTACCGGGTGGGATATTCCAGTTTGATGAATACCACGCCCCGATCGGCCTCTGGGAAAAAGGTAAACCCCACGTCCTTCCCCAGCTTCAAGGCATGCGTGAACAGGGCCACCACCAGGACCATGAGCGACGCGGACACCAGCCGGTTATGCTCCAGAAACCTCAGGAACCGGACCAGTACCCCGGCCAGGCGACCCAGCATACCGTTCCAGCCCCGGTCCAGCAGGGCAAGCAGGCCCGACCTGTTGACCCGCAGAAAACGGGCGCTCAGGATGGGAGTCAACGTAAAGGATATGAACAGTGACACCACCGTGAGAATGACCATCGTCCAGGCGAAAGGCGCGAAGAACTGCCCCACCTGGGCCCCCATGGTGGCGATGGGAAACAGCACGACCACGTTGGTTCCCGCGCTGGCCAGCACCGCCACGCCGACGTCCTTTGCCCCCAGCCGGGCTGCCTCCCGGGGATCCCCCAGTTCGTTCAGCCTGCTCACGATACTCTCCAGCACCACGATCGAGTTGGTCACCAGGATACCCGTCGACAGGCTGATGGCCAGCAGGGTGGACGTGTTCAGCGAAAAACCGGCCATGGCAATGAAAAACAGGCCGATCAGCACCGTAAGCGGCATGGTCACCGCCACGATGAAGGTGGAACGAATGTTATAGAGGAACAGGAACAGGATCAGCGCGGTCAGGGCGACCGCGGCGTACACGTTGGCCGTGGCACTGTCCACGGACGCCTGCACGAAACTGCCGTAGTCCTCGACCCACTCCAGCCGCGTGCCGCCCGGCAACTCTCGCCGCAATTGCTCCACGGCCGCCCGGGTCCGGTTGACCACGTCCACCGCGTTCGCGTCGGCCTTCTTCACCAGCCGGATGGAAATCGCGGGCTTACCATCCAGTTCGGCGATCTGCCGGAATTCCGCGGTGGTCATCTCCACCCGCGCCACGTCCCGCAGGTAAACCCGCGCGCCCTGGTCAGTCCGGATCACCAGGTCGCCGAGGTCATCCAGGTGCTGCGATTCCGCGTCAAAACGCACGTTGTACTCCGAGCCCGCGTCGCGGATCCGCCCCGCGGGCACCGCCAGCACCCCTTTCTGAATCGCCTCCACCACCTGGAGGCTGGTCAGTCCCGTGGCCGCCAGCTTGTCCCGGTCCAGCAGCACGTGAACCTCCCGCTCCGCGCCGCCGATCAATTGCACCTCGGCCACCCCGGGAATGGCCGTCAGCCGGTCTTTCAGTTCGTTATCCGCATAATCAAACAGGTCCTCCCGAGACAGGTCCCCCGTCAGGGCCATGGTAACCACCGGCAACGCGTTCACGTCAAACTTCAGCACGTAGGGCCGGTCCGCGCCGCTGGGCAGGTCGTTGACGATCAGGTCCAGTTTCTCCCGCACGTCGTTGGCCGCCACGTCCACGTCCACGCCGGTGTTGAATTCCAGCAGCACCTGGCACATGTTGTCCATGGATACCGAGACAATGTGCTTGAGCCCGTCCACCGAGGACACGGCGTCTTCCACGCGCTTGGCGATGTCGATTTCGATGTCGTTAGGCGTCGCGCCCGGATACGGCACGATCACCGTCAGGTAAGGCAGGTCCAGTTTCGGAAAAAATTCCAGCGGCATGGTGCGGTAAGCGTTCACGCCGAGAATGGTCAGCCCGATGATCAGCGAGCACATCGCCACCGGGCGGCGCAGGGACAGTTCCGTGAGTCCCATGGATTACGACTCCGCGCCCGCGGGCAGGGTGACCGGCCGCCCCTCTTCCAGGAAGTTCTGGCCTTCCACCACCACCTTCAAGGACTCGTTGACACCGGCACCGGAAATTTCCACCCAGCCATCCTGCTCCCTGCCCGGCGTGACGGTCACCTCCCTGGCCTTGCCGTCTTCCACCGTGAACAGGATAGATTGGTCCGCGCGTCGCAGTACGGCTACCGCGGGCGCGGCCAGCGACTCCCGGCGTTCGAACAGGACTTCCAGGTCAAGCGGCGCGCCCGGTAGCAGGCTTTCGGTCACCGCGCCCGGCAAGTCCACCCGCAACTCCACCGTCCGCAATGCCGGCGTCACCGACGGGGTTACCCGGGTCACCTTGAACGTGCCCAATTCCTGTCCACGGGTTCGTACGCGCACCTCCGTCGTGCCCGGGACGACCTGCTCGGCCCTGGACGATGGAATCGATCCAACCGCCTCAAGGTCTGCCGGGTCCTCGATCCGGACCACCGGGTTCCCTCCCCCCACGATCTCTCCCGGTTCATGTAATTTCAGGGTCACCCGGCCGCTCACGGGAGCGTAGGTCTTCGTGTCCTCCAGGCTCTTTTCCGCGATCCGTAGCGCCGCCTCGGCCTGGCGGACCTGGTTTTCGCCAAGTGCCACCTCCGCGTCCATTAACTTCACCACCGCCTGGAGCTGGCGATACCGCGACTGCTGGAGTTCCAGCGTGTCCAACGGCACCACGCCGTCCTCGTACAGGCGTTCAAACCGGGCAAGGTCTATGGACGCCTTCTCGAAATCCACCTTGGTCTGTTCCCGCTTCAACTTGCGTTCTTCCAGCCCGTTCTTCGCGACGTCCAGGTTTTTTCGCGCGATTTCCAGGTTGTCGCGCAGGGTATCCGATTCCACTTCAAACAGCAGGGTCTTGCCCGCTTCCACCATGTCGCCTTCCCGGACATGTAACGCGACCAGTTTGCCTCCGATCACGGGGCCAACCATGGCCTGGTTGCGCGCGCGGGCCGACCCCTGGATCACCAGGCGGTCCTCGAAGGTCCGCCTGGTCACCATGGCCATTCGAACGGGGATCGGCGCCGCGGAAGACGCGCCCTCATTTTTTTTCGCGTCGTCTCCCCCGAAGGTGAGGGCGAAAAGAAACCCTGCTCCGGCCAGTAGCGCCAGGGCCAGTATCCCCCGTCCCACCCATACCACCAACCTTTTCATTACGCGTCTCCTTGTGTGCCGCGACACGAACCGTGCTCCGTGGAAAAATCACGTAAAAACTGGAGAACCATGCCGACGATTACGTCCGATACCCCCTGGATAAAGGACGCGTCAAAACCTTCCTTGTTCAGGAGCATGAGAATGGGGATCCGTTCCGTCACGTAGAAGAAAATCATGCCCATCACGGCAAAGGTCACCCACGTCGTCTCATTTTCGTCCATCCCCGGGCGACAACGGACCAGTAAACCGCGCATGGCCATGAAATCCGGCCGGAACAGGCCTTCCACCAGCTGGCGTAACTGGGGGGTGGGATCCATCAGGGCCCGCATGATCAGTCGCATGTGCCAGTCAGGCTCGCCCCCCGCCAGGCACACGCGGACCTTGTCTCGGATCAGTCGATCCAGCACGGCCTGGGCTTTCGCTGGATCCTCTTCCTCGCCCAGTTCCGCCAGGTAGGACTGCACCGGCCGATCGTCCGACATCCGCGCGACGAATTTGAGGGCCTCGTAGTAGAGGTTTTCCTTGCTGCCGAAGTAATAATTAATCGCCGCCACGTTGGCGCTTGCCTTCTCGGCGATCATGCGGATACTTACCCCTTCCAGCCCGTGCGTGGCAAATAGTTCTCCCGCGGCCTCAATCAGGGCCCGCTTGGTGCCACTCACGTCTTCCGGAATACCATCGTCCGGCATGATGACTCCTTGCTATCGCGTCTTGTTCGCGTACTTCGGAACTACCATCCGACCCTGTGCGGGTCTTGCCTCATCTAATCATAAAACAATTGTTTAATTCAAATGTTTGTATTAAATACGGGCTGGAGTAATGGAATATTCCATGCGGGAAAATGGCGCGCTGCGTTCGAAATGATAAAATGGCGATTGAACCGGGAAAAAAGCGCCAACTCCGTCGCTGATATCGGGAAACCCACCGCGGACACAGGGGAAATGGGCTGCAACGTGTGCAAGATAAGGGCGGACGTGGACGCGAAAAGGCACTTCAGAACCTCTGGGCCCGGCATACAATGGAACGACCGGTTGGGACTCCCGTGACCCCTGGCCTGCCGTTGAACTTTGGTGAGTGGTCACACGGCATGACCGGCCGGAAATCGCGCGGTCCATACCAGGCCCCCATTGGCCG
>Ga0208825_1001747_pt1 | contig 15679 bp, 11 predicted proteins | sample AD_UKC113_MetaG_FD_184450 | JGI IMG/M metagenome (GOLD analysis project Ga0208825, IMG submission 184450) | Active sludge microbial communities of municipal wastewater-treating anaerobic digesters from Hong Kong - AD_UKC113_MetaG (SPAdes)... | ecosystem: Engineered > Bioreactor > Anaerobic >...
GATCATAACCATATAATTTGAAATATAATGGCGCAGGTAAATAGGAGACAGGCTTTCCTAACGTCATAAATTCTATTCCTAAACCGCTTACATCGGTAATCAACACATCTGTTGATAGTAAAATGTCATCAATGTTATCATTCCAAGCTACTCTTATTCGTTTGTTCTGTTTTAATATCTGTTCAATTTTTTCTTTCCAGACCAATGCATTTTTCCCACGAATTGTCAATGGATGTAACCGTAATATTAAATTAACATCCATTTGAGAAATTGTCGATATCACAGTGTCGAACCATGAATCCAGTGAAGAAAAAAAACCCCAAGTTGGCGCATAAGTAACTACCGGTAAATTTTCTAATCCGTATCGATTTAAAAAATTTGAACGATCGTACCTTTGAGAAAGCTCTAATAACTTATCACCCCGCAAATAACCTATTTCATACATAGGCGGAAGTTTGACGTTATAATATTTTGCTGCAATTTCAAGCGCTTTTTTTTGCATTGCTCCAACTAATAATAATGCTTTGTGCTTCTGAATATATTTGATGCTATAATAATCTTTTGAAAAACCGAGCGCTGCCATTCCATGCGCATACATCACCCTCGGTGTACGAGTGTCAACACCATAGGTGTTGAGAGAAGTTTCAATAATAAGCTTTAATGGAAATTTGAAAGTCCAAGGATGAGGAATAATATCGTGATAATATTCTAAGTTATAATTGTCCTTTAATTTTTTTTTATATGGGGTTTCCCTCACAATGTGAGAATCTAATGTTGGACCTAATACGATTGGTATATACTTATTTGATTGATTATATAATTTATCGAATATCAATTTTACATGTTCATAGGTGTGTAAAGCTGGCAAAGCAAAACCCAGAAGTGATTTATCATATAGCCGGTTATAAAGCGATAAAATGGATTCCTCTTCTTTATGATGATTTAATCTGTAAATATAATAACTCCAAATTCGAAGATATTTTGAATAATAAATAATGTTTTTATATCGTTCCCAATAAAACTTTCCTTTTTCAATGACCATAGACAACCCTGAGACTTTTATTCTATTTCAAACAGTGAGTCAACAAACTCTTCAATGCCTAAATTACCTCGGAAAAGGGAATCTAGTTTAGTAATCATAAGAGATTGTAAATCAAAATCTTTAGGAATTCTGCTAAGAACACACTGTATAGACCGAACGCCTTCGAGTACGACAGAACTTTTCATACTTTTAGAGTAAAATCCTTTACCGATAAGAAGTCCAAGAGTTCTGTTACGACTTAAATCGTTCAGCGATGTTAAAGCAAGATCACCTATACCACAATATTTAAATAATGTATCTTCTCTTGCATTGAGCAATATAAGGATCGATCTCATTTCATTAATTGCATTGCATAGCACTAAAAATCTAACATTAGCAGAATTAAAAAGCGCATCGACAATCCCAATAATAATTGCATAAATATTTTTCATAGCGCTTACTAGTTCAACACCAAGTATATCATCAGTGTAATCTACTAAAATACGAGAACCGATGAATAACTTTTTAATAACCTCATAGTTCCCAAGATCAGGAGATGCAAATGTTAAGCTGGTCGGTAGTCCATGAATTAATTCACGAGCAAAAGAAGGCCCTTTCAAAGAAGCTAAAGGATTTGGAATAATAGATTGTAATGTTTCATATATTGTTTTATTATTTCTGCCGAATCCTTTTGAGAGATTAACAATAAGTGATTGTGGATTTAAATAATTTTTGAATGTAAGAAAAGAATCTAAGATTGCAGATGAAGGTATTGCTACAAATAGAATGGGATAATTTGCTAAATCTTGTATTCGTAAAGTAGCAGTAATGTGAGAATTTAGCTTAATGCCAGGGAAATATTTAGAATTAATATGTTCATTGTTTATGGAACGAACGACTTCTCGTTCGATTGAATAAAGATGGACGGTATTCTTTTTAGAAGCGATAACGTTCGCAATCGCTGTACCGAAAGTTCCAGCCCCGATAATACAAAGTTTCATGGTGGAGCTACCTATATAGTTTTCATTAAAACTTTTTTCAAGATGGTTGTTGAAATATTTGGAGTGCGTGGTATATAGATGACTTCACAGGAATATTCTTTTAAAAAATCAAATTTTCCTGTCCAATCATCTCCAATAGCAAATACATCCACTCCGTATGTTTTAATGTCGAGAACTTTCTGTTCCCAAGAATTTTCAGGTATTACTTTATCTACGTAACGAATTGCCTCAATTATTGCAGCTCTTTCAGTATATGGAATAAAAGTTTTTTTATTCTTTTCGCTCTCGTTGAATTCATCAGTCGAAACGGCTACAATAAGATAATCTCCTAATTCCTTTGCGCGTTTCAACAAATTAAGATGTCCAACGTGAAATAAATCGAAGGTACCATAGGTAATAACTTTTTTCATATCAGCATTATCCTAAATTAATCTATTGTGGACAAATTACACAAAGAAAAAGACTCAAGATTTTACAATTAAACAATGTGAACCTGACAATTCAAGAATCGGTTCAGGTTTATCCCTAAAGAATTCATCAAAAGCTTTTCTCACACCATCAGCAGAAATATAATCATGGGAAATTATTACACCGCATTGGCTCATTCTTGTATAAAAAAAGGTTAAACAATTTAGAGTACTTTCATAGGTATCTACATCAAGATTAACAAAAGAGAATTTTTTATCTTTTATTGGTTCAGCCGTCGCTGGAAATAATCCTTTATAAAAATATACATCCGTATATTTTTCAAGATACATTCTCACCGCATCTATAGATGCTGCATATTGTCCCTTATAAAATCGCGAAGCATCAATTTGCTCGATTTTAGGGATTCCTTCGAATGTATCAAAGAGATGTAACGCTTTGTCCCCTTTTGCTTCACAAATAAGTTTTGCTGAACCACCCTTATATACGCCGACTTCCGCGACGTCTCCTTTAACTTTTTCCGTTCTTGTTACAGCCATAAAAATTTGATAAGCTTCATTGTTTGTTAACAACATCTCTGTTTCACTCTTGATTTTATCTATCAAATCAAAAGCTTTAGATTGATGAGGAGCATTGTAATAGACTATAACTCCATGCTTGTTTGAAATTGCATCAGTTACCAATCTTCTAAAGATACTTCTTGGGTAAGACAATGCTTTACTAAAAGCTAACCATTTAATAAATTGTTTTGCAAATCTTTCCATTGAAACCTCTGAATAAATTTAACTATGTAAAAAATACATGGAATTGTACTACTTCATAATATTATTTTTCAATATTCAATCTCCTTCATTCCATTATTTAATTAATCGTTTTACGGATATGCTTCCACAGTCGTGTAAGTGCCGTTAAAATATATGGCTCACCTTCGTCTCATCTTGTCTTTTTACTTTTTTATGGTAAAAACATTTATTGCTGCACAATTTGACCGAACTAATTTTTTATCTTATTTAATAATTTTTCGGATACTTCAAAAATAGGTAATGCCTCATTCTCTTTATCCTTTAGCATCTGCCATAATTTCAAGACAGAAACAGTAATGAATAACATACTTGCAAGAATAATTGAAATAGGCTTAAGTAGCACAACTACAATTCCTACAACAGTAAACAGAAGCATAAAACGTATATCTGACTTTTCAATAAATATGGTTTTACAAAGTAAGAATGTTCCAACGGCATAAATTGTCAATAGCACAAAATGCGTTATTATACTTCCAATCGCTGCACCAGAAGAGGCAAAACGAGGCGTAAAGTACAATAATGAAGTGATATTAGTAACAACTGAGATTCCGACCGCAATGCTTCGCCATTTTTGTTTACCAAGTATTGTAAGCATAATACCATAAGTTGTTCCAAAGAATCGAAGTAGAACAACTATTGAGAGAAGTTGTAATAAGATCTCTGCTTGAATAAAAGTGTCACCATATAAAACAAGAATAATTTCTTTAGCAAAGAGGAATAGGGACCCAGAGATTAGGAATCCAGAAACAATAATAAGCCTATGCATTGTTTTTACATGCTTGTTCATCTCAATGACGCTTTGCTGTAGAGCAGTTACAAGACTCGGGAAAAATGACGAAGAAATTAAATCGCTAATTACTGAGATCCCAACCACCAATCTCATAGCAGATTGATATAGTCCAACTTCTCGATTTGATGAAAAATATGAGAGAAAGACTGTATCCGACTGAAAATAGATAAGTGCAAGAATAGTCTGAATACCAAAGGGGAGAGTTTGACGCAATAGCTGAAAGATCGCAGAGAAATTATATTTCCATGACAAAGCGCCAAATTCATAGATAGCCTGTCTATATGAAAAGATTCCAAACAATATTCTGGAAAATGTGTAAGCTACCGTCATCCAAAAAAGAGAAGGGATTACAAATCCAATTAATACTAGAAGGATTTGAGCAATATTCAGAAGAATGTTTGCATTGGATTCTACTCGAAAATTATTAACAGCTCTGAAAAGAGTATTATAAAAAACTCCATACGAATAAAATATCATTCCAAGCCATACAATACCTATGACCACTATCTTATTTAATGAATAATTCAGTAAAAGAGAAATTCCAAAAATAAAAACCGTACAAATAACAGTAAGGAATAATTTTGCAGGTAAAATCCCTCTAGTTTTATCTATTATCTCTGAAGGTTTTTCAGCAACCTGAGTAATTATGTAAAGATTAAATCCATAATCTACAACGCTGGAAAATATTTGACTAATTGTAACTGCAAGCGTCAAAACTCCAAAATCATTGACGCCTAAAAATCTGCCAGCCAATGAAAAAAAAAGGATATTCCCAATAGCGCGTACAACAACGGAAACACTTCCCCATATCATATTCTTAAATACTTTCATTGTGCGGATGTTTTTCGATAATTTTGTTTTTCACTATTTGATAATGATATTACAATTCCTAAAATTGCAAAAGTAATATAAGCGCTCGGAGGCTTAACAAATTGCGGCTGTGCGATACTTTCAACCAATCCCTCTAATAATATTGTCAGACCAATCAAAGTGAACATTTGCGTTCGAATTGATATATTAGACTTAAAGGCTATGATTAATTGTCGGATTATCAAAAGCATAATTATAGAAAAAAGAATCAACCCCAAAATGCCTGTCTCACCTAAAATCATAGGCCAAAATGTATCTGCAATAAAATTTGGATGTTGAAGAGAAAGACCCCATATATTCGAAAGTCCATAATCATTGTAAACTGGGCTATAATTTACCCAAGACATCCAGCTACCGTATCTTCCAAATCCAACGCCTAAAGGGAAATAATCAATGGCAATTTTAACACTTCCAAGAAGAAGTGCATTTCTTGCTTGCAGTACAGCTTTATCTGTAAAGTATTCAGCAATTGTATATTGAAGCAAAGCATCAAGAAACGGGGACACTACAAACAATACAAAACCTCCGATTAATCCAAATGCGGCGATTTTTTTTATAGAAATCCGCCTATTGTTATGCGTAGTAAATAAAATATACGAGATCAAGATTCCGAAAATAAAACCTAATAGCGGCTTACGCCTTAACGATAGGAGCGAACCGATAAGAAACATTATGCCTATAATAAAATACTTCTTTTCCCTGAAAAACATAAAAACAATTGCATATATTAAAGTAACCACAATCATAAACCATCCATAATCCCCAGGATGATAAAAAAATGATTGTAGCCCTATCATACCTAAACGTTCAGACATAACTGAAGATTGCCATACAATAGATTTAAATCGTAGTGGGGATATGAATTCAATCATTGCTCCAATAAGAATAACTATAGAAATGGGGGCAAAAATTCTTTTTGAAACATGAATAAGTTCATCAGCATCATATTCATGACATTTGTAAATATAAAAAAGTATTAACCCCTTCAATGTCAAAAAAGATTGTTCTAAAGAAATTACCATAGAGACATTGTTTTTTATAGAAGAAAGTAAACCGACAATAAAGAACAGTAAACAAATGATCTCGATTTGAGAAATATTATGAAAGGATTTTTTAACCCCATTTCGAAATAAAGTTAAAATCAATAATAAAAGGATTACTGGCTCATCAATTTTATCGATCAATAAAGCATTACTAGATATGCGTGAACCAATGACAACAAAAAAATCCTGAAAGATTGAAAAAACGAGGAAAAAATATAAAATATAGGTCGGATAAAATTTATATAAAAAAACAAAAACCCCAACAAATATAGCCATAATAGGGACAAGTAGTGCATTAAATGAGTAGGCTAATAATGATATAATAACACTCAGTACAACGAAAACAAGAATCTGAAGTATATCTCCTTTACGTAAGGAAGATAATGTATCGTTTCTAAGCAACATTACAAAAAATCATTTTAAGTACATAAGCTTTAGCATCTTAACATTTTCTTCCAGATGCAAAACTGCAAAATAGATTCCACTGGATATATTTGAGTATTTATTCTGATTTAAATCCCAGCTTATATAATTCTGTCCTATTATTGCATCCCCTCTGAAACATGCAATGTTTCGACCTAATAAATCATAAATCCGAATCAGATATTGAGTCTTTTTAAAAGACAAAAATGTTAATGTTACTTTAGAATTGAATGGATTAGGAAATGATGAAAAAATGGTATAATCTTCCGGTAAAGCGTTATCTTTAATTGAAAGAATTATATTTTGATATTTTAAGGGATAAAGGGTATAAATTCCATTTACATTTGTATCTGCAAGCATTCTATAAAAATCTGATTCATCAGAAATAGACCAAACTCTTGGCAAATATCCTAAAGAACGCAACCATCGTGAATATTCAGGTGAATATTTTTCAAGAGGAATTCCAGCATAATCTCCACCAAAATGTGGAAAATTTATTAACCCACAGTTATCATTTAAGTACGAATTAGAGAAATGATTGATTTGAAAGTCTAATAAAACAGTCTTGCCTTGACTAATATAATCGACGTATTTGAGCGTAGAAAAAAGAAACTGTGAGTTATACCTGTCTACTGCGATAAAAATGCGTTGTTTAGGAGCCCAAAAAGTATTTGTATCTTTTTTAATTGTTATAATACATTTCGAATTCTCAAATAATGTAACACTGTCTTTGCAATGTTTAAGTGAAAATTTAAGATCATTTAAAGTCGTCAGAGTAGCTTTTGAGGAAAGATATTTATTATTACATTTTAAAAATAAATGGATCTGATACGGCGCCACATAATTAAGTCCAAGATACACAGTATCAATATTATGATTATTAACAATCCTTACAATTGGCTGAACAGATGTAATGGTTGAATCTAAAGCAGTAAAGTTTAGCTTTAGTTCAAATTCATCACTTTTGTAGAGTGATGAATCAGAGAATGAGAGTCCATACTCACCATTCAATAACAATCCCTCACTGTTATAATGAGGGTCAGGCTGCGCTTTGACAATCTGTGAAACGGACTTTCTCCACAGTATGGGTAAAGAACCGGAATAATTATTAAAAATAATTCGAGATGAATCAAAACCACTTGCCCTAATAATTGATAAAGTAGAATCTCGTAACTCTTTCGAATTTTCTTTTAGGTCTAGTATAACATCACAGGTAGAATGTCTTAGCGCGACAAGCACATCTTTTAACGAGGGGATATAGAATCTTTCATTAATATTTTTCTTAAATCCATTTCCTCGATCAATAGAAAGATTTTCAATTTCTTCAAATGTAAGTTCCGAAACAGCATAATCACGTCCATAGAAATCTAACACGTTAGTTGTGACGCTTAATAATGAATCATGACGTATAACAACTATTTTATCTCTTGAAAATCGAATATCAGTTTCAACCGCCTTAATTCCTGAGTCTGCTGCATAAGATAATGATTCAATAGTGTTCTCAGGATAATATTCAATACCACCACGATGTGCTATAATGATAGGATATTTTGTTCGATCTTGTGATAGGAGAAACTCAATATGAAGTATTACGGATAAAAAAAGAAAAGACAAGACCATTCTATTGTTCAAAATCATGCAACACCGCTATAATTATTTACTTTTCATAAAATAATTTATTAATAAATTTAGTAAACTTAGAAACTTCTTCATGGTATAAATTCGTTATCACTAGATAAACATAATGAATAATGATACTCAAAAAGACGGTAAGAAACACGATTATCGATCTTTTAGGCCGTTCCTTAAATCCTGCAATACGAGGAACATCTAACACATTCACAATGGGAATGTTTTTTACCTCTTCTAATTGTGCAATTTCATATTGCTTTTTCAATTCTGTATAAACTGAGGTAGAAATCGCTATTTGTCTTAATAACCTCTCCTGTATCAACATTAATGAAGGGGCAGTAATGAGTTGATTTTTTTCGCGAAATATCCGAAGAGAATCTTCATATAATTCAAGTTCATTTTTTACATCAATCAATCGTGTAGCAATCCATTCTTTTTGTTCTGTCGCATTACTCCGATGTTGAGTGCGCAAAAACATATCTAGATCATTTATAATGTTAGTAACAATATCCCTTGCAAGGGCCGGCTCATTCATCATAATAGCTACAGAAACAATCCCTGTTTTTACATCTGTTGTAATATCAAGTTCATCCCGTAATTTTTTAAGCGCTAATTCAAAAGCTTTAATTGAATCCTCATCTTGGTAATCCCAATATTCAACAAGATTGACAGATTTTTTAAATTTATCAGAATAATATTCTGTATAGATGACTTGTTTTAATATTGTATCACTGTTGATAATATCAGGAAAAAGTCGAGTCAAATCATCATGATTGAGCGATACTCCCGCCATTGCAGCTAAGTTCGAGAGGTTAGCTATAGATTGAGACATTTGAAAATTATTTAATGGCAAAAATGTCGCTGATGATTTGTAATAGTTGGGCAACAATAAAACAACGGGAATTATTATTGCTAAGCTCACTATAAAATTCCATAAAAGTAATTTACGGTATCTAAATAGCAATTTTAAATATGGAGTTACTATATCGAGAAACTTATTCATTGCAATTTTATTTTATATGTTATCGATATCATTTTATTGAGCAAAAAAATTACATATTAGAAATTTTATTAGCTCAACTCACTTTGTTATCTGCACTATCGCCACCATCATTGTTGCAATACTGACAAAAATCGTTGCCCAGTCACGAATAATAGGTAATGTTTTATTTTCTTTTTCTATTTTCTTTGGAACAGTAATTACACTTCCTGGTAAAATATCCGGATCAGGAATAATAGACCAGCGTTCTTTCCACACGCTTCCATTTGGAAGTCTAACTACAATTCTTTTGCTATCTGCATTATCTGTTAGCCCACCAGCCTGATCAAGGTAATAACTTAAGCTAGCATGCTTGTTGTAAAGAACCGCTGCCGGTGTCATAACTTCTCCGGTGATCGTTACGACACTTACTGTTCGAGGAACATTGATTAAATCCCCATCCATTAATGCAATATTACTTTTCGAATGTGGATTATCTATAAGCTCGGAGAAATTTATCGGCACTAACCGGCGACTTCCATCTACTGTCCGATACATTTGTGCGCCAGGAATAAATGCATCGGGTTTAAATCCTCCTGCACGCAAAATAATATCTCTAAGCCGCTCTCCATTGCCTTTTAGTGAATATACGCCAGGATACATAAAATATCCTGACAGAGTAACTTGCTCCGGATGTTTATATTTTGGATTCATAGGTACATTTACTCGATCAAAATCTTCGAGAATGAGTTGTTTTGTTGTTGGATCATCCCAGTACTGACTATTTACATTGAATTTTTGAATAATTGCATACTTTTCTAAGCTCATTGTATCAATGCGGGCTAATTCCCAATTTTCAAGGTTAGCATCTTCGCGCAATCCGCCAGCAAGAATTACCAAATCGGAAACAGTCATTTTTTCATAACGAGGATATTGACCCGGTTTTTTCACGGCGCCATAAATTGTAACATATCGCTCTGGGAAAAAGACACTCTCTTGATAAATAATGATCTGATCTTCATTCGTGAGTAATAAATTTTCAGTTGTATCTCCAGCAAGAGCTTTTTGAGGATTAAATTGATAAATCTCTCGACGAAGATTTGGCAACAATCGCAGAAGTGTAGCTTTTTCCATAAATGTGTTTCGTGCGAAGCTATCTGCTTGTATAATCAGATCACGCACTCTCATTCCTTCTGTAAAAGCAAATGTTCCTGGTTTATTAACATTTCCACTAATAGTTACGCGATTATATGGATAGTTCGTAATTGAGAAAATGCTTACAATATCTCCATCTTCTAATAGAAACGAACTTGTCTGTAAATCATTGACTGAATGAAATGGAATATCTAAGTCAAGGATATCTTTTTTTAACTGCTGGCGTTGATTGTATGGGACTAATCGCTCGATATGCACACGTTCTGTATATGCATTCACATGAATCCCACCAGCGAAAGATAACAAATCCGATAACTGCTCCTTTTCTTTTAATTCATAGATGGCTGGACGAATAACTGCCCCAACTATAGCTACTCGCTTTTGGACTGGAGGAACGAAAAGGATATCGCCATCTTGCAATCGGACATCATTTGTTTTATTCCCTTTGATTGCATAATCATAGAAATCGAGTTGAGCGATGACTTTATTATCTCGCAATAAATTTATTGTTCGCAGTGATCCGTTTACTGTTGGACCGCCTGAAAGATAGAGAGCGTGAAGCATTGTAGAAAGAGACGACAAGCTATACCCACCTGGTTTTGAAACTTCTCCTAACACAAATACCTGTATAGTCCTCAATTTTCCAAGTGATACATCGAGGAAAGAAGTTGCACCACGTTGTCCATTTCTTAGGCTTGAAAATACTTCTGTCATCCTGTGAAGAAGCTTTTCCCTTACTTGTTGAATTGTTAAACCTGATATATTAATAGGACCAACATCCGGAATAATGATGCTCCCTTCCCGATTGATTGTTAGTTGATAATACAACTTTGTATCGCCCCAAACAGATAAAATAATTTCATCTCCGGGACCTACCATATAAGAGGGTGGAGTGGGAATATTAAGTACCGGCTCAAATGTCGATGCAGGATATTTAAAGATCGAATATCCAAATGGCTCCAGTCCCATTGCCTGTATTCTATCGGCAAAGCCGGGGATTAAAACTCCTTTTGCAGCGGATGGTTTTTCAATATTTTCCAACGTAATTGGAGGCGTGATATTTTCTGGTTTTATGACCTGCAACTCTCCCTGAGGCGCTTCTGATTTTGTTGGTTGAACTGACAAAGAAGTTAAATAAGACTCCAGGTCAACTCCATTTTCACGAGCAAGTTGAATTGCCTGTTCTCGCGTTAAATTGTATTCTTTCAGTTTCTTATCTATGTCGTCCGGAGACATTCTACTTACAACGGCTTCCACTTCTTCTTTTGTTTGAGCAAGAGAGTTATGACTATGATCAAATATTGGTATTCCAAGCATATTTACGATAAAAAGTAAAATTGCTAACGAATTAAATGGTAAACTCAATTTCATCAATGAGCTAGTATTATTGTTTGCATTCGTTCTCATACTTCGATCCCGATCTTAAATTTGAGTATATGTTCATACAAAAAAATTGCACTTGTTTGAAATATTTAATGTTAATATCGAAATGGGGTTAATATCACTATCAGTTCTCGCAAAATCATTTATGGTAAGCAGCAAGAGCTTTGCTTAATTTTTCGCACATTTTTTTAGTATCCTCAGACACTACTCTTACATCGCTAATGACAGGCATAAAATTAGAGTCGCCATTCCAACGAGGCACAAGATGAAAATGAATGTGTTTATCAATTCCTGCTCCGGCAACCTTTCCAATGTTAGCGCCAAAATTAAATCCTTGAGGATTGCAAATCTGGGAAAGCGCATTTGTACATTGAACGAACAAATTCATAACTTCAGCATACTCGTTTTGAGTCAATTGATTTGGTTTCCCTGTATGCTTATATGGTACAATCATAAGATGTCCACTGTTATATGGAAATTTATTCATCACAACAAAACAATATTTGCCTCGATAGGCAACAAGATTTTTTCCATCATTCTTTGAATTTTTTGCCAAAGAGCAGAAAAGGCATACTTTCTTTTTTGATGAAGAATTAATTGATTCTATATATTCAGATCGCCAGGGTGAAAATAGGTTTTCTATCATACTTGATGTTGCGCCTTCTTTTGAGTCAATATATCATTAAATGGCGTTTAATCAAAGTTGAGCTTAAGTAATTTCAAGACACAGATTTCATCAATCATTTTGCAAAATCTTTAAAGCTCCGCCCTCTCAGTCCCATTAAGAACTTACAAGGGCAAAATCTCAATATCTATTCAATAATTTAGTTTTGGATATCCTTTTCAGGATGTCCAAACTCTATGCTCAATCACTAGCTGCGGTATTGTTACTGCGCTACCGAAGCTATTTCAAGCGACGAAACCTGAAAAATGACGGAGTAACCTATTTCTTCAATACGAACCGCTGCTTTACCGTGGTCATTGCACCATAAAAGTCGCGCTGTAAATCCACTAAAAGGACCACCGGTAATTTTTACAAGTTTTTGTGCCTCAAATGATTCGGGAACTATTTCCACTGAAATAGATTCCTGATTTACTTTTTGCAGAAACTCGATCTCTTCGGGTTTTACAATAGCTTTCCTTCCATTGAACATTATATAACGAACAACACCAGGTACCTGGAGTACTTGTTCAATTTGCCTTGACGTTGGAGAAACAAAGACATAGGAAGAAAATAACGGCACTTCTACCCACTTTTTTCGGTCGCTCCATTTCCGCAATTGTTTCTGAATTGCAAGGAACGACTCAATCCCATCCATTTGAAGCTGTTCATAAACCTTTTTTTCATGTCGTGACTTTGTATAGATAACGTACCATCCCCCCACCGTCTGACACCTCCTAACAAACTCAAGTATTTAATTTTTGTCGCCTTCAATTTTTATGCACTTAATATATTACAGAAAGATTTACATTGCAACAACTTGATGTGATTTTCTTCACAAAACTTTTTAATAATCTAACCTAAGTGATATTTGTATAACAATATGTTGCAAAAACATCTTTGATTGAAGGAGATACATAAATAAAATCAAAGATAATTTTTTTCCTTCCTGTCTCATTGAAAAATTATTTACCTAGTTCAATCGAGGTAGTAAATCTCTGCTCAAAAGCAATGACGCTTCCATATTGTTTTATCTGAAATGAAGCATGAGTTGATAATTTTCTGTTCATTCGCGTTGCATTCCACGCTGCCTCTAACGCATTGAAGACATGATTTGCTACAAGTAAATACGTTGCGGTCGAAGCAACTGCATATAAATCATTCGCATCGCCGCGCATTGCACTATAGTGATGAAAGTGAGGCGAAACGTTGCTTGATAAAACATCATCAGGAGTATAATAAGCTGCATCATCCCATCCTCCGCCGTACTGCGAATATTTCCCGATCAACTCGTAATATTGCTGCTCGGGTCTGCGCGGAAGTCTATGAGTAAACCCTGTCGGCTGAGAAGTAAGAATAAGCTGACCAATAGCATCTTCAGTACTATTGAGTTTATCCCAATTTACATAGTCCCACGGATGTTCAACATTATCGGATGGATTATTAAGTAAAGTAGCGGGATCGAATTGTTCTGGATAGTATTGCGCCATCCACCGAGCATAACGTACAACAGACCAATGTTCGTCAGCAAAATGCTCGAATTCCTTTGTTTTGTCATCTCCTTTCGATGTGTATTGGGAATAGAGTATCCACATTCCCACTTCGAACCCAAAGAAGAGAGCGCTCTGCAAATAACTCTTTGTATAGAACTGTCCAGCGCCGGGAACAACTGCAGACATCAACGCAGCTCTCGATGGAGAATAACGATGAAATTCGTTTTGAATAGATGACTGAATCGAATCCTTTAGATCGATGTTACATAGATCGATTAGAAGCGATCCTGTTAATAGCTGATTTGATTGAACTTTTGTTGACGAGGGAATATCCACCCTTTGTCCCCAAAGTTCAAATGGTACACAGAAGAGAATAATAAAAAAGCATCTGGTTCGCATAACCCGTCTCCTTATCGTATACGGAATGTTTTCGATATGTCGGAAAGTTCAAATCCAAACAACACGCCGAGATAGAAACGCCATTCTTTCCCGTATGTTACTTTTTCGGAAGATAGCGCATCAATTTCTTTGGTAAATTGATTAAAGCCATAAGCTCCACTGAAGAATATTCTTGTTGGATAAGCATACCATGAAAATGATTCGAGTCGTATTTCAAACCCAGCATCCGATTTCCAATCGCTTCTTTGTGGAACAGCGCCAGTCCAGGCATTTCCAAAATCGTAGAAAAATACCCCATACATTTTTTTGAAATACATTTGAAGGAACCGAAAATTCAATTGCTCGCTTATTGGAAAGTGATAAGCAAGATTAACCGTTGCCATTTCATTTCCGCCGATGGCGTAGAATGGATACCCTCTCATCCCAACAAATCCACCAGTGTAGAAATTGAAGAACTCATCAACGCTATGTCCAGGAATTGTTCCACCATGGAATTTCATAACAAGGACATGATGTTTGATTGGCAATGGAATATTCTCTTGATACGATAATTCGAGTCTATGAAAATTATATGGCGTATAAATCGGCACACGGAAACCGTTTTTATATTCTGCGCTATCACGTGGATTGTAGTTATTCAGTTCATAGGAATACTTTAGTGAGAGTGATCTTCCAATAGGGTTGATGTCTCTATCGACCGTCGGGAGAATTCCATCGTATTGCCAGCGTAGAGAAAAGATATGGCTGATGAGGTACGTCGAGCGAGTGGCTTTTACTACGCCAAATTCAGCTCGAGGATGGAGCCAGCTGCCAAAATCTTGATTATATTTTGAGTACATATAGCGAAACTCGATATTGTTATTTTTCGACCAAATTGGATGCGTTAACGCAACGTCAAATTCAAACAGATCATAATCAACGTTAGTGGTAAACTTCTCGAGTTTGTCTATGTAAAGTTCAAAAGTATAATCGATTGAACGAGTAATATTGTAGAGTTCCAGCGTCAGAGTTGGAGAGAGCCCAAGTTGATAGAATATTGGTAATCGATCTCGATACTCGAGAATAAGGAAGATATCTCGCTCCAGCCTTTTATTTAGCGATGCTCCACCAAAGAGCGTCATATTGTCGAGCATTTCGTTCGAAGAAAAATATAATCCGGGCTTAATTGCATCGATTCCTTTATTCTTCTCATTGTATAAATCAACGCGAAGGATAGGAATGAGAGAAAGAGAAGTGAACTTCGAGCGATAAGGTTTTGCCACTAACTGATTCTCTGGAATCGATGGAACTTGATAAGAAGCTGGAAGTTGAATTGGCTCACGTGGTACATCGACTGAAATATTCGATAATTGCTCTTTTGTAAGGAGTGCAATTTTGTAGCCGGTTGACGTGTACAGTGAATAAACAATAGAATCGTTCTGAACAATCGCTGGCGCAAAAGCTCCACCAAGCACATTGGTCAATTGAACGCAAGAATCATTTGAAAGCGAGTATTCGTACAAATTAAAAATTCCTGTCCGATCCCAAGAAAAGAGAATTTTCGTACCGTCATTTGTAAAAACAGGATTTCTGCTATCGCCTGCTGAAACAACACCTCGAA
>Ga0208825_1001749_pt1 | contig 15664 bp, 15 predicted proteins | sample AD_UKC113_MetaG_FD_184450 | JGI IMG/M metagenome (GOLD analysis project Ga0208825, IMG submission 184450) | Active sludge microbial communities of municipal wastewater-treating anaerobic digesters from Hong Kong - AD_UKC113_MetaG (SPAdes)... | ecosystem: Engineered > Bioreactor > Anaerobic >...
GTGATTTTGTCAGTAGAAATGAAGAATTTAAAGAACTCGTAAAAAATATCTGCTTGCAGATAACAGCAACAGGCCCAAAATATATTGATAGGAATTCTGTTCCTGATGAAGAAAAAAATAAAATAAAAGATATAGTTAAAGAAGAATTTAAAGATAAAAAAGAAGAAATAATAGAAAAAATTATTGAAGGCAAATTAAATGATTTTTATAAAGAAAATGTTTTACTTGACCAGATTTATGTTAAAGATGAAAATATAACTGTGAACGAATATATAAAATCAAAAATTGCAAAATTAGGGGAAAATATAAAAGTAAAAAGGTTTTCAAGATTTGAAATTGGAGAATAAAATTTAAGAAAGGAGGAGAGTATGGAATTTGAAATTGGATATATGCTGGCATTAGTAATTGTTGGTCTTTCTTTTATTGGTTTTTTTCTTGCAATGATGATTAACGAGATTAATAAGAAGAAAGGAGTAGTAATTTTTATTCTATCACTCATACTTTTTGGATTTGGAATTTACTATTATTATGTTGTAGGCCAATGGCAAAAAATGAAAGGAGGTCCATCAGTTAACAAATTTAATTATTACTTAAATATTTATAGTCCTTCTCCTTCAATACTTCCTTATGAAAACAATTAAAATTTTCAAGTTATGGTTTTTCGTCTTTTTTAGTTTTATTTTTTATGTTTTTCCCCAAAATAATTTTTCTTATGATGAAGAATCTTCTGTTTATTTACTTGATTATGCCAAAGTTGAGGTTGATTCAAACTTTAAAAGCAAAACATTAATACATCAAAAAATAAAAATAATCGGACAAAAGGGAAAAAGATTTGCAGAGTTGAGAATACCCTATGATGCTGACCGACAAAAAGTAAAAATAATATCTGCACTTACAATTACTCCTGAAGGAAAAATTCTTAAAGCGACTAAAGAAAATATAAAAATTGTTACACCAGCAGAACTAACTGAATATACTGCTCTTTATCCAGGAGTAAAAACAATTTGTGTTAATCTTCCAGGAGTAGAAATAGGCAGTACAGTTGAATATAAATATGAAATATATACATCCAGACCACTTATAAATGGACATTTTTATGATGGATTTTACTTCCAGTCAGTAGAACCATTTCTAATTTCTAAATACGAACTTAAAATTCCCAAAAAAATAAAAATTTTTATATATGAAGAAGGGATTAAGTTAAAAGAAAAAAAAGAATCTTCTGCTTACACAACATATATCTGGGAAAATAATAATGCTAATCCAATTATAGAAGAACCATTTATGCCCCCACTTTATGAAATTGTTCCAAGGGTTTATATAACAACATTCAATTCCTGGGAAGAAATTGGCAAGTGGTATTACAATCTATCAAAAGATTGTTCAAAACCAGATGAAAACATTATAAAAAAAGTAAATGAATTGATTGAGGATAAAAAAACTGAAGAAGAAAAAATTTCTGCAATATATAACTTTGTCTGTCAGAAAATAAGGTATGTTGGAGTTGAACTTGGCCCATATGGTTTTAAACCGCATGATGCAAAAGATGTCTTTCACTTAAAATATGGTGATTGTAAAGATAAAGCCAATCTTATGAAAACAATGCTTGAAATTGCTGGAATAAAATCATATATCACCCTTGTAAATACCGATGGAAAAATAGAAAAAGATATTCCTTTCCCAGGACAGTTCAATCATGCAATAGTTGCAATAGAAAATAATAATAATTTTCTTTTTCTTGACCCTACATCTGAGGTTTATCGTTTTCCTCAAATACCTCCATCAGACCAGAATAAGTATGTTCTAATTTCCAAACCAGGATTACCTCTTGAAAAAACACCTCTTTTTGCTCCTGAAGAAAATTACATAAAAAGGAAAATAAATACAACCTTATATGAAAATGGAGATATGCTATCCAATGTAGAAATAGAAACAAATGGTTTATATGATGCTATTTTTAGAAGTAGTTTTATATATCTTAAAGATATTGAAAGACAAAGGGCGCTTTCTTCTGAACTAAATAGTATTCTCCCTGGAACTAATTTAATTTCATTTGAAATTGAGGGAATTGAAAATTTAGAAAAAAATGTTATAGAAAAATATTCATTTAAAACAAACTCATTTGCAACCGTAATAGCAGAACATAAAATAATTTTTACCCCTGGAATAATAGACACACTTAAAGATACTTCTATTGTCTCATTAGAAAAAAGAAATTTTCCATTAAGATTTGGTTATCTTTTTAAGAAAGAAGAAATTGTAGTTTATACACTTCCTGAAAATTTTAAAGTTGAGATTTTACCTTCTCCTATTGAAATTGATAATAACTTTGCTACTTTTAAATATGAAATAAAAGAAAATGATGGGAAAATTTATTATAGAAGAATTTTTGAAATTAAAAAGGATGAAATAACGATAGATGAATACAATGATTTTAGAAATTTTTATAGAACCGTATCAAAAATTGACCGCCTTCCAGTTATTCTTACAAAAATTGAATGATTCATTTTTACTTTCTTTAAATGGGTTTTTCATTTCCATCTTAAACGAACAAGATGAAAGAAACATAATTGAAAAAATTAACAAAAGTATTAATTTTTTCATTCTTCGTCTCCTCTATTTTTTTTGCTTAATGATGGTTTAAAAATAAGTTTTTCACCTTCTGGAATAATAATTTCCTCACCTGTTTTTAAATTTCTGCCAATTTTCCTTTTCCTTTTCTTAAAATAGAAAACACCAAATCTTCTTAATTCTACTCTTTCTTTTTCTTTAAATGCCTCTGAAACAACTGATAAAAATTCATCAACCACTCTCCTCACAAGATGCCTATTCAAGCCAGTTCTTTCTGCAATTTTTTCTATTATTTCTTTTTTGACCATTTTTTATCTCTATATTCTGTGGAGGACTGTCCTCCACAATATCACACCCGCTGGGATTGTTCTTGTTCATCACAATCCCTTACTTCGCTCCCTTCAACTTCCTCTTCAATGATGTCAATTATGCCGGAGGAGGGAGTTGGCGCCCTCGCATCCCACAACTGCTCGGGTCGGCCACCCGCTGGGATTGTTCTTATTCATCACAATCCCTTACTTCGCTCCCCTCAACTTCCTCTTCAATGATGTCAATTATGCCGGAGGAGGGAGTTGAACCCTCACGGAGTTTAAGCTCCACCGGATTTTGAGTCCGGCGCGTCTGCCAGTTCCACCACTCCGGCTGTACTCTTCTTTTACAGCTCTACTGACGACCTATATTCTTACAAAATTTCTCTGCTTGTCACAGTTGTGCTACAATTTTCTTCTTTTTTACTTCTTTTTCTATAATTGCTGTTTTTTTCTCGTTTGCTTAAATTTTTCACTCTCATCCGCACCAGCTCGGCGTAAGCAAATCATAGTGAAGTATTATGGGAAAAACAACGCAAAGGTTCCACCACTCCGGCTGTACTCTTCTTTTACAGCTCTACTGACGACCTATATTCTTACAAAATTTCTCTGCTTGCCACAGTTGTGCTACAATTTTCTTCTTTTCTACTTCTTTCTCTATAATTGCTGTTTTTTTCTCGTTTGCTCAAATTTTTCACTCTCATCCGCACCAGCTCGGCGTAAGCAAATCATAGTGAAGTATTATGGGAAAAACAACGCCGAGGTTCCACCACTCCGGCTGTGCTCTTCTTTTACAGCTCTACTGACGACCTATATTCTTACAAAATTTCTCTGCTTGTCACAGTTGTGCTACAATTTTCTTCTTTTTTACTTCTTTTTCTATAATTGCTGTTTTTTTCTCGTTTGCTCAAATTTTTCACTCTCATCCGCACCAGCTCGGCGTAAGCAAATCATAGTGAAGTATCAGGGGAAAGACAACGCCGAGGTTCCACCACTCCGGCTGTACCAAATTTATAATACATTAGCCTCAAAAAGCAACTTTCCCTCGTCTTCCTCTCCCCGGTGGGGAGAGGATAGGTGAGGGGACTTTTTCTTTTACATTTTCCTCATTTTTTTCTTGCTACTGGCTACTTTTATTAAACCCCGTTTCCTTACATTGCTCTTACCTTGTAGGGCTGGTTCGTATGCTTTCCTTAAACTGCTCCGCAGGATCCCTCTGGGCATAGCCAACGGGCGAGCCTGTGGACTGTGTAGAACAATCCCCCCTCAACCCTCGCCTTCTCCCCCTCTGGGAGAAGGGAAAAACTTCCTAACGATAATATATTACCCAAATTTTTCTACTTAAAACATTATAACTTCTTTTCTCTTTACTTTCAACACCTTATAATTCTTTTTTCAGTAATTATCAAATCCACTTTACTATCATATTCCTTCACTGGCAATTTATCTTCTAAAACCTGGAAATCAAAAGCAAGGGCAACTTTAAACACATTTTTTAAATTCTGAAAAAATTTGTCATAAAATCCCTCTCCCCTCCCAATTCTATTCCCATATATATCAAATACAATACCTGGTGTAATTGATAAATTTATTTCATCATAAGAGACAGTATCATTATTCTTTGGTTGAGGGATTTTCTTATTAAAATCAATATCTGAAAAAGATAGAATTTTCACAGGAATAAAAATCTTTTCTATCCAGTCAATTTTGGGAACACATATTCTTTTACCATTTGAGAGAGCCGTTTTAATAATTAAATCTGTTTTAACTTCTCTATCAACATTGACATAAGTAAGAACACAGGAGAAATTTTCTAATGACAAAGTACTTAAAAACTTATTTTGGATTACAATACTTTTTTCCTTCCATTCCTCCTTCTCCATCCTTTCTCTTTTGTTCTTTATTTCTTTCCTTATTTCCTCTTTTTTCATATTCTTTTTTAAGTCGTTCAATAAAATTTAAATAACTTTTTATTCTTTTTTCATAACCAATATCTGTTGGAATATAAAAATTTTTTTCTCCATAAACATATTTTTGAGGATAATAATGATATGGATAATCATGTGGATAGATATATCCCTGCCCCCTTTTTAATTCTTCTGCTCCTTTATACCCGCCATGTTGAAGATACTCAGGAACAACTTTAGTTTTTTCGCTTTCAACATCTTCAATTGCTTTTTCAATTGCAAGATATGATGAATTACTTTTAGGTGCAGTAGCCACATAAATTGTTGCCTGTGCAAGAATAATCCTGCTTTCTGGCATACCTATAACTTCAACTGCTTGATAGCAAGCATTCGCAATTAAAAGTGCTTGTGGGTCTGCATTACCAACATCTTCACTTGCACATATCAAAATCCTTCTTGCAATAAATTTAGGGTCTTCACCACTCGCAATCATCTTTGCTAAATAATAAATAGCAGCATCAGGGTCAGAACCACGCATACTTTTAATAAAAGCAGAAATTGTATCATAGTGCCGGTCCTCTCTATCATACAAGAGATACTTTTTCTGCATACATTCTCTGGCAATATCAATATCAAAATTTATAACTCCATCTGAATTAACAGGAGCAATTGAAACACCAATTTCAAGAGTATTTAACGATTTTCTTGCATCCCCTTCACTTGATTTTACAATATATTTTATTGCTTCCTCTGTTATTTTTAAGTTATAGTTTCCCAATCCCTTCTTTCTATCCTTAATTGCATTTTTTATTATTCTCTCAATATCCTCATCAGTTAATGGTTTTAATTCAAAAACAGTGCATCTTGAAAGTAAAGGTGTATTTATATAAAAATACGGATTATGAGTTGTAGTTCCTATCAAAATTATAATACCTTCTTCAACATCTCTCATTAAAGCGTCCTGTTGCAATTTATTGAAATGTGAAATTTCATCCAAAAATAAAATAGTTGATTTTCCTGTTTGACTGAACTTTTCTCTTGCAATTTTTATTACTTCTCGTACATCTGAAACAGTAGAGGTAACTGCATTAAGAGGATAAAATGGCTTTTTCGTCTGATGTGCAATAAGAAAAGCAAGGGCTGTCTTTCCACATCCTGGCGGACCAAATAAAATCATTGAAGGAATATTATCCTTCTCTATAAGTTTTCTTAAAATCTTCCCCTCACCTAATAAATGTTGCTGTCCAACATACTCATCAAGTATTTCAGGACGCATTTTAACTGAGAGGGAGTTCCTTTCAAAATTCTGTTGTTCTGGTTCAAAAAGGTCTTCCATTTTCTTTAATGTGGAGGACAGTCCTCCACCAAACTTTCAATGGGCGGTACAGGACTTGAACCTGTGCCGTCGCTTTCGCTCCTGGGACAGGGGTGCTTCCCCCTCGGGCGTAGCCCTACGGGCGAGCCTTTCCCAACGATACCCCCAATACGAAATACATTATTATAAATATGGGAAAGTGAACTTTCCCATACCTTTTTGGTCACAGGTAACACTCTCCATTTCCAATATTCTTATCCTATCTTTACTTTTACTTCTTTCAATGGGCGGTACAGGACTTGAACCTGTGACCTCCACGATGTCAACGTGGCACTCTAACCAACTGAGCTAACCGCCCTTTCCCTTATTTTATATTTTTTTATCCTTTTTGTAAATAAACCGTATGAGTTGAGGACATCAGTAACACTTTTTTATCTAAATTTTGTTGTTTTTTCATCTCAAATCTTGTTGCTGTCTCTGTTTTATCATTTACATTTTTGTATATTTTAAAAGTATGATAAAGAATGGGAAGAGAACATTTATCTTTTAAGTATTAAGTATTCTATTTTTTAAACAACAAATAGGTGGTGAAAATTTCCAGATTTTACTTTCGGAATATATGAACTCTTAACCAGAGGTCAGCACCTATTTCAACTTTTTTCAATTTATCTCTATAAGGTATTTCATTTTTATCATCAGTATTTACAGCAGAAAATCCCCACCACCCACTTTCAGGAAAAGAATATGAAAAAACACCATTTCCATCACACTTTATAATCTGTGTTTCAAATAAAGGATTTGGTATCTTTGCTCTACCATTTTCATTGTAATACTCAACTTTCACATCAGTGAAAGGTGCTACCTTTCCATCAACTTTTACAATACCGCTAAAAGTATTTCCTTTATAAATAGTATATGGACAGGTTAAAGGTACTATCTCTGTTTTAAGTCCAATTTCCTTGTACCATGTATCCTGCAACTCAAATCCATTAACAATAACTTTTGTATAATGAATAGTATATTTATCATCTGCTGATTCCCAATACGGCTTTGAAATAAAATAAAAAATATAATCACCTGGTTTTTCTAAGGTATATTTTAAAAAATACCCCGTATGCCCATCTTTTTCATTATATCCAGTTACCTTAGTTTCTTTTAATTTGTTTATAAGAGATACTTTATCTCCATTTACAATAACTCCAAATTCTTCTGGTCTTTCCATTGTTATTGTTTGCCCATCAAAAGGATGAGCAAACATAATTTTAACCCCAATTGTACTTTCGTTTTTATTTCCAACATAATCTACATCAGGAATAATCATACCAAAATGCGCAAAACAAATTCCACAAAACAAAAAAACATAAAGAAAAATAAATTTCCTCATTAGAAATCTCCTTATTGTTAATTATAAATTTTACCCATTAAATTATAAAATAAATTTTATTTTTTTCAAAAATTTTGACAGGAACTTTAAAAAATTATAATCTTATAAAAATAATTTTGGCAGTATTCAACAAAAAGGAGAAGAAAATGGGAGAAAAAATAGGAGTTATTCATTACAATACAGGAGATAAAAATTTAGAAGAATTTTTGTCATGGAGCAATAGAAATGATATTGGTTATGTTGAATTACAGAGAAAAGATGTCTGGAATGAAGAAATTAAGACAGATATGGTTGGGAAATTATTGAATAAATATAAAATAAAAATAAGTCAGATAAGTTGTGGAAATGATTTTCTTCAGAAAACAGATGATGAATTTCAAAAGCAGGTAAAAATTGTTGAAACGATGTGTGATATTGTAAAAGAATTGGGATTTAACCATTTAAGAATTGATGGTGGCTGGCCAAAAGAAGGAGTTGAAGAGAAAAATTATAAAAATTTAGTTATGAAAGGAGTTGCAAAAGTTGTTGAAATTGCAGAAAAAAAAGGTTTATATCTTGCTCTTGATAATCATGGAACTGTTACAAATAATTATCTTTTACAATTAGAAATTTTTGAGAATATAAAATCAAAATTTTTAGGAGCAAATCTTGACACAATGAATTATAGATGGTTTGGATATCCTGTTGAAAAATTAACTGAAATATATAAAGCAATTGCTCCTTACGCAATTCATACCCATCTAAAAGATGGAACTGGCTCAAAAGAAAATTATGTAGGAAAGGTTCTTGGAGAAGGAGAAATTCCTGTTATAGAAGCAATAAATATATTAAAAGAAAATGGATATAATGGTGTTTGGTGTATTGAATATGAAGGGAAAGACCAGAATATTGGTTATGAGAAATGTTTTGAGTTTTTAAGAAATTTATTTAAGTAAGATTTGAATAAAAGTTCTATTTATTTTTCGTATTATTATTTCATATAACCTCATCAAGAAACTTCCATGTTTTAAGTTCTTCTATGTTTTCAAAAAAAGCAAATGATGTAAGAGAAACAAGAGTGGAACCAATCACTTTACCACAATTTATATCTGAACAACCAATTGTTTCTAATTCAAAAAAACGCATATCTTCAGAAGAATTAAAAATACTATATGTATCTTCCGCTGAAAAAACCCCCCCTGGTTGTTCATTATCTGCAATGTTAAAATATAATCCATTTTTTGTAGAGGATAGATTTTGTCTTATACATACAATTTTTTGCTCAAAATCAATAAATCCAATTGCTTTTGGGTTAGACTTTCTTTTTATTCCAATCTGTCCTCTTTTCATACCATCAGTTTGATATGTAAATCCCTTTTTATAATAAACAATTTTTTCAATTGGGGGTTCATAAAAATCAAAATTTATGGCATTTTCTGGACTATTAACCAAACAAAATGAAATTGTATTTTCATTAGCATCAAATTGCTCCAGTGTCCATGCAGCAATCAATCCGTTTTCTACTCTAACATCATTAAGTACTTCAAAAGAATCCTCGGATATGTAAGTAATAGAGTTGGAAATATTCCATTCTTTGAAAAAAGGGGGTATATCACAAATAGAAATTTTTCTTTTCATTATTACATTAAAAATTGTGTTTGAACGATTAACAAGAACTATCTCTTTTTCAATTACAGCAGAATTTTTGTTATATAATAGGATATTATATGGTTGGCTATTTATACATTCCTGTACATACCATTCATTTCCTCTGTAATTAAATCCAAATTTGCCACCCTCAGGTGCAGGCCAGAGATTGCCACCTCCAAAATTATTAAATGGTCTATTAGGATTTTTAATATTCTCTAAGTCAATCCTGTGCAGAGACAATCCGTCCATAAAAGCAAATACCCGCCCTCCAATATTCGGCGCAATGCATAATATTGAATTGCCATCTTTGAATTCCAGAAGTGATTTACCTTTAATTTCTAAAAAATCTTCATATTTTATTCTTTTGGATAACATTATATCTTCCTATTTTGTTAAAATACTTTAAAGTGTTCCCATATATCACAATTTTAATTATATCTTGAGTCTTCTTTTCTAAATTAAAAGAGATTAGAACAATGATTTGTGAAAATATCTATTGGATAAGTCAAAAGAGAAAACCTTTTTCAAAATTTTCTTCAAGTTTCTTTTTATCTTCTTCTTTTTCCTTGTTTTCTGCAATATCTTTTTTTGTTTCTGTATTTTCTTTTTTCTCTATTTTAGGTAGTTTTTTGTTCTTTTCAATTCTTGGAACTTCATCAAAAAAGTAGTACTCTTTTATTTGATTCACCCATTTACAATATTCACAATTTTTTCCACCTGGCGGGATTTTAGGACTTTCAAGACATTCTATTGCTTCATTGATATATTTTATTACTTCATCTGGGTCTGTTTCAACTTTTTCTACCTTAAAGCCAAAAGAAATACCATTATGTATTTTACTTTCTTCTGGATAATAATAAACAAGGTAAGCAAAATTGCTAACCTTCTTATTATTCTGCCTTAAAAGTAAAGTATAAACACTCATTTGCAGTTGATATGCCTCATGAACTTTATCAGGTGCACTTGCCCTTGTTTTATGGTCAAGAGGAACAAAAGTTCCATCATTAAGAGCAATTGCTTCATCTAACTTACCAAAAATACAATATTTGTTATTTATATCATAATAATATGTCTTTTCAAGTATTGTAATTAATTTTCCTTCTATTTTATCTTCAAGAAAAGGGGGAAGTTGTCCAATGTTTCTATAAAATTCAAAATATTTTTTTATAATACTATCAAGCCCAATTGTTATTGAAGGCATTGGCCCTCTTGGTCTTTGAATTCCATAATGAATATGCAAATAGAAACACTTCGGACATTCTCTATAAATGTTTAATGTGCTTGGTGATAAATAAATTTTGTTTCCCATTTTTAATATTATAAACTAAAATTTAAAGTTTTAAAAGAAATCTTACCCTAAATTAAAAATTTGTGGTAAAATTAACAAAAATAATAAAGTAAAAAGGACTATTACAGGAGAAAAAAATATGTTAACTTCAATTATGGTTGTTGCAGGACTTGGCATAGTTTTTGCTTCATTTTTAACTTATTTTTATGTGAAATTTCAATCAGAAGAAAATCCCTTAGTTTCAAAAATTCAGCAATTACTGCCTGGAGCAAATTGTGGTGCTTGTGGTTTTGCTGGTTGTAATGGGCTTGCAGAAAAACTTATAGAAGGGAAAACAACCCCTGATAAATGTGTTCTTATAAGTTCTGAAAATTTAGAAAAAATTTGTTCATTACTTGGAATTGATAATATGGAGAAAAAAGAAAAAAAAGTTGCAAAATTATTTTGTTTTGGAGGAATAAATGCAAAAAAGAAATTTGAATACAGCACAATAAAAAGCTGTTCTGCTGTTAAATCACTTTTCACAACAAATTATGAATGTCAGTATGGATGTCTTGGCTATGGAGATTGTGTTGAAGTATGTCCTGTACAAGCAATAAATATTGGAGAAAATAATCTACCTGAAATAGACAATGATTTATGTACTGGATGTGGCAAGTGTGTGGAGGCATGTCCAAAAAATATTATTCGTGTTATCCCTTATGGAAAAAATGTTTATATTTCCTGTTCTTCTTATGATAAAGGACCAAAAGTTATAAGAGCTTGTAAAAGCGGTTGTATTGGATGTGGCAAATGTGTTAATATATGTCCAAAAGAAGCAATAAAAATTGAAAATAATCTTGCAATTATTGATTATGAAAAATGTGATAATTGTGAAAAATGTGTTAGCGAATGTCCAAGAAAAATAATTTTTGTCTCAAATAAAAAAGTTGAGATTGCTGTCTAAATGAGAAACATCAAACTGGTTTTTTCTTTTGATGGAAGTAAATTTTCTGGCTGGCAGAAACAGAAAAATAAAAGAAGTGTCCAGGAAACATTAGAAAATACATTAGAAAAAATAACAAATGAGAAAATAAAAGTAATTGGATGTGGAAGAACTGATAGCAAAGTCCATTCTATAAATTATGTTGCAAATTTTAAAACAAATTCAAAAATACCATCGGAAAATCTTAAAAAAGCAATTAATTCTTTTCTTTCACCAGAAGTTTATATAAAGAAAGTAAAAGATATACCTTTAAGTTTTCATTCAAGATATGATGCTTTAAGGAAATCATATATATATCTAATTTCCCTTTCAAAGTGCCCATTTTTAAATAATTATGCACTTTTTTTTGAGAGAGAAATTGATATAGAAAAAATAATTGAAGGGAAAGAATATATAATTGGTAAACATGATTTTTCTGCTTTTAAAGGTGAAGGTAGTAATAATAAAAATCCTGTAAGAGAAATTTTTAAAATTGATATTAAAAAGAAAAGGTTTTTTCTTGATAGAGATGTTAAACTGATTGAAATTGAAATAGAAGGGGATGGTTTTTTATATAAAATGGTAAGAAATATAGTTGGAACTTTAATATATACAGGAATTGGTAAAATCCAACCGTCTGATATAAAAAAAATAATTGAAGGTAAGAACAGAAAGTTTGCAGGTCCAACTGCTTGTGCATCTGGACTTTATTTGAAAAAGGTTGTCTATCCCAAAATAATAAATTCACCCTTGTCCTCGTTAAAGGGGAAAAATAAAAAAATAAATGAATATAAAAGATGAATTTAAAAATTTTTTATCTGAGCGAGTAAAAGAAAATACTTTATTAAGTCAATTCACAAGTTTCAAAACAGGTGGAATTGCAAGAATCATTGTATTTCCTGAAAATAAAGAAGAAATTAAAAAAATTTTTCATTTATCTGAAAAATATCAAAAAGACATACTGATTTTGGGAAAAGGAACAAATATTTTAATAAGCGATTATGGATTTGATGGGGTTATAATTTCAACTTTACTTTTAAAAAAAATCACAAAAAAGGAAAATTTTATTATATCTGAAAGTGGTGTTTTAATCTCTTCGCTTCTGAATTTTTGTCTGAAAAATAATTCAGGAGGTATTGAATTTCTATCAGGCATTCCAGGAACAATAGGAGGTGCCCTTATAACAAATGCTGGACTGAAAAAAGAGTGGATTGGAGAAAAGGTTGAATGGGTTGAGATCTACGATAAAAAAAAGAAGGACTTTGAAATATTGAAAAGGGAAGAAATAAAATTTTCATATAGAGATAGTAATTTAAAAAATATGTTTATTATAAATGCTTGTTTAAGAACTGAAAAAAAGAGAAAAGAAGAAATTAAAAATAAAATACAAAATTATATGAAGGAAAGAATAGAAAAACAACCATTAAGAGAAAATTCAGCAGGTAGTGTATTTAAAAATCCAGAGAATTTTTATGCAGGTGAACTTATTGAAAAATGTGGTCTTAAAGGATATTGTATTGGAGATGCCTGTATTTCTGAAAGACATGCAAATTTTATAATAAATAAAGGAAAAGCAAAATCATCTGATATTTATAACCTGATAAAAATTATTCAGAACAAAGTAAAAGAAAAATTTAGAGTAGAACTTGAACTAGAAATAAAGATAATAGGGAAATTTTGATATGGAACTTTTTAAAAAATGTGAAAAATTTGTATCAGAAAAAGGGATTATAGAAAATAGAGATAAAATTCTTGTTTCTGTTTCTGGAGGTCCTGATTCAATCTTTTTACTTTATTTTCTTTTATATTTGAGAAATAAATATAACTTTTCTTTGTTTGTCTCTTATATTCACCACCATTTGAGAAAACAGGCAGATAAAGAATTTATGTATGTAAAGGAAATATCAAAAAAATATGGAATCCCGTTTTATTATAGAAATATTAAGATTGAAGGAAAAACAGGAATTGAAGAAAAAAGCAGAGAAAAAAGGTATAAGGCACTTTATCAAATTGCAAAAAAAACAGGAGTTAATAAAATAGCAACAGGACATACTCTTGATGATAATATTGAAAGTGTTCTTTTAAATTTTTTTAGAGGAACAGGACTTGCAGGTATGTCTGGAATTTTACCAGAAAGAAAAATTTATAAGAACTCAAATATTTTTCTTATAAGACCAATCCTTACTGTTAGAAAAAGTGAAATAAAAAAATTTTTAAATAACAAGGGAATTAAGTATTATTTAGATAAATCAAACTTAAACTTAAAATATAGAAGAAATTTAATAAGGTATAAAATAATCCCATATCTTAAAAAATTTTTCCCATCATTTACAGATATTATTGCAAAAACATCTTCTATTTTGCAGGATGATTTTCTTTATATAGAAAAAGAAGCAATAAAAACATTGGAGTTAATTTTGAAAAATGGGCAATTTAATGTTTCAGAGTTTAAAAAAATTGATATTTCAATCAGAAGATTTATAGTTCAACTTTTATTTGAAAAAATAGCAGGAGTATCTTATAGGTCATATAACAAAATTGAAAATTTGAGAAATTTCATTGAAGGAATAAAAGAAAGTTATGTCCCAATTTCAATAATTGAAGAAAGAATTAAAGGGGAAAAAAAAGAAAGGAAAATTTATAAAGTGATTGAAATACCTGGAAAATATAATGTTGATGGGATTTTTATTGAAAGTGAATATATTAAAAAAAGCCCCTTTATATTTAAAAACATGGATAAATATACTGGTTATTTTGATGGAGAAAAAGTTGGAAAGAAAATAATTGTAAGAAGTAGAAAAAAAAGGGATATGTTTCAACCATTAGGGATGCAAAAAGAAAAAAAACTTTCAAGATTTTTAATTGATAGGAAAATTCCAATTTACAAAAGGGATAAAATTTTAATTTTTCAATCAAAAAATGAAATAATGTGGGTCTGTGGAGTTGAAATATCTGAAAAGTTCAAAATTACAGAAGAAACAAAAAAAATATTGAAAATAAAAGTAAATGTATAAAATTTTGCTGTAACTTTGTAAACTTACGAATGTATTTTTTCTCTTTACTCCCACTCTATTGTGGCAGGTGGTTTAGAAGTTATATCATAAACAACTCTATTAACTCCTCTTACTTCATTAACAATTCTTGTTGAAATTCTATCAAGAACTTTGTAAGAAATTTTTGCCCAATCAGCAGTCATTCCATCAGTGCTTTTTACAACTCTTATTGCAATTACATTTTCATAAGTTCTTTTATCTCCCATAACTCCAACTGTTTTTATTGGTAGTAAAACGGCAAATGCCTGCCACATAGAGTTATAAAGAGATGCTTTTTTAATTTCATCTTCTACAATTGTATCTGCCTCTCCTAAAATTTCAAGAAGATGTTTATTTACACTACCTATTATTCTAACGGCAAGACCAGGTCCTGGGAAAGGATGTCTATTTATTATAAAATCAGGGATATTTATCTCTTTTGCAATTTTTCTTACTTCATCTTTGAATAAAAATCTAAATGGTTCAACGAGAGAAAATTTTAGTTTTTCTGGTAGTCCTCCTACATTATGATGTGTTTTTATCCTTGCAGTTGGCCCACCAAATGCGGGAATACTTTCAATTACATCTGGATATAAAGTTCCCTGTGCTAAAAATTTTGCACCAAATTCTTTTGCTTCTTTTTCAAAAATTTTTATAAAGGTATTTCCAATTATTTTTCGTTTTTTTTCTGGGTCGGCAACATTTTTTAGTTGTTTTAAAAAAATTTCACCTGCATCAATATATTTCAAATTAACCTTTTTCTGAAACCACTTAACTATTTTTTCTTTTTCTCCCTTTCTTAATAGCCCATTATCAACAAATATGCTTAATGATTTTTCTTTACAAACATCTTGAAGTATTAAAGAAAGCGTTGAAGAATCAACTCCTCCACTTAATCCACATATAATTTTTTCATCTCCTACTTTTTCTTTTATTTCTTTTTTTATTTTTTCAAGAATTATTCCATAATTCCATGTAGGTTCTAATTTACATATTTTGAAAAGAAAATTACTTATTATTTTTTTACCTTCTTCTGTATGAGTAACTTCTGGATGAAATTGTAGCCCATATATTTTTTTATTTTTATCTCTTATTGCCGTTATGGGAGATATTTCTGTTCTACCAATTATTTTAAAATTATTTCCAGTTTTTTTTACAATATCCCAATGACTCATCCAGACAATTGTTTTTTCTTTTAAATTATTAAAAATTTCTTCTTTTCTATCAGGATAAAAAATTGTTTTCCCATATTCTCTTTTTTTACCT
>Ga0208825_1001750_pt1 | contig 15661 bp, 27 predicted proteins | sample AD_UKC113_MetaG_FD_184450 | JGI IMG/M metagenome (GOLD analysis project Ga0208825, IMG submission 184450) | Active sludge microbial communities of municipal wastewater-treating anaerobic digesters from Hong Kong - AD_UKC113_MetaG (SPAdes)... | ecosystem: Engineered > Bioreactor > Anaerobic >...
GGCGACAACATCAAGATGGTGGTGACGCTGATCAACCCGGTGGCAATGGACGATGGTCTGCGCTTCGCAATCCGTGAGGGTGGCCGCACCGTCGGCGCCGGCGTGGTGGCCAAGATCATCAAGTGATATCCGTCTGAGCTTGCGGGACGTGCCTCATGCGCGTCCCGCAAGGCGAATGTCTGTGCGGCAGGATGTCAGTCGTTGCCTTGCTTTCGGCATGAATGCCGGGGAATCGAGGCGATTTGCAAAAAAACTGCTTGCAAAGCAAGGATCGAATCCGTTAAAATGCAAGACCCCTACGGAAATGTGAGTTTCTGCAGGGCAGCGAAAAGAGGTGCAGGAAGCGCCTCGTGTTCGCCAGACAGGGAGATGTCGCGTGGCAAGGCCTCGTCCGTTCCGGAAATGTCCGGGACATATCGGCGGGGCCTTTCGGCGCGTTCATGAAATCCCGATCTGGCGGGCTGGGTAACCGGCTCGCCATATTGCATGCAAGAAGCATGCGAAAGCGTGCGAAAAATGTAAGACCCGTTGTATTCACGGGGTGTGGCGCACCTAGCCGCCATGCCTGTCGCTCTTTAGATATGAGGTATTCCTCCCATGGCGGACCAGAAGATTCGCATCCGGCTGAAGGCGTTCGATCATCGTTTGATCGACCGTTCGGCCAGCGAGATCGTCGAAACGGCCAAGCGGACCGGCGCGCAAGTGCGCGGCCCCATCCCGCTGCCGACCAAGATCGAACGCTACACCGTATTGGTGTCGCCGCACGTCGATAAAGACGCGCGCGACCAGTACGAAACCCGCACGCATAAGCGCGTGCTTGACATCGTTGACCCCAATGACAAAACCGTGGACGCGCTGATGAAGCTCGAACTGGCGGCGGGCGTCGACGTGCAGATCAAGTTGACCTAAGGAGACCGAAGATGAGCGCGAAGAAGTATTCGCTCGGCATCGTCGGTCGCAAGGCCGGCATGAGCCGCATGTTCACCGAAGACGGCAAGTCCGTGCCGGTGACCTTGATTGAAGCAACACCCAATCGCATCGCCCAGATCAAGACCCTTGAGGTTGATGGTTACACGGCGCTGCAAGTGACTGCGGGCGTGAAGCGCGCCTCGTTGCTGACCAAGCCGGAAACCGGTCACCTGGCTAAGGCCAAGGTAGAAGCGGGTCGCGGTTTGTGGGAGCTGCGTGTGGAGGCTGACCAGATTGGTGGCTATGAAGTGGGTGGCGAAATCAAAGCCGACATCTTCAGTGAAGGTCAGATGGTCGATGTGCAAGGCGTGACTAAGGGTAAGGGTTTTCAGGGCACCATCAAGCGCTGGAACTTCACCATGGGTGATGCCACCCACGGTAACTCGCTATCGCATCGTTCGCCGGGTTCTATCGGTCAGCGCCAAACCCCGGGTCGTGTGTTTCCGGGTAAGAAAATGGCCGGCCATATGGGTCACGTCAACCAGACCACGCAAGGTTTGCAAGTGGTCAAGGTCGATGCCGAGCGTGGCTTGATCGCCGTGCGCGGTGCCGTGCCGGGTGCGCCGGGTGGCGATGTGATCGTGCGCCCGACGAGCAAGGGAGTTTGATCATGGAACTGAATATCAACGGTAGCGCCAGCAAGCTGGCTGTGTCCGAGGCGGTGTTCGGCCGTGACTTCAGTGAGGACCTGGTACACCAGGTGGTGGTTGCTTACCGCAACGCCGGTCGCGCCGGTACCAAGGCGCAGAAGACTCGCTCAGAAGTCAATGGCACCACCAAGAAGTCGAAGAAGCAAAAGGGCGGCGGTGCACGTCACGGTGCGTTGACTGCGCCGATCTTCGTTGGTGGCGGCGTGACCTTTGCGGCCAAGCCGCGTAGTTTTGCGCAGAAGGTCAATCGCAAGATGTACCGTGCTGCAATCGCAACGATCCTGTCCGAGTTGAACCGTCAGGGCCGGATCACCGTGGTTGAGAAGTTTGAAGTCGAAGCCCCGAAGACCTCGGGTCTGGTGGCCAAGTTGGCGGGTCTGAATGTCGGTCAGCGTCCGCTGATCGTGACAGAGGATGCGACCGATAACCTGTACCTGTCCGCTCGCAATCTGCCCTATGTGCAGGTGCGTGATGTGCAGGGCTTGGATCCGGTCTCGCTGGTCGGTGCCGACACCGTGGTGGTGACCACCGATGCGGTGAAGAAGATCGAGGAGTGGCTGGCATGAGCGCCGCAAATCTGTACGAAGTGATCCGCGCGCCGCGTGTGTCTGAAAAGACCGCGCGCTTGCAGGAAGTCTCCAACCAATACGTCTTTGAAATTGCGAAGACCGCCACCAAGGCTGATGTCAAGGCCGCGGTGGAAAAAATCTTCGACGTCAAGGTCGAGGCGGTGAACGTGGTGAATGTGAAGGGCAAGTCCAAGACCTTCAAATTCCGCCAGGGTCGTCGCAGCGATTGGCGCAAGGCGTACGTCACGCTGGCCGATGGTCAGTCGATTGACGTCATGACCACGTCGGCCTGAGGAACGAATCCATGGCACTGATGACATTCAAGCCCACCTCGCCCGGTCGCCGTTCGGCGGTTCGCGTGGTGTCGCCCGACCTGCACAAGGGTGCGCCGCACGCTGCGTTGGTCGAGAAGCAAAGCAAAAGCGGTGGTCGTAACCACCATGGCCGCATCACCACCCGTCATATCGGTGGTGGCCACAAGCAGCATTACCGCATCATCGACTTCAAGCGCGACAAGGAAGGTATCCCCGCCCGTGTCGAACGCATTGAATACGATCCTAACCGCACCGCGCATATCGCCCTGTTGTGCTATGCCGATGGCGAACGTCGCTACATCATCGCCCCCAAGGGCTTGAAAGCGGGCGATCAAGTGATCGCGGGTCGTGATGCGCCGATCAAGGCTGGCAACACCCTGCCGCTGCGCAATATCCCGGTGGGCTCCACCGTGCATTGCATCGAAATGAAGCCCGGCAAGGGCGCGCAGATTGCCCGTGCTGCGGGCGCTGGCGTGCAGCTGGTGGCACGTGAAGGCGTGTACGCCACTTTGCGTCTTCGCTCCGGCGAGATGCGCAAGGTGCCGTCCGAATGCCGCGCCACCATCGGTGAAGTCGGTAATGACGAGCATGGCCTCGAGAAACTCGGCAAGGCCGGCGCGGCGCGTTGGCGCGGCGTCAAGCCGACCGTGCGCGGCGCGGCTATGAACCCGGTGGATCACCCGCACGGCGGTGGTGAAGCCAAGGCCGGTCAAGGCAACCCGCATCCGGTCACCCCGTGGGGCGTGCCGACCAAGGGTTACAAGACCCGCAAGAACAAGCGCACCCAACAGTTCATCGTGCGCGATCGCAGGAGCTAATCGGCAATGGCACGTTCACTCAAAAAAGGCCCGTTCATCGATCACCACCTGCAAAAGAAGGTGGAGCTCGCGGGTAACAGCAAGAAGCCGATCAAGACTTGGTCGCGTCGCTCCACGATCCTGCCGGAAATGATTGGTCTCACCATTGCCGTGCATAACGGCAAGAGCCACGTTCCGGTGCTGGTCAACGAGAACATGATTGGGCACAAGCTCGGCGAATTCGCCGTCACCCGGACCTTCAAGGGTCACGGTGGCGACAAGAAGTCGGGGAAGTAAGGAGATGACGATGGAAGCGAAAGCAATCCTGCGCAGTGCGCGCATCTCTGCCCAAAAGGTGCGTCTGGTGGCTGATCAAGTGCGTGGTCTGCCGGTGGCACGCGCGCTTGATCTGTTGAAGTTCTCGGACAAGAAAGCAGCAGGCATGGTTTACAAGGTGGTGTATTCGGCGGCTTCAAACGCTGAAAACAACAACGGTGCCGATGCGGATGCGCTGAAGGTCAAGACCATCATGGTTGATGAAGGTCCGGCGTTGAAGCGCTTCATGGCGCGGGCAAAGGGCCGTGGCACGCGCATCACCAAGCGCACCAGCCATATCACTGTGATCGTGGGCGAGGGCAAGTAATCATGGGTCACAAAGTCAATCCAATCGGCATCCGCCTGGGCATCGCCAAGGACTGGAATTCCAAGTGGTATGCCGGCAAGAAGCAGTTCGCCGAATATCTGTCGGGTGACCTCAAAGTCCGCGACATGCTGCGCAAGAAGCTGGCCCAGGCCGGTATCAGCAAGATCTTGATCGAACGTCCAGCCAATAATGCGCGTGTCACCATTCACACCGCCCGCCCGGGCGTGGTGATCGGCAAGCGCGGTGAGGACATCGAAAAGCTGCGTAAAGACGTGTCCGATGTGCTCGGCGTGCCGGCGCACATCAATGTCACCGAAGTGCGCAAACCAGAACTCGACGCACAGTTGGTGGCCGAGTCGATCGCCCAGCAATTGGAGCGCCGTATCATGTTCCGCCGCGCCATGAAGCGTGCGGTGGGCAATGCGATGCGTCTGGGTGCACTGGGCATCAAGGTCAACGTGGCTGGCCGCTTGAACGGTGCAGAAATCGCCCGTTCCGAGTGGTACCGCGAAGGTCGCGTGCCGCTGCACACCCTGCGTGCCGACATCGACTACGGGTTTGCCGAGGCGAAGACCACCTACGGCATCATCGGTATCAAGGTGTGGGTCTATAAGGGCGAAATCTTCGATTTCACTCAAGTGGGCCAAGAGAAGCAGGACGACACCCCGGCACCGCGTGGTGACCGTGGCGACCGTGAACGTCCACGTGGTCCGCGCCGCGACCGTGGCGACCGCGCTGAGCGCGGCGAAGCGAGGGAATAAATCATGTTGCAACCCAAGCGAACCAAATATCGCAAAGTCCACAAGGGCCGTAACTATGGCCTGAGTTGGAGTGGTAATGCTGTCAGCTTCGGTGAGTTTGGCCTGAAGGCAACCGCCCACGGCCAGCTGACTGCACGTCAGATCGAGGCTGCGCGTCGTTCCATCAGCCGTTACGTGAAGCGTGGCGGCAAGATGTGGATCCGCGTGTTCCCCGACAAGCCGATCACTAAGAAGCCAATCGAAGTCCGCATGGGCTCCGGTAAGGGTAATGTGGAGTACTGGGTCGCGCAGATCCAGCCCGGCCGCATGATCTATGAAATCGAAGGCGTCAGCGAGGAAGTGGCACGCGAAGCGTTCCGTCTGGCCTCGGCCAAGCTTTCGGTCACCACCACTTTCGTGACTCGGACGGTGCGCTGATGGAACTCAAGCAATTGCGTCAGAAGTCGGCGGACGAACTGAAGGCTCATCTGGTCGAACTGCAGAAAGAGCGCTTCGCGCTGCGGATGCAGAAGGCCACGGGCCAACTGCCTCCGTCCAAGGCCAATGAGCCCCGCCGCGTGCGCCGCGAGATTGCTCGCGTCAACACGCTGCTTGGCCAGCAGAACTAAGGAACGGGCGTCATGACCGAACAAACCAAGAAGCTGCACACGGTCGAAGGCCGCGTTGTCAGCAATAAGATGGACAAGACCGTGACGGTGCTCGTTGAGCGCCAGGTCAAGCACGCACTGTACGGTAAGTACATTCGTCGCTCGACCAAGCTGCACGCCCACGATGCCGACAACGCCTGTAATGAGGGTGATGTGGTGCGGGTGGCGGAATGCGCACCGATGTCCAAGACCAAAAACTGGCGTGTGGTGGAAATTCTCACCCGCGCTGCCGAGTAATCAGGAGAGATAGCCATGATTCAGATGCAGAGCTTTCTCGACGTTGCCGACAACTCGGGTGCCAAGGAACTGATGTGCATCAAGGTGCTGGGTGGTTCCAAGCGCCGTTATGCTGGCATTGGTGACATCATCAAAGTGTCGGTGAAGGAAGCGATTCCGCGCGGCAAAGTGAAGAAGGGCGATGTGTACGACGCCGTGGTTGTGCGCACCCGCAAGGGTGTGCGCCGCGCTGACGGTTCGTTGATCCGCTTCGACGGTAATGCTGCCGTGTTGTTGAACAACAAGCAGGAGCCGATCGGCACCCGCATCTTCGGGCCGGTCACGCGCGAGCTGCGTACCGAGAAGTTCATGAAGATCGTTTCGCTCGCCCCCGAAGTGCTGTGAGCGTAGAGGACTAATCACATGAACCGTATCAAAAAGGGCGACCAAGTCGTCGTCACCACCGGCAACAAGACCATCAAAGGTCAGACCGGCGAAGTGTTGCGCGTCGATGGCGAGCGCGTCTTCGTTTCCAATCTGAACTTGATCAAGCGTCATACCAAGGCCAATCCGCAAGCCGGCCAGCCGGGCGGCATTGTGCAGCGGGAAGCGTCGATCCACATTTCCAACGTGATGCTCCTGAACCCGGCAACGGGCAAGGGCGAGCGCGTTGCCACCAAGGTGCTCGAGAATGGAAAGCGCATCCGCGTATTCCGCTCCAGCGGTGAGGCTATCTAATATGACCACTCGTCTCGAAAAGTTTTACAAGGAAGAAGTGGTACCGAAGCTGATGCAGCAATTCGGTTACACCAATCCGATGCAGGTTCCCAAGCTGGTCAAGATCACGCTGAACATGGGCGTGGGCGAAGCCGCCACCAATAAAAAGGTGCTGGAGAACGCGGTTGCCGACATGACCAAGATCAGCGGCCAAAAGCCGGTGGTCACCAAGTCGCGGGTTTCGGTGGCATCGTTCAAGATTCGCGATGGCTGGCCGATCGGCTGCAAGGTCACCTTGCGTCGTGCCCAGATGTTTGAATTTCTGGATCGCCTGATCAATATCTCGCTGCCGCGCGTGCGTGACTTCCGTGGCGTGTCGGGGCGTTCGTTCGACGGCCGTGGCAACTACAACATGGGCGTGAAGGAACAGATCATCTTCCCGGAAATCGACTTCGATGCCGTTGATGCAATGCGCGGCATGGATATCGCCATCACCACCACCGCGAAGAGCGATGCAGAGGCCAAGGCCCTGCTCGAAGCTTTCCGCTTCCCGTTCCGTAACTAAGGACACGTCATGGCCAAGACTTCCATGATCAACCGCGAGACCAAGCGTGCCAAGCTGGCAAAGCAACACGCTGGCAAGCGCGAAGCGTTGAAGAAGATCATCTCCAGCCAGGACGCGTCCTACGAGGATAAGATGGCGGCGGCAACCAAGCTGCAAAAGCTGCCGCGTGATTCTTCGCCGTCGCGTCAAACCACCCGTTGCGTGTTGACCGGCCGTCCGCGTGCCGTGTACAGCAAGTTCGGTCTGGGTCGTAACAAGCTGCGCGAAGCCACCATGCGTGGCGATGTGCCCGGCTTGCGTAAAGCAAGCTGGTAAAAACCTGCTATACTTTGCGGCTTCCTGCTGGTTTTTGGCAGGGGCATGCAGGCCAGCCTCGCAGGAATGCGGGGCTGGCGTCGCAACTGCGCCGGCAACGGCGTCCACAACTAGACAGATTTTCGCGAAAGCGGATATCGGTGCTACTCATCAGGTGAATCTCAATGAGCATGACTGATCCCATCGCCGACATGCTGGTGCGCATTAAAAATGCCGCCGCTGTTGGCAAGCCGGCGGTAAAAATGCCGTCTTCCAAGGTCAAAGTCGCGATCGCCAACGTCCTCAAGGACGAGGGTTATATCGTTGACGCCCGCGTTACCCAGAACGGCGCCAAGGCCGAACTGGAAATCGCCCTGAAGTATTTCGAGGGCAAGCCGGTGATCGAAACCCTCAAGCGCGTGTCGCGCTCTGGTCTGCGTCAATACCGTGGCAAAGATGCTTTGCCGAAGGTGCTGGCGGGCTTGGGTATCTCGATCATTTCCACCTCCAAGGGCATCATGACCGACTCGCAGGCGCGCCAGCAGGGCGTCGGTGGTGAAGTCCTGTGCATCGTGGCTTAAGGGAGTATCTGTCATGTCCCGAGTTGCCAAGAAGCCAGTTGCCCTTGCCAAGGGTGTCGAACTCAACGTTCAGTCGGATGCGATCAGCGTCAAGGGCCCGAAGGGTACCCTGAGTGTCGCCAAGCCGGCAGGTATCGAAATCAAGATCGAAGACGGCAATGCATTGCTGTCGGCCAACGACGCCGCATTGGTGCCGTTGACTGGCACCCTGCGTGCCATCGTCGCCAACATGGTGCACGGCGTCAGCGCCGGCTTCGAGCGCAAGCTTGAGCTGGTGGGCGTGGGCTACCGTGCTGCCATGCAGGGTAAGGATCTGAGCTTGTCGCTCGGGTTCTCGCACCCGGTGGTGTTCAGCGCGCCGGAAGGCATCACCATCACCACGCCGACCCAGACCGAAATTCTGGTTGCCGGTGCCGACAAGCAGTTGGTCGGTGAAGTGGCTGCCAAGATTCGCGGTTACCGTCCGCCGGAGCCCTACAAGGGCAAGGGTGTGAAGTACTCCGACGAAACCATCATCCGCAAGGAAGCCAAGAAGGCATAAGTGCGGATCCTGTGCAAAAGTCCGCGCATCCGATGTGCGGACTTTTCAGGGAAATGCTCTGCTTTCAGCTTTCGGAGAAGAGAATCATGGAAAAGAAAATTGCTCGTCTGCGCCGCGCCAAGTCCACCCGCGCGCATATCCGCGAACTTGGCGTGCCGCGCCTGTCGGTGCTGCGCACCGGCCAGCATTTGTACGCGCAACTGTTCACCGCCGATGGTGCCAAGGTGTTGGCATCGGCATCCACCGTGCAGTCCGACGTCAAGTCGGGTTTGGCCAATGGCAAGAACAAGGATGCTGCCGCCAAGGTGGGTCAAGTGATTGCTGAGCGCGCCAAGGCCGCAGGCATCGAAAAAATTGCATTCGACCGTTCTGGCTACCGCTATCACGGGCGCATCAAAGCGCTTGCGGATGCGGCGCGCGAAGGTGGTTTGCAGTTCTGATTTTGGGCGGGTCATCGCCCGCCCATCGTTATAACTGCCGATGCGGTCTGCATCGGGCGGCGTCACCGATTGCGGTGGCGGTGCAACACCCGCTGTATTTCACAACGATAAGCGGCCACGCCGCAAATCCCATCCAATTAACGAGATATCGAAATGGCAGAACAACGCGAATCTCGCGGCCGTGATCGCGGCCCGCGCGAGGAAAAAGTCGACGACGGCATGATCGAAAAGCTGGTTGCGGTGAACCGCGTCAGCAAGACTGTCAAGGGCGGTCGTCAATTCACTTTCACCGCATTGACGGTGGTGGGTGATGGTGCGGGCAAGGTCGGCTTCGGTTATGGCAAGGCGCGCGAAGTGCCGGTGGCCATCCAGAAGTCGATGGAAGGCGCCCGTAAGAATATGAAGGTTGTGCAGTTGAATGGCGGCACCTTGCATCACGCGGTGAAGGCCGGTCACGGCGCAGCGCGGGTGTTCATGCAGCCGGCTTCGGAAGGTACGGGTGTGATCGCCGGTGGCGCGATGCGCGCCGTGCTGGAAGCGGTGGGCGTGAAGAACGTGTTGGCCAAGGCGGTGGGTTCGCGTAACCCGATCAATTTGGTTCGCGCCACGGTCAAGGGTCTGGAGGCGATGCATTCGCCGGCCAAGATCGCGGCCAAGCGCGGTAAGAAAGTGGAGGATCTGAACCATGTCTAATGAAGGCAAGACCGTCACGGTGCGTTTGGTCAAAGGTCTGCGCGGTACCCAGTCGCGTCACCGTTTGTCGGTGAAAGCGCTGGGTCTGGGCAAGGTCAACAGTGTGCGCGTGTTGAAGGACAGCCCGCAGGTGCGTGGCTTGATCAGTCAGCTGCACTACCTGGTCAAGGTTGAGGATTGATTCCATGAAGATGAATACGTTGAGCCCCGCTGAGGGTGCGCGTCAGGTTGCCAAGCGCGTCGGTCGTGGTATCGGTTCGGGTTTGGGTAAAACTTGCGGCCGTGGTCACAAGGGTTCGTTCGCACGTTCCGGCAAGGGCAAGATCAAGGCCGGTTTCGAAGGCGGCCAGATCCCCATGCAGCGTCGTCTGCCGAAGATTGGCTTCCGTTCGAAGCTGGCTTTGGATTGCGCCGAAGTGCTGTTGTACAAGCTCGATTCACTGCCGGCTGGCGATGTGGATTTCGCGGCGCTGCGTGCTGCCAAATTGGTGCCCAGCACCGCCAAGAGCGCCAAGATCGTGGTCAAGGGTGAAGTGACCAAGGCGTTTGCGTTGAAGGGTGTCGCTGCCACTGCCGGTGCCAAGGCTGCGATCATCGCTGCCGGCGGCAGCTTGGCGGAGTAATCCAGGCATGTCGCGCACTGCGGATGCAATGTCGGGCCTGATGGGCGCGGGCAAGTTCACTGAACTTCGCTCGCGTCTGCTGTTTGTCATCGGCGCGTTGATCGTCTATCGCATTGGCTGTTATATCCCGGTGCCGGGCGTCAATCCCGAGGCGATGCTGTCGCTGATGAATTCGCAGAAAGGCACCGTGGTGGACATGTTCAACATGTTCTCCGGCGGTGCGTTGGCGCGTTTCAGCCTGTTCGCCCTGAATGTGATGCCGTATATCTCGGCGTCGATCGTCATGCAGCTAATGGTGCAGATTTTGCCCAGCCTGAAGGCGATGCAAAAAGAAGGAGAGTCTGGGCGTCGCAAGATCACCCAGTACTCGCGGATTGGTTCCGTGTTCTTGGCGGTGTTCCAGGCAGCAGGTATCGCGATTGCCTTGCAGCATCAAGGGGCAGGTAGCGGAATTCCGGTGGTCTATAATCCCGGCCCTGGCTTTGTGGTGACGGCAGTGGTGTCGTTGACTGCGGGGACGGTGTTCTTGATGTGGTTGGGTGAGCAAGTTACCGAGCGCGGAATTGGTAATGGCGTGTCGTTGATCATTTTCGCCGGCATCGTAGCGGGCTTACCCGGTGCGGTATTGCACACGTTGCAACAGGCCAGCAATGGTGAAATGCAGTGGATCACGGTGTTTGTGATTTTGGCGATCGTGCTGGCAGTGACATGGTTCGTGGTGTTCATGGAAAGCGGTCAACGCCGCATCACCGTGAATTACGCGCGGCGTCAAGGTGCGCGTGGTGGCTACCAGAACCAAAGCTCGTTTTTGCCGCTCAAGCTCAATATGTCGGGCGTGATTCCGCCGATCTTTGCATCGTCGATCATTATGTTCCCGGCGACTGCATCCACATGGTTTGGGCAGTCCGGTAATTCGGCCACGGTCTGGTTGCAAAAAGTCAGTCAGATGCTTTCGCCGGGTGAGCCGTTGCACATGTTGCTGTTGGCCGCGCTGATCATCGGGTTCGCGTTTTTCTACACCGCGCTGGTGTTCAACTCGCAGGAAACTGCCGACAACCTGAAGAAGTCGGGTGCGTTGATTCCGGGTATTCGCCCGGGCAAGGCGACCGGGGAATACATCGACGGCGTGTTGACCCGTTTGACGGGTGCCGGCGCACTGTATCTGGTACTGGTCTGTCTGTTGCCGGAAGTAATGCGCACCAAGTTGGGTACGTCGTTCTATTTTGGCGGTACATCACTGCTGATCGTGGTGGTGGTGGTGATGGACTTTATCGCGCAGATTCAGGCGCATTTGATGTCCCATCAGTACGAAAGTCTGCTGAAGAAGGCAAATTTGAAGGGGCGTGGCAACCGCTGAGGGGCCACCCGCTTCGGCTGCTACACGTTCGTAGTAGTCGGTAACAACCGTCGGTTCGACAACTGCGCGACCGACAAATGGGCGACTCACGCGACATTCCCGCGCGTGGGTGGCTGCGGACCGATCCGCGCGCCGGAGTAGTGCGCGGGCAGGCCTGGACGCAAGTTCAGGTGCTGCCAGTCCAAAGCCGTCGCCGGAGCATGGGCACACTCCCCATGCCGGGTATCCCCGTGCCGTTTGGCGGTGGTGCTTCCAGAGTCGTCGGGAGTTGTATATAATTTCTTGTTCCCTGCGCCGGACTGTCGTGGTCTGGCGTCAATTCGTATATTCGGAGATCGCCTTATGGCGCGTATTGCAGGCGTCAATTTGCCTGCCCAGAAGCATGTCTGGGTCGGGTTGCAGAGCATTTACGGGATTGGCCGTACTCGCTCCAAGCAGGTATGTGAATCGGCCGGCGTGAAGTCGTCCACCAAGATCCGTGAGTTGTCCGAGCCTGAAGTCGAGCGTTTGCGCGCCGAAGTCGGCAAGTTCGTGGTCGAGGGCGACCTGCGTCGTGAAGTGGGCATGGCCATCAAGCGTTTGATGGATCTTGGCTGCTATCGCGGTCTGCGTCATCGTCGCGGCTTGCCGCTGCGTGGCCAGCGCACTCGTACCAATGCGCGTACCCGTAAGGGCCCGCGTAAGGCCATCAAGAAGTAAGGAATCCACACTATGGCCAAGCCAGCAGCGGCTTCAAAAACCAAGAAGAAGATCAAGCGCGTCGTCACCGACGGTATTGCCCACGTGCACGCGTCCTTCAACAACACCATCATCACCATCACCGACCGTCAGGGCAACGCACTGAGTTGGGCCACTTCGGGGGGCGCGGGCTTCCGTGGCTCGCGTAAGTCCACCCCGTTCGCCGCCCAGGTTGCCGCCGAAAAGGCTGGCAAGGCCGCGTTGGATTACGGCGTGAAAGCGCTGGAAGTCCACATCAAAGGCCCAGGTCCGGGACGTGAATCAGCCGTGCGTTCGTTGAACAACGTCGGCTACAAGATCCTCAACATCATCGACGTGACGCCTATCCCGCACAACGGGTGCCGTCCGCCGAAGAAGCGTCGCGTTTGACGCTCGGGAGCACTAGAACATGGCTCGTTATATCGGTCCCACCTGTAAGCTCGCCCGTCGCGAAGGCGCCGACCTATCGCTGAAATCACCGGCGCGCGCGCTCGATTCCAAGTGCAAGCTGGAGCAAAAGCCCGGCCAGCACGGCGCCACTGCCCGCAAGGGCAAGCTGTCTGATTACGCCACCCAGCTGCGCGAAAAGCAGAAGGTCAAGCGCATCTACGGTTTGCTGGAGCGTCAGTTCCGCAATTACTACAAGAAAGCCGCAACCAAGAAGGGCAACACCGGCGAGAACCTCCTGCAAATGCTGGAGACCCGTCTGGACAACGTCATCTACCGCATGGGTTTTGCGGTTACCCGTCCGGCCGCTCGCCAGCTGGTCAGCCACCGCGGTGTGACCGTGAATGGCAAGCCCGTCAATCTGCCGTCGTATGCGGTCAAGGCGGGTGATGCTATCGCCCTGTCCGAGAAGGCTGCTAAGCAGATGCGTGTCAAGGAATCCTTGACCGTTGCAGAGCAGATGAATCTGTCGCCGTCGTGGGTTGAAGTTGACGCCAACAAGTTTGCTGGCGTGTTCAAGGCTGTGCCGGATCGTGCCGATCTGCCCAGCGATATCAACGAAGCGCTGATCGTCGAGCTGTATTCGAAGTAAGCCATTGCCACCGACCAGCGCCTTGTGCGCTGGTCTGCAGGAGACACCACGAATGACGGGTACCGCAACCCAAGTCCTGCGTCCGCGCGGGCCGCAGATCGAGCGCATTACCGATCATCGCGCCAAGGTCGTGATCGAACCTTTGGAACGCGGTTATGGCCATACGCTGGGCAATGCCCTGCGTCGCGTGCTGCTGTCTTCGATTCCTGGCTTCGCGATTACCGAAGTCGAAATCGATGGCGTGCTGCACGAATACACCACGGTTGAAGGCTTGCAAGAAGATGTGCTTGAGGTGTTGTTGAACCTCAAGGACGTTGCCATCCGCATGCACAACGGCGACACCGAAACCCTAGAGCTGAAGAAGCAGGGGCCGGGTGTCGTCACCGCTGGTGATATCAAAACCAATCACAATGTCGAGGTGTTGAACCCTGACCACGTGATTGCCAACCTGACCAAGGATGTGGCGCTGAACATGCGTCTGACCATCTGCCGCGGGTTTGGTTATCAACCTGCGGCAGCGCGCCGTCGTCCGGACGAAGAGTCCCGTACGATTGGTCGTTTGATGCTGGATGCTTCATTTTCGCCGGTGCGCCGCGTGGCCTACGCGGTGGAAGCTGCGCGTGTTGAGCAGCGTACTGATCTTGATAAGCTGGTACTGGAGATCGAAACCAACGGTACCATCGATGCCGAAACGGCGGTGCGTACTGCGGCCAATATCCTTGCTGATCAATTGTCGGTGTTCGGTGATTTCACCCATCGCAATCAAGGCACTAAGCCGCAGCCCAACACCGGTGTCGACCCGCTGTTGCTGCGCCCGATCGATGACCTTGAACTGACCGTGCGTTCGGCCAATTGCCTGAAGGCCGAGAGCATCTACTACATCGGTGATCTGATCCAGAAGACCGAAGTGGAACTGCTCAAGACCCCGAATCTTGGCAAGAAGTCGCTCACCGAAATCAAGGAAGTGCTGGCACAGCGCGGTTTGTCGCTTGGTATGAAGCTGGAAAACTGGCCGCCAGCCGGTGCCGCTGCACACGGCATGCTGGGCTGATGATGTGAAGCCCTCCCCGCAAAGGGGAGGGCTTGTTTTACCGACGGGTCAAAACTCGCGGTTTTCCAGTCCATGGAGTGGGCTGGTTCGGGCCAACGCAGTCCATGTTGTGAACGCCAGGATGGCGACATCGATGTTCAAAGCCATATTCTTTCGATAAAGGAAATTTCCCATGCGTCACCAGAAATCCGGCCGCAAGTTCAACCGCACCAGCGCCCATCGTGGCGCGATGTTCCAGAACATGGCGGCGTCGCTGATCAAAAACGAAATCATCCGCACCACTTTGCCGAAGGCCAAAGAACTGCGCCGCGTTGCCGAGCCGCTGATCACGCTGGCTAAAGCCGATGGCGTGGCAAATCGCCGTTTGGCCTTTGCGCGTCTGCGCGACAAGGAAGCAGTAGGTACGTTGTTTACCGTGCTCGGCCCGCGCTATGCGCAGCGTCCAGGCGGCTACCTGCGCATCCTGAAGTGCGGCTTCCGCGCCGGTGACAATGCGCCGATGGCCTATGTTGAGTTGGTGGATCGCCCGCAAGCCGCTGAATAAGCGGAAAGCGCTGCAGACCGTCTGAAAGACCCCGGCATTGCCGGGGTTTTTCGTTTTGGGCGGTTTGCCGCATAATTGGAAAGCCCCCCGCAAGGTATATGCATGAATCCGTTTGCTTGGCCGTTCCGTGCGCAATTCCTGTTTGGCTTTGCCTGTTGCGCAGCCCTGCTTGGCTATGCGCTTTTTGTGCAATTTCAATTGGGCATTCAGCCCTGCCCATTTTGTATTTTTCAGCGCATCTGCTTTGCCGCGCTGGGCATCGTGTTCCTGCTGGGCGCTATGCATGCGCCGCGCGCGCCGGGTGCGCGCAAATGGTGGGGCGTGCTGGCGTTCGCCGCCGCCGCCGCCGGCATGGGCGTGGCGGGGCGGCATTCATGGGTGCAGCTGCATCCGCCGGAGCTGCCGACTTGTACGCCGGGCTGGAACTTTCTGGTCGAACAGAATTCGTGGCTGGGTGTGGTGCGTAAGGTACTGCTCGCCAATGGCGACTGCAGCAGCATCGACTGGCAGTTCCTCGGCCTGTCGATGCCGATGTGGGCATTTGTCTGGTTCTTTGCGTTGGGACTGGGCGCGCTATATGCCGGATTCAAACATCGGTATTCCAGTTTGTTCCGTAAGTAACGGTTGCGAACGCAGCAGCTGGGCTGGATGATGCAATGCAACAGACTGCCTTTGCATCCCCATGTCCAATATTCACGCCGCTGTAGTGTCTCCACCCCCTCAAGCGATCACCCGCGCTACTGATGCGTGGACGCCCGCCAGCTGGCGGGATCGCCCCGCATTGCAGTTGCCCACCTATCCGAATGCAAGTGAACTTGCGGCGGCGCAAGCCGAGTTGCGTGAATTGCCACCACTGGTGACCTCGCGCGAAATTTTGTCGTTGAAACAGCAATTGGCCGAGGCGCAGGAGGGCAAGCGCTTTTTGTTGCAAGG
>Ga0208825_1001752_pt1 | contig 15656 bp, 13 predicted proteins | sample AD_UKC113_MetaG_FD_184450 | JGI IMG/M metagenome (GOLD analysis project Ga0208825, IMG submission 184450) | Active sludge microbial communities of municipal wastewater-treating anaerobic digesters from Hong Kong - AD_UKC113_MetaG (SPAdes)... | ecosystem: Engineered > Bioreactor > Anaerobic >...
TTTCATTCAACAGACTTGACTTGAGAACACAGTTGCTCAAGGGGCATCGCCAGTGACCGGGGAAACCCCGGCCACGGCGATCGCTGGCATGGTCTGCTCCGCGGCCATCGGGCTGTTGGCGTTTCATCGGCTGCGGGCGGCGCGCAACGCCATGGAAACCTGATTTGCTATACTTGCCGGCTTCGAATCGATTTTCAGGCGCGTAGCTCAGTTGGTTAGAGCACCACCTTGACATGGTGGGGGTCGTTGGTTCGAATCCAATCGCGCCTACCAAAAAAATCAAGCACCTGGCAGCCCTGTCGGGTGCTTTTTTCTTGGCGGCACGCCCGCCTTGTCGTCAAGCATCGAGGTCATCATGTCCCGTCCATTCAAGGTTCTCGGCATTCAGCAAGTGGCCATCGGCGGCCCCGACAAGCGGCGCCTGCAAACCCTGTGGGTGGACATGCTGGGCCTGACGCCCACCGGCACGTTCCAGAGCGAGCGCGAGAACGTGGACGAAGACATCTGCGCCATGGGCAGCGGCCCGTTCAAGGTCGAGGTTGACCTGATGCAGCCGCTCGACCCCGACAAGAAGCCCGCCGTGCACGCCACGCCGCTGAACCACGTGGGCCTGTGGATCGACGACTTGCCCAAGGCCGTCGAGTGGCTGACGGCGCGCGGCGTGCGCTTTGCGCCGGGTGGCATCCGCCAGGGCGCGGCGGGTTACGACATCACGTTTATGCATCCCAAGGCCAACGCTGAGTTTCCGATCGCGGGCGAGGGCGTGCTGATCGAGCTGGTGCAGGCACCGCCCGAGGTGATCGCGGCTTTTGCCGCCCTGCAATCGGCCTGAGCGGTGCCCGGTCTCGACTTGGGGTTGACGAGAGCAGCGGCGGGCGCTCTCCGGGCGTAAACTGTTCGTTACACGCGTGCGGTTCGGCCGTGCGCCGACGATCGCTTGAGCCCGGAGACCCTTGCATGCGCGCGACGAACACCGGCGACCCCGCCTACTACCACAAGGTGGTGGATTGCCAATGGGCCTGCCCGGCCCATACCCCCGTGCCCGAATACCTGCGGCTGATCGCGCAGGGCCGCTACGCCGAGTCGTACATGGTCAACTGGGTGTCCAACGTGTTTCCGGGCATCCTGGGGCGCACCTGCGACCGGCCCTGCGAGCCGGCTTGCCGGCGCGGGCGGGTGGAAGAGGCCAACGCCGCCAAGCCCGAGCCGGTGGCCATCTGCCGCTTGAAGCGCGTGGCCGCCGACCTGAAGGGCGACGTGGAGGCGCGCATGCCGCAGCCCGCGGCGCAACCCAACGGCAAGCGCATCGCCTGCGTGGGTGCCGGGCCGGCTTCGCTCACGGTGGCGCGCGACCTGGCGCCGCTGGGCTACGCGGTGACGGTGTTCGACGGCGAGGCCAAGGCCGGCGGCTTCATGCACCAGCAGATCCCGCGCTTTCGCCTGCCCGAGAGCGTGATCGACGAGGAAACCGGCTACGTCTTTGCCTTGGGCGCCGAGTTCAGGAGCGGCCAGCGCATCGACTCGATGCAGGCGCTGCTGGCCGAGGGCTGGGATGCGGTGTTCGTCGGCAGCGGCGCGCCGCGCGGGCGCGACCTGGATATCCCGGGTCGCCGCGAGGCCGCCCGGCACATCCACATCGGCATCGACTGGCTGGCCTCGGTGTCCTTCGGCCACGTCAAGAGCATCGGCCAGCGCGTGGTCGTGCTGGGCGGCGGCAACACCGCGATGGACTGTTGCCGCTCGGCGCGCCGCCTGGGCGGCCAGGACGTGAAGGTCATCGTGCGCTCGGGTTTCGACGAGATGAAGGCATCGCCCTGGGAGAAGGAAGACGCCCAGCACGAGGGCATTCCGATCATCAACATGCATGTGCCCAAGGCTTTCGTGCACGAGGGCGACCGGCTGACCGGCATGACGTTCGAGATCGTGCGTGCCGAGCGCGACGCCAAGGGCCGGCGCCGTTTGGTGCCCACGGGCGAGCCCGAGGTGTTTGTCGCCTGCGATGACGTGCTGATCGCCGTCGGCCAGGAAAACGCCTTTCCCTGGATCGAGCGCGACGTGGGCATCGCCTTTGGCGAATGGGGACTGCCGGTGGTCGACGAGCGCACGTTTCAATCGACGCTGCCGCGGGTGTTCTTCGGCGGCGATGCGGCCTTCGGGCCCAAGAACATCATCACCGCGGTTGCGCACGGCCATGAGGCGGCGGTGTCGATCGACCTGTTTTTGACCGGGCAGGACGTGGCCCAGCGCCCCGCGCCCTGGGCCAACCTGGTGTCGCAAAAAATGGGCATCCACGAGTGGAGCTACGACCACGACCCCAGCAACGACCTGCGCTACAAGGTGCCCTGGGCCAAGGCCGAGGCGGCGCTCGCCAGCATCCAGGTGGAGGTGGAGCTGGGTTTCGACGCCCGCACCGCCTTCAAGGAGGCGTCGCGCTGCCTCAACTGTGACGTGCAGACGGTGTTCACGCCCAAGCTGTGCATCGAGTGCGATGCCTGCGTGGACATCTGCCCGATGGACTGCATCAGCTTCACCCTGAATGGGGACGAGACCGACCTGCGCGGGCGTTTGAGCGCGCCGGCGCTGAACCTGACGCAGGACCTGCTGGTGTCCGATCCGGTGACCACCGGCCGCGTGATGGTCAAGGACGAGGACGTGTGCCTGCACTGCGGCCTGTGCGCCGAGCGTTGTCCGACGGGAGCCTGGGACATGCAAAAATTCCTGCTGCACACCACCAAGGCTGGTGGCGCGGCCGGCACCATCGGCGTGCGCGAGGGGGCCGCAGCATGACGCAGATCACCGCCGTCAACGACTTCGTCATCAAGTTCGCCAACGTCAACGGCTCGGGTTCGGCCAGCGCCAACGAGCTGTTTGCCAAGGCCATCCTGCGCATGGGCGTGCCGGTCAGCCCGCGCAACATCTTTCCCAGCAACATCCAGGGCCTGCCCACCTGGTACGAGGTGCGCGTGAGCGAGAAGGGTTACCTGGGCCGGCGCGGCGGCATCGACATGATGGTGGCCATGAACCCGCAGACCTGGGCCGCCGACGTGGAGGAGATCGAACCCGGCGGCTACCTGCTGTATGACAGCACGCGCCTGCGCCCGCGCGAGGAGCTGCGCGACGACGTCACGGTGATCGGCATTCCGCTGACCGAGATCTGCAATGCCGTCTACAGCGACCCGCGCCAGCGCCAGCTGTTCAAGAACATCATGGCGCTGGGCGCGCTGTCGATGCTGCTGGACATGGACGTCGCCGTCATCGAGGCCTTGCTGGCCGAGCAGTACAGGGGCAAGGAAAAACTGATTGCCTCCAACGTGCAGGCGCTGAACCTGGGGCGCGACTTCGTGCACGAGAACCTGGCGCATCCCCTGCCCATCCGGGTGGAGCGCGCGCACCGCGTGGGCCAGCGCATCTTCGTCGATGGCAACACCGCCGCCGGCCTGGGGGCGGTGTACGGCGGCGCCACGGTGTGCGCGTGGTACCCCATCACGCCCTCCACCTCGGTGGCCGAGGCCTTCATGGCCTATTGCGCCAGGTTCCGGGTGGACGCCGAAGGCCGCCACCAATACGCCATCGTGCAGGCCGAGGACGAGCTGGCCTCGATCGGCATGGTGGTGGGCGCGGGCTGGAACGGTGCGCGGGCGTTTACCGCCACCTCGGGGCCGGGCATCTCGCTGATGACCGAGTTCATCGGCCTGGCGTACTTTGCCGAGATTCCGGTCACCCTCATCAACGTGCAGCGCGGCGGCCCGTCCACCGGCATGCCCACGCGCACCCAGCAGGCCGACCTGATCGCCTGCGCCTATGCCTCGCACGGCGACACCAAGCACGTGCTGCTGTTCCCTGAAGATCCGAAGGAATGCTTCGAACTCACCGCCGCGGCGCTGGACCTGGCCGACCGTCTGCAAACCCCGGTGTTCGTGATGACCGACCTGGACATCGGCATGAACCAGCGCCTGTGCGAGCCGCTGACCTGGGACGACGCGCGCCAGTACGACCGCGGCAAGGTGATGACGGCCAACGACCTGGAGACGCACGACTTCGGCCGCTACAAGGACGTGGACGGCGACGGCATCCCCTGGCGCACGCTGCCGGGCACGCATCCCACGCGCGGCAGCTACTTCACGCGCGGCACCACACGCGACGCCTATGCCCGCTATTCCGAGCGCGGCGCCGACTACGTCTACAACGTCGAGCGCCTGCTGAAGAAGTTCGCCACCGCCGCCACCCTGGTTCCGCCTCCGGTGCCGCGCCCGGCCGCCCGGCGCACGCGGCTGGGCGTGATCTTTTTCGGCTCCACCAGTTGCGCCATGCACGAGGCGCTGGACGTGCTGGCCGCCCAGGGCATCCACGTCAACGCCCTGCGGCTGCGCGCCTTTCCGTTTGCCGCCAGCGTCAATGAGTTCATCGCCGCGCACGAGACGGTGTTCGTGGTCGAGCAAAACCGCGACGCGCAGCTGCGCTCGATGCTGATCAACGAGCTGGAGATCAACCCGGCCAAATTGCAGCGCGTGCTGCACTTCGACGGCACGCCGATCACCGCGCGCTTCATCACCCAGGCCATCACCGACCACGTGCATGACGCCGTCGTCACCCCGCAGGAGGCCCAGCCATGACCTACATCGCCAAGCCCCGGCTGCACCACCCCTCGCTCACGCCCAACAAGGTGGGCTACACCCGGCGCGACTACGAGGGCAAGGTGTCCACCCTGTGCGCCGGCTGCGGGCACGACTCGATCTCGGCGGCCATCATTCAGGCCTGCTGGGAGCTGGACATCCAGCCGCACCGCGTGGCCAAGCTCTCGGGCATCGGCTGCTCGTCCAAGACGCCGGACTACTTCCTGGGCGCCAGCCACGGCTTCAACTCGGTGCACGGGCGCATGCCCAGCGTGCTGACCGGCGCCAACCTGGCCAACCGCGAGCTGCTGTACCTGGGTGTGTCGGGCGATGGCGACTCGGCCTCCATCGGCCTGGGCCAGTTCGCGCACGCCATGCGGCGCAACGTCAACATGGTCTATATCGTCGAGAACAACGGCGTCTACGGCCTGACCAAGGGCCAGTTCTCGGCCACCGCCGACAAGGGCAGCAAAAGCAAGAAGGGCGTCGTCAACAACGACAGCCCGGTCGATCTGGTCGGCCTGGCCATGCAGCTGGGCGCCAGCTTCGTGGCGCGCAGCTTTTCGGGCGACAAGGCGCAGCTGGTGCCGCTCATCCAGGCGGCCATGCAGCATGGCGGCGCGGCCTTCATCGACGTCATCAGCCCCTGCGTCACCTTCAACAACCACGCCGGATCCACCCGCAGCTACGACTGGGTGCGCGAGCACAACGAGGCCGTCAGTCGCATCGACCTGATCCTGGGCCGCCAGGAAATCACGGTGGACTACGCGCCCGGCGAGGTGATCGACGTCGAGCAGCACGACGGCACGATCCTGCGCCTGAAAAAACTGCACGCCGACTACGACCCGACCGACCGGGTTGCCGCCATGGCCTACATGCAGGGCCACGCGGCCAAGGGCGAGCTGGTGACGGGCCTGCTGTACCTGGAGGCCGAGGCGGGCGATCTGCACGCCGCGCAAAACACCAGCGCCCGGCCGCTCAACAGCCTGGGCACGGCCGAGCTGTGTCCCGGTGTGGCGGCGCTGGACAAGCTCAATGCTGGCTGGCGCTGAAATTCCAGCGGCGACGAAAATTGACTTGACAATGTTTGCATAGGCAAACAATAATCGCGGCCGGTCTGCCCCCGCGTCGGGGCGGGCTCGCCGCCATGCCGCCCTCCGCCATCCAGTCCCTGCCATACGATTCGTCGCGGCCGCTGCGTGCCGAAGACGGGCTGATGTACATGCTGCGCGATGCGCTGCTGGCCGTCTCGCAGTGCGTCAACGAGCGGGCCGACCTGACCGGCTCCACCCTGCCTCAGTGGCTGCCCCTGCACAAGGTGCATGCGGGGCACGCCGACACGGTGGCCGAGCTGGCGCGCGTGTGCACGATCGATACCGGCGCGATGACGCGCCTGCTCGACCGCCTGGAGCGAAAGGGCTTGTGCCAGCGCGTGCGCAGCCAGAGCGACCGGCGCGTGGTGCACATCGAACTGACCCCCGCCGGCGTGGCCGTCGCCGAGCGCGTGCCGCACATCCTGTGCGAGGTCTACAACCAGGTGCTGGCCGGGTTTTCGCCGCAGGAGTGGGAGCAGCTGCGCACGCTGCTGCTGCGCCTGACCGAGGCGGCGCAGAACCTGCTTGCCCACGAGGACGCTTCATGAGTTTTTCACGTTCAAGCGCGCTGGCCGCGGCGCTGTTGGCCGGCTTGCTGTCGGGCTGCGCCGACCTCGGCGGCATTCAGCCGGGCGCCACGGTGCGCGATGCCGCCGCGCTGGGCCTGCCGGCGGCGTCCGCCGACGCCGTCCCTGCTCCCGCGGCCGACTGGTGGACCCAGCTGGGCGATGCACAGCTCGACCGTCTGGTGGCCCAGGCCTTGCAGGACAACCCCAGCCTGCACGTGGCCGCCGCCCGCGTGGCCAAGGCCGACAGCGCCATCGCCATTGCGCAGGCGGCCGATGCGCCGCAGGTCAGCGGCACTTTGGGACTGAACCGCCAGCGCTTCTCGGAAAACTACATCTATCCGCCCCCGCTGGGTGGTTCGGTGCAGAACCTGGGCAACGTGCAGGCTCAGGGCAGTTGGGCGCTGGACTTCTTCGGGCGCAACGCCGGCGCGCTGCAGGCTGCCGTGGGCCAGGCGCGCGCGGCCCAGGCCGAGCAGGGCGCCGCGCGCGTGCTGCTGGCGGCCAACGTGGTGCGCAACTACGTGCAATGGGCGCGGCTGCATGACCAGCGCGAGCTGGCGCAGCAGGCGCTGGCGCAGCGCCAGCAGATGCTGGGGCTGGTGCAGGAGCGCGTGCGCGCTGGCCTGGACAATCAGCTGGAGCTGCGCCAGAACGAGACCGGCCGCGCCGACACGCGCACCCAGATCGCCGCGCTGGAGCAGCAGATCGAGGCCACCGGCAACGCGCTGGCCGCCCTGCTGGGCCAGCCGCGCCTGCCCACCGACGTCACCGTGCCCAGGCTGGCGCAGCTCGGCACGCTGGCCTTGCCGCAACAGCTGGATGCCGACTGGCTGGGCCAGCGCGCCGACATTGCCGCCGCGCGCTGGCGCGTGCAGGCGACGCAAGGCGAGGTGCAGGTGGCGCGTGCGCAGTTCTATCCCAACATCAACCTGGCCGGCTTCGTCGGCCTGCAAAGCCTGGGCTTTGGCAACCTGTTGCACGGCGGCAGCCTGGAGTGGGGCGTGGGCCCGGCGCTTTCGCTGCCGATCTTCGAGGGCGGGCGCCTGCGCGCCAACCTGCGCGGACGCACGGCCGACGTGGACGCCGCCATCGAGAGCTACAACGCCACCGTGATCGACGCCATGCGCGAGGTGGCCGACCAGGCGCTGGCGCTGCGTGCGGTGGCGCGCCAGCAAGGCGAGCAGGCCCACGCCGTGGGTGCCGCCGAGGGCGCGTGGGACATCGCCCGCCAGCGCTACGGCGCCGGGCTGGGCACCTACCTGAACGTGCTGGTGGCCGAGTCCGCCGTGCTGGCGCAGCGCCGCCAGACGGTGGACCTGGCGGCGCAGGCGCTGCTGGCGCAGGTGGGCCTGGCGCAGGCCATGGGCGGAGGCTGGCAGCCGGTGCCCGCGCTCGACACCGAGCCGGTGGCCGCGTCGCGCTCCTGAGATACCGAAGAAAGAAAATCTTATGTCCGATTCATCAGAAACCGGCACCAATAGAGCGCCGACAGCTCCTGAAAGCGAAGCAGCCCCGGCGCAAGCCGCCATGGCTCCCAATGGCTCGCGGCGCAAGCGCCTGCTGCTGGGCCTGACCGCCGTGGTGGTGCTGTGCGGCCTGGCGTGGGGGCTGTATGACCAGCTGGTGCTGGCGCATTTCGAAGAGACCGACAACGCCTACGCGCAGGGCAACGTGGTGCAGATCACGCCGCAGATCGGCGGCACCGTGACGGCGATCTACGCGGACGAAATGGACCGCGTGCAGGCCGGCGCCCCGCTGGTCAAGCTCGATGGTGCCGACGCCCGCATCGCACTGGCGCAGGCCGAGGCCGCGCTGGGGCAGGCGGTGCGCCAGGTGCGCACGCTGTACGTCAACAACGCATCGCTGGCGGCGCAGGTGCGCTTGCGCGAGGCCGATGTTGGCAAGGCGCGCACGCAGCTGGCCAGCGCCGAGCAGGACCTGGCGCGCCGCCAGGGGCTGGCCGGCGGCGGCGCCGTCTCGGGCGAGGAGCTGGCGCATGCCAAGGCGCAGGTGACCGCGGCGCAAAGCACGCTGGCCGCGGCGCAGGCTGCCGTCAGCGCGGCCAGCGAGCAGCGCGCCAGCAACGAGGCGCTGACCGACGGCACGCCGGTGGAGCAGCACCCCAGCGTGCTGGCCGCCGCCGCCAAGGTGCGCGAAGCCTGGCTGTCCGTGCACCGCACTGCGCTGCCGGCGCCGGTGTCCGGCTATGTGGGCAAGCGCACCGTGCAGCTGGGCCAGCGCGTGGCGGCGGGGGCCCCGCTGCTCACCGTGGTGCCGCTGGACGAAGTCTGGGTGGACGCCAACTTCAAGGAAAACCAGCTGCGCCGCATCCGCATCGGCCAGCCGGTGCGGCTGACGGCCGACGCCTACGGGGGCAAGGTGGTGTATGACGGCAAGGTCAGCGGCCTGGGCATCGCCACGGGCGCCGCCTCGGCCCTGCTGCCCGCGCAAAACGCCACCGGCAACTGGATCAAGGTGGTGCAGCGCGTGCCGGTGCGCATCACGCTCGATCCGGCCCAGCTCAAGGAACACCCGCTGCGGGTGGGCCTGTCGATGGAGGCGCGCGTGGACGTGGCCGACCAGAGCGGGCCCGAGCTGGCCGGCGTGGCGCGCCACGAACCGCTGGCGCAGACGCAGGTTTTTGCCGACACCGACGCCGGCGCCGAGCAGCGCGTGCGCCAGATCATCGAGCGCAACCTGGGCCATCGCATGGCCAAGGAATCGTGATTGAATCGACCGCTGGCGCCCATGCAACGGGTGCAAGCAGCTATCAAAATAGTAGTATTCTGCCGATCGATCGCATTCCATGAGCACCCCTCACGTTGCCGCCCATCCGCCGCTGCAGGGCAGCGCGCGCGTGCTGGGCACGCTGGCGCTGTCGGCCGCCACGTTCATGAACGTGCTGGACTCGTCCATCGCCAACGTCTCGCTGCCGGCCATTGCGGGCGACCTGGGCGTGAGCCCGGTGCAGGGCACCTGGGTCATCACCAGCTTTGCGGTGGCCAACGCCATTGCCGTGCCGCTGACGGGCTGGCTGACGCAGCGCGTGGGGCAGGTGCGCCTGTTCATGACCAGCGTGCTCTTGTTCGTGCTCGCGTCCTGGCTGTGCGGCATGGCACCCAACATGCCCATGCTGATCGCGTTTCGCGTGCTGCAGGGCTTTGTGGCGGGGCCGATGATTCCGCTGTCGCAGACGCTGCTGCTGTCCAGCTATCCGCCCGAGAAATCGGGGCTGGCCATGGCCATGTGGTCCATCACCACGCTGGTGGCGCCCGTCATGGGACCGCTCTTGGGCGGCTGGATCACCGACAACATCAGCTGGCCCTGGATCTTCTACATCAACGTGCCGGTGGGCATGGTGGCGGCGGCCCTCACGTGGGCCATTTACCGCGAGCGCGAAACGCCCACGCTGCGCCTGCCGATCGACTTCGTCGGCCTGGCCCTGCTGGTGCTGTGGGTGGGCGCGCTGCAGCTGATGCTGGACAAGGGCAAGGAGCTGGACTGGTTCGCCTCGCCGCAGATCGTCAGCTTTGCCGTCGTCGCGGTGGTGGGCTTTGTTTTCTTCCTGGCCTGGGAGTTGACCGAGCAGCACCCGGTGGTGGATTTGTCGCTGTTTCGACGGCGCAACTTCTGGTCGGGCGCGCTGGCCACGGCGGTTGGATATGGTCTGTTCTTCGGCAACGTGGTCTTGCTGCCCTTGTGGTTGCAGCAGTTCATGGGCTACACCGCCACGCAAGCGGGCATGGTGCTGGCGCCGGTGGGCTTGCTGGCGATCGTGCTCTCGCCGGTGGTGGGCGTGACCATGCACCGGGTCGATCCCCGCCTGTACGTGACGGCGTCGTTCCTGGTGTTTGGCCTGGTGTTCTGGCTGCGCTCGCTGTTCACGGTGGAGACCGACTTCGTCACCATCATGATCCCCACGCTGATCCAGGGCATCGGCATGGCGGGCTTCTTCATCCCGCTGGTCACCATCACGCTGTCGGGCCTGCCCCCGTCGCGCATTGCGGCGGCGGCGGGCCTGTCCAACTTCACGCGCATCACGGCGGGAGCGTTCGGCGTGTCGATCGCCACCACCGCGTGGGAAGACCGCGCCACGCTGCATCACGCGCAATTGGCCGAGCACGTCAACGCCGCCCGCCCGGTGGTGGAACAGACGCTCGGCCAGTTGCAGGCGGGCGGCATGAATCACGAGCAGGCGCTGGGCTTCATCGACCGGCTGGTAACGCAGCAGGCCTACATGATCTCGACGCAGGAGATCTTCTACCTGTCGGCGCTGCTGTTCGTGGGGCTGATTCCGCTGGTGTGGCTGACGCGGCGGGTGCGCGGTGCCGCGGCCGATGCGGGCGGGGCGCACTGACCATCCCGCCCCCAGTCAAGACGCGTTGCACGGTGCGGCGCCCCGTCACTTGGCGGCGGCATCGCCGGCAACGGGCGCGAGCCCAGGCGTGGTTCAGGCGGCGGGACGGTTGCGGCGCGCGCGCGCCAGCGCGGCCTCGATCAACGCGCGCTTGCGCTCGTCGGGCGCGGTGTCAGGGGCGGCGCCCGCGTCCCCTGTGGCTGGCACGGGTGCGCCGCCGGCCTGGGGCGCGTCCGCCAGGCCGGGCGCATGCTGGCGCCGCTGCTGCGTGGCGGCGTAACGCATGCGGGCCGACTCGGCCTGCTCGGCGGACCAGGCGGCCCAGCCGGTGCGCTGGGCGCTGACGTTTTCCATGTGAATGCAGTCCACCGGGCAGGCGGGCACGCACAGCTCGCAGCCGGTGCAGTCGGTCTCGATCACGGTGTGCATGCGCTTGTGCGTGCCGACGATGCAGTCCACCGGGCAGGCGGCGATGCACAGGGTGCAGCCGATGCACCAGTCCTCGTCGATCCAGGCCACGCCGCGCGGGCCCTCCAGGCCGTTGGCCGGGTTGAGCGGCCGCTCGGGCTGGCCGGTCAGGGCCGCCAGTCGCCGCACGCCCTCGGCGCCGCCGGGCGGACATTGGTTGATGGCAGCCGCGCCGTCGGCGATGGCCTGGGCGTAGCCGGCGCAGTCGGGGTAGCCGCAGCGCGTGCACTGCGTTTGCGGCAAGGCGTCCAGCAGGCGCTCGGCCAGGGTTTTGAGGAGGATGGTCAAGGCTGCCGCAGCGCACTGCGCCGCATATTGCCCGTGTTGCGTGAAACCAAAAGAGTCCGTTGGCCGCGGAGCAGGCCGTACAAACGATCGCCGTGGCCGGGATCTCGCCGGACACAGGCGATGCCCCTGTGAGTGGAAATGCGCAACATCGCGCAGCGCGTGGAGCGACGGGGGTGCGGCAGATTCACGCGGCCTTGCGGGCCTCGTTGCCGCGCTTGGCCGCCGGCGCGCCCAGCTTGGTCACGGTGGCAGTGTGGGTGGCGTCGGCCGGCGGCGAGTTTTCGGCAATGAAGGCCTTCACGCGCGGGTACACCTGCTGGCGCCAGCGGCGGCCGCTGAAGATGCCGTAGTGGCCGGCGCCGGGCACCTCGTAGTGTTTGGTCGGCTTGTTCTCGATGCCGGTGCACAGGTCGTGCGCGGCGCGGGTCTGGCCGGAGCCGGAAATGTCGTCGAGCTCGCCCTCGATGGTGAGCAGGGCGGTGTCCTTGATGTCCTGCGGGCGCACGCGCTCGAGCTTGCCCTGGGGCGAGCGCACGTCCCAGGTGCCCTGCATCAGGCTGAAGTCCTGGAACACCGTCTTGATGGTCTCCAGGTAATAGTCGGCGTCCATGTCGAGCACGGCGTTGTACTCGTCGTAGAACTTGCGATGCGTCTCGGCGCTGGACTCGTCGCCGCGCACCAGGTCGCGGAAGTAGTCCCAGTGGCTGGTGGCATGGCGGTCGGGGTTCATGGCCACGAAGCCCGAGTGCTGCATGAAGCCGGGGTACACGCGCCGGCCCGCACCCGGAAAGTTGTGCGGCACGCGGTAGATCACGTTGTTCTCGAACCACGAGAAGCTGCGCTGCGTGGCCAGGTTGTTGACCTGGGTGGGCGAGCGGCGCGCGTCGATGGGGCCGCCCATCATGGTCATGGTCAGCGGCGTGGTCTCACCGCGGCTGGCCATCAGCGAGACGGCGGCCAGCACCGGCACGGTGGGCTGGCACACGCTGACCACGTGGCAGTTGCCGTACTTGGCCTGCAGGTGGCGGATGAACTCCTGCACATAGTTGATGTAGTCGTCCAGGTGGAACTCGCCCTCGGACAGGGGCACCAGGCGGGCGTTTTTCCAGTCGGTGATGTAGACCTTGTGGTCTTGCAGCATCGTGCGCACCGTGTCGCGCAGCAGCGTGGCGTGGTGGCCCGACAGCGGCGCGACGATCAGCACCGGGGGTTGCGTCTTGAGCTTGGTCAAGGTCGCGGGGTCGTCGGAGAAGCGCTTGAAGCGGCGCAGCTCGCAAAACGGCTTGTCGATTTCGATGCGCTCGTCGATCGCCACCTGTACGCCGTCCACCGGCACCTGGCGAATGCCGAACTCGGGCTTTTCATAGTCCTTGCCCAGGCGGTGGAACAGCGCGTAGGAGGCGGCCACGCGCTGCGACATCGGCAACTGGCCAAAGGGCATGTGCGGGTTGTTGAAGAGCTTGGCCGTGGCGTCGGCGATCTCGGCGAAAGGCTCGATGAGGGCGCGCTGCGCTTCGTAGATGTGGTAGAGCATGACGGCAGTCAGAAAGCAAATTGTTGCAATGCAATATAGCGCAGTGCGCAGCGCTTTGCACTGGGTTGCCGGGCCTAAAGCGCGTTGCGGGGGGCGTTTTCGTGATGGAGGCAACACCAACGTCTGTTCGGCACGTCGAGGGCCGTCCAGATGGCGCTGCGCACCCTCGCTATCATCGTCGCCATGATGACACCTGCCACGGCAGTCTCCAACGCGGTGCTCGGGGCCGGGCGCGGCGCTTGGCGCTGGCTGGGCGGCTGGTGGCAGGTGCTGTTCGTGGGCGCGCAACTGGCGGTGCTGACGCTGTCGCCGTCCAGCTGGCGCGGCCACCCGCGCGCGCAGGTGTTGCGCCAGATCGATGAAGCGGCCGCGCCGGGGCTGCCCGGGTTCACCCTGCTGATGGCGCTGTTCAACGTGGTGGTGATCCGCATCGTGGTGGTGACGGCCTTTGCCTACGGGCTCTCGCAGTACGCGCTGGACGCCGTGGTGCGGGTGCTGGTGCTGGAGCTGATCCCGCTGGCCGCGGCGCTGTACGTGGCGGTGGAGTACAGCATCGCCGGCGGCTCGCAGCTGTACAAGTGGCGGCGTGACGGCGGGCCGCAACGCCTGCGCGCCGCCGGCGGGGACCCGCTCGCGCACGAGGTGCTGCCGCGCGTGCTGGGCGCCATGTTCGCGGTGCTGCTGCTGGCCGCGCTCAGTTGCGTCATCTCGCTGGTGCTGACCTACGTGGCGGTGCACGGCTTCACCACGGCCGGCGTGGCCTCGTTCAACCGGGCGGTGGGGCACATCTTCAACCCGGCGGTGACCCTGATCTTCGGCCTGAAGACGCTGCTGTTCGCCGTGGCCGTGTCCTTGCTGCCTGTGGCCAATGCGCTGCGCGACATCGAGCACCGGCCTTCGCGCACCAGCGTGGAGCTGCAAGGGCTGGTGCAGATGCTGGTGCTGATGCTGGGCATCGAGATCGCGTCGCTGGTGGGCAATTACTATTGAGTGGCCCGGACAATCCGTCCGCGCCCGAACCCATGGCCCCTGCCGACCCCGACTCCACCGAAGCGCTGAACGCGCGGCGCCTGCAGTGGCGCGCGCTGCTGCTGCTGCTGATGATGGCGCTGATCCTGGTGGGCAGCGCGCTGTACCTGATGTGGGTGCGCGGCGCCTTCGAGGCCACGCAGCCGCTGTATCTGACCACCGACGATTCCGACGGCGTGTCGGTCGGGATGGACCTGACCTTTGCCGGCTTTCCAATCGGGCGCGTGCGCAAGATCGAGCTGGTGGGCAGCGGCACGGTGCGCATCCAGGTCGATGTGCCGGTGAAAGACGCGCACTGGCTGCGCGTATCCAGCGTCTACACGCTGGAGCGCGGCCTGGTCGGCGCCGCACGGCTGCGGGCGTTCACCGGCATCCCGGACGACGCGCCGCTGGCGGCCGGCGCCGAGCGCGTGGTGCTGCGCGGCGACGTGTCGGCCGAAATACCCAAGATGGTCTCCGACGCGCGCGACGTGCTGCAGAACGTGGCCCAGCTCACGGCCGACGATGGCGCCCTGGGCCAGACCCTGGTCGAGCTCAAGACCTTCAGTGGGCGCCTGAACAGCGCGCAGGGCGGCCTGGTGGGCGCGCTGACCGGCAACGCGGCCGACGCGCGCCGCGTGGGCGAGTTGCTGGCGCAGGCCAACCAGGTGCTGCGGCGCGTGGATGCCGCCGTCGGCAAGGCCGACCAGCAGTTGCTGGGCCGCGAGGGCCTGGTGGCGGACACGCAAGCCACGGTGCGCCAGCTGAATGGCCTGTTGCAGGACGTGCGCCAGAGCGTGCAGAAGGTGGACGCGGTGCTCAAGGAGGTGCAGGGCGTGGCCGGCAATGCGCGCGAGGCCACGGTCAATCTGGGCGATTTGCGCGCCGACGTTGAATCCAGCCTTGGCAAGATCGACGCGCTGATCACCGAGCTGAACCGCAAGTGGCCATTTGCTCCCAGGCAGCAAGAGGTGACGCTGCCATGAAGCGGCGCTGGTTTGCTATTGCTGTGATAGCTGCCTGCGCTTTGTCGGCGTGCGCTGGAGGCCAGAAAGTACCGGATTGGAGCGTCAACGCCGTCGGTCACGTTGAGCGCTTTGCGGCGGCGTATTTGCGCGGCGACAGCCGCGTGGCCGGGCGTGAATTCCATCTGGCGCGCGCCGAGACGGCGCGCACCGGCCGCCCGGACCTGGTGGCGCGCGTCGAGCTCAATCGCTGCGCCGTGCAGGTCGCCAGCCTGGACTTCGTGCCATGCAGCGGCTTTGACGCGGTGGCGGTGGACGCCACGCAGGCCGAGCGCGCCTACGCCCGCTATCTGGCGGGCCAGGCCCGCGCAGCCGATGTTGCCCTGTTGCCTGCGCAGCACCGGGCCGTCGCGATGGGCGGTGGCGGTGTTGCCGGCATCGATGATCCGCTGGCGCGCCTGATCTCTGCCGCCGTGATGCTGCGTCAGCAGCACGCCGATCCGGCGCTGGTCGCGCTGGCCGTGGACACCGCCTCCGGCCAGGGCTGGCGCCGGCCGCTGTTGGCCTGGCTGGGCGTGCAGCGACAACTGGCCGAGGCGCGCGGCGATGCGGCCGAGGCGGCGCGCGTGCAGCGCCGCTTGGATCTGGTCGCGCCGGCCGACGGCCAGCCGGCGCGCCATTGAGCCATCGCACCCGGCCGAGCCCGCGGCGCGGGACGGGCGATCCGGCGCGGCCTGCGGCGAAACGGTGACATTCCAAG
>Ga0208825_1001753_pt1 | contig 15649 bp, 12 predicted proteins | sample AD_UKC113_MetaG_FD_184450 | JGI IMG/M metagenome (GOLD analysis project Ga0208825, IMG submission 184450) | Active sludge microbial communities of municipal wastewater-treating anaerobic digesters from Hong Kong - AD_UKC113_MetaG (SPAdes)... | ecosystem: Engineered > Bioreactor > Anaerobic >...
GCTTCGTCAGGCGCAGCGCCCGTACGACTTCCTGACACGCCGCCTGCGTGGCCTGCGGCAGGCTGGCCCCGTTCAGCCAGCGCGCGGTCAGGCCGGCGCAAAACAGGTCGCCGGTGCCCTTGGGCGTTGCGTCGATGCGCGGGTGGCGGATGGGCTCGGCGTGGGTGCGGGTGACCAGGGCCACCAGCATCTCGCCGGGCGCCCAGGTGGCGGGCGCGGCGCTGGTCACTGCGATCCATTGGGTGCGGCCCGTGAGCAGCGTGCGGGCGGCGGCGGCGACCTGGTCGAACGTATCCACCGGCATGCCGCTCAGGCGCGCCAGCTCGAAGCCGTTGGGGGTCAGGCCGTCGGCCAAGGGCAGCAGGTGGCGGCGGTAGGCGTCGGCCATGCCGGGGCTGACGTATTCGCCGTGGTCGTGGTCGCCCAGCACCGGATCGACCACGACGCGCAGGGCAGGGCGCAGCGCGAGGGTCTGGTCGATCCAGCGGCCCAGGGCCTGCGCCTGCTCGGGGCCACCCAGGTAGCCGGTGACGACTGCGCGCAGCTGCTGGAGCGCGCCGCGCGCGCTCAGGTCGGCCAGGTAGCCCTCGAACCATTCGGTCGGCACGGCGCCGCCGTGGATGCTGGGGTAGTGCGGCGTGTTGCTGAGGATGACGGTGGGAACGGCGGCCACCGCCAGCCCCTGCGCCTGCAGCGCGGGCACGGCGACGTTGTTGCCGACGCGGCCATAGACCACCTGCGACTGGACGGACACCACGTCGATGGCCAGCGGGCGCAGTGCGGAGCCGGCGGCGGTGGGCGCGGTCAATGCGCTTCTCCGGCCTTGGCGTCGTCCGCTCCGGCCGACGGCCAGTAGTACGAATCCGGCATCGGCCGCGCTCCGAAGATGGCTTGGCCGACGCGCACCACGGTGGCGCCTTCCTCGATGGCGATTTCGTAGTCACCGGACATGCCCATCGACAGTTCATCCAGGCTGATGCCCTGCGGCACGTCCTGGCGCAGCCGGTCACGCAGCTTGCGCAGCAGCACGAAGCATTGGCGGACCCGTTCGGCTTCGGCCGAGAACAGCGCCAACGTCATGAAGCCGCGCACGCGCAGCGCCGAGAATGCCGGCAGCTCACGCAAGAAGGCGGCCACGTCGTCGGGGTGCAGGCCAAACTTGCTTGCCTCTTCCGACGTGTTGACCTGCACGAACACGTCCAGCCCGCGCCCCTCGGCCTGCAGGCGCCGCTCCAGCGCCTCGGCCACGCGCAGGCTGTCCAGCGCCTGAAACTCGCTGGCGCACTGCGCCACCAGCTTGGCCTTGTTGGTCTGCAGGTGGCCGATGACGGACCAGCGCAGGTCGCCCAGGTCGGCCATGGCCTCCCATTTGCGATGGGCTTCTTGCGGCTTGTTTTCGCCCAGCATGCGGCAGCCCGCGGCGTAGGCCAGGCGCAGCACGGCTTCGGGCTTGGTCTTGCTGACGGGCAGCAGGCGCACGCTGGCCGGATCGCGTCCCGCGCGCTGGCAGGCCGCCGCGATGCGCGCGTGCACGATGGCCAGGTTGTGGCGAAAGTCGTCCACCGATTCGGCCTGCGGCCATTGGCCATGCTGGTCGTGGCGGGTGGAGGTGGCCGGGTGAAGGTCGGTGCTCATGGGTCGGTCTCGCATCGCTCAAAGCATATACCCGCCTTGACTGGGACCGGAGCCCTCAAACGAACCTGCGCGATCGGCCGTACCAGATCGAACACCTTGCAGGACTGGATCGCGCCCTTCAGCACGCGATCCATCAGGTCAGCAAGACAGCGGCGCACAGGCGCCGGGCCGCAGAGCAGGCGCTGCGGCTTGAAAAACAAGCGCTGCGCGCCTTGCCATCATGAATGCCCCGCGTCCGGCCCGTAGTAGAAATTGGCCGTCGCACCACCGTCGATCAGGAAGTCGCTGCCGGTGATGAAGCCGCCTTCCGGGCCCATGATCAGCGCCGCCAGCGCTGCGACTTCGTCAGGCGTGCCGGCGCGGCCGGCGGGCATCTTCTTGAGCATGGCCTGATAGAAATCGGCACGCTCACCATACAACTCATCGTGCGCCAAGGGCGTGACGATGATGCCAGGGCTGATCGCGTTGATGCGCGCGCCGCGTTTCGCCCACTGCACTGCCTCGCCGCGCACGCGCAGCGAGTTGCAGCGCTTGGACATCTGGTAGGCGTGCAGCGTGCTCTCGACGTTCTTGACGAAGTCGAGCGCCAGCAACTCTTCCGCCGGGGCGGTCGCCAGCAGGGCATCCTGTGCGGCGGTCAAGGCCGGCATGCGGTAGCCGGACTGCGAGGAAATCACCACGCCCGAGCCGCCTTCGGCCATGACCTTGCCGAACTCCTCCAGCAGCATCGACGTGCCGTACAGATCGACCTTGAGGATCGCCTCGATCGGTGCCTGCGAGGGCGACACGCCGGCGGCCTGCACCAGCGCCTTGATGGCCCCGAGCTCCTGCGCCTTGCGAACCACCGCCTGGATGGATTTGCGATCCGAGACATCGGCCTGCATGGCGGTGGTCTCGAAGCCGGCGTTTTCGAGCAATTGGGCTGCTGCTTCGGCGGCTTCCTGACGGTGGTCCGCCAGCAGAACATGGCGGCCGCTGCTGATGCGGCGGGCAATCGCCAGGCCGATGCCGCCCGCTCCGATGACGACTGTCACATCTTTCATTTCGGTACTCCTTTCGCCTTTCGAGATTGCGGGTTACTCATTCATCCACGCGCAGCAGGGTCTTGATGGCGCGGCGCTCATCCATCGCCTTGTAGCCATCGGCCACCTGCGCGATCGGCAGCACCAGGTCGAACACCTTGCCGGGCTGGATCTTTCCCGCAAGCACGCGATCCATCAGGTCGGGCAGGAAACGGCGCACCGGCGCCGGGCCGCCCAGCATGCGCTGCTGCTTGAAGAACAGCCGCTGGCCGTCGAAGCTGACGCCATGCGGCACGCCGACGTAGCCGATGGTGCCACCTGGGCGGCACACGCCCATGGCCTGCTCCATCGACTCGCCCATGCCGACGCATTCGAGCACCGACTCGGCGCCGACGCCGTCGGTCATGTCTTTGATGCGTGCAATGCCGTCCTTGCCGCGCTCTTCGACGATGTCGGTGGCGCCGAATTCACGCGCCAGTTTTTGGCGGTCGGCATGGCGGCTCATCGCGATGATGCGTTCCGCTCCCATCTGGCTGGCGGCAAGCACGCCCATCAGCCCGACGGCGCCGTCGCCCACCACGACGGCTGTGCCGCCTTTGCGCACCTGCGCGGCATCGGCCGCGTACCAGCCGGTGCCGAGCACGTCGGACGTCGCCAGCAGGTGCGGGATCATGCGCGCGTCCGGCATCTCGGCGGTCGCAACCAGAGTGCCGTCGGCCAGCGGCACGCGGGCATAGGGCGCCTGGGCACCGGTCATGAACTCGCCGTGCTGGCAGGAAGACTGAAAACCGAAGCGGCAATGCGGACAGGTGTTGTCCGAGAGGCAGAAACTGCCCACGACGAACTGGCCAGGCTTGATCGTCTTCACTTCGGAGCCGACCTCGATGACGATGCCGCAGTACTCGTGACCCATGTGCGCCGGGCCGTCCTGCGGCGACAGGCCGCGGTACGGCCACAGGTCGGATCCGCAGATGCAGGTGGCCGACAGTTTGATGATGGCGTCGGTGGGCTTTTCGATTTTCGGATCGGCGACCTGCTCATAGCGGACATCGCCCGGGCCGTACATGAGAGTTGCGTACATGATTGACTCCTTCAAACATTGATGGGTTGGTGCTGGTCCTGTCGCATCAGTGGCCCCAGTCCAGCGGCAACGTGGTCGTGGCCGGCGCCATGCGCCGGTTGGTTTCGTCCCAGCCCGTCGGCGGGGGGCCGGAGGCGACCGTCTCGAATGCACGGTAGGCCAGCAGCGGCAGGTTGAGCGACGATGGCTCGCCCTTGCCGAAGCCGATGCGGTACACGCCGCCGGGTAGCGTCGCCTGCTGCGGCGCCGTCAGCCGGCAGGGCTCGGAGACAAAGGAAGGCTCGCCGTCCGGCGGGCAGACGCTGGCCGGGCTTTGCGTGCTCAGCACCAGCCGCACGCGGTGGCCGGGGGCCAGGCCCCATTGGCGCAAGGCCAGGAACAGGTCGAAGCGCTGCATGCGATCGGGCTGCAGGTATTCGTCGCGCAACAGCAGCGGCCAGGGCCAGATCACCGCGCCGGTGTCGTCGTGCCACGAGCGCTCGGCGTCAAGCTGGCTCTGGCTGCCGAGCAGCGCACCGATGCTGATGCGCTGCGCATCGCCGTTCGGCGCCACGTCGTAGAGGTTGGCGATGAGTTCGAGGTTGGTGTTGCTGGATGCGGCGTAGATCGTCGCGCTGATCGGGCCCGCGATCGTCGCGCCTTCGGCAAACGGATTCGAGGTGAAGGCCACGCTGCCGTCCTTGGCCTCGGGGCTACCCCAGCGCAGTGGCGCGCTGCCTTCCTTCGCGGCCATCGCCTCCGTCAGCGTGCCATCTGGTCCGAACTGCAGGCGCGTTTGCGCACGCACGACCGGGTAGCCGGCCAGATTGATCCAGCGCTTCGTGCCCATCTCGTACACGTGCATCGGCGTGGTGGTGCGCGCGATGCCGGTGTCGACCCCCTTCAGCCAGGTCTCGAACCACTGCAGATAGACGCCCACATCCAGCCCTTGCGCATGCGACCAGTCGCCGACGATGATCTGCCAGCGCGGGTCGGACCGCGCAGTGTCCATTGGCGCGTCCACGGAGCGCCCGGCCGCGGCGTTTTGCAGTGCGTGGTAGGCGTGGATGCCGCCGATCTCGTTGATGTCGGACCAGCCCGTCCACAGCAGCACCGGGATGCCGTTGGCGACGATGTCGGCCGCGCGCGAGAGCGGCAGGCGATCCTGCCAGTAGCCGTCGTAGGCCTCGGGGCCGCCGGCCATGACGCCCTTGAGGAAATCGGCGAAGTAGCTGGTGACCGAGGGCTGCTCGCCCATCATCACGCCCGCGCGTGGCGCATAGGCGCTGAGTGCGGCGTTGGGCAGGCCGTTGCTGGTCCAGACCTGCCGATGCTGCATGTCCAGGCCGATACACGAGGAGACGACCGCCTTCAGCGGGGAATCCGGGCGCACCGCCGCGGCCGTGGCCAGACCGGTCGCGGCCGGGTAGGAACAGCCGGCCATCGCCACGCGCCCGTCCGCGCCTTCCAACGTTGCGGCCCAATCCACCACCGCGGCGCCGTCGCGGCCATCCTGCGAAGTGAACTGCTGCATCTGCCCGCTCGATCCGCCGGTGCCGCGCGGGCGCACCACGGCATAGATGTAGCCGCGCTCGACGAAGTACGGAATGACGCCCACGGGCTGGCCCAGTTGCAGATAGGGCGTGAACTCGACGATGACCGGAAACGGTCCGGCCGCGCGCGCGCCGCTACGGGTATCGACCGGATAGGCCACGGTCGCGGCCAGCCGCGTGCCGTCTGCCAGCGTGATGTTGGTGTCGTGCGGCGCGCTGGCCGCGTAACGGGCCAGCGGCGGCTGCCAACGGCCGCCGGGATACGCTGTCGTTGCGACGGCCTTGGAGGCGGCGGGCGGTGTCGTTGGGGTGGATGATTTGGTCATAGTTTGTGCCTGTATGAAGAACGGGACGAGAAGAGCGGCCAGCCCTGCGATCAGGGCCTTCATCGGGCCGCCTGCGGGGCCGTGCAGACCGGGTTCAGCACGGCGACGAAGATGGCAAGAATCAAACGGCATCAGACGCATGTTTTCTCCAGTCACGGCAATCAGTTGGCGGTGGCGCCCCCGGCGGCCAGTTCTGCCCAATCCAGCTCCTGCACCAGCGCGCGGTACGCCTGCTCGCCGATGACCTCCCTGTTGCGAAGGTCGATCGCCTTGCGGCGCGCAGCCTCGATGGCCTGCCGCCGCAAGGGCCCGCCAGGAACCTCGTTCAACGGTTGCGCAGGGCCATGGCTTGAATTGAGGTCGACAACCGCCTGGTACTCCTTCCGGAGCAGCCTTGCATACGCCGATTCGTCGGCGTCGATCGCATCGAGAAGCGCCTGGTAGATCAGCGTGCGGCCGGCCCGCACTTCCGCCGTGACCGGATCGTCGTCGGACAGCTTCAGCCAGCGGATGATCGGCTTCATCGTCAGCCCCTGGATCACCAGGGTGCCGAACACCACCGCGAATGCGCACAGGAGGATGAGATCGCGAAACGGAAACGGCGACCCGTCCGGCAGCGTCTCGGGAACGGCGAAGGCGGCGGCAAGGGTCACGATGCCCCGCATGCCGGCCCAGGAGACCACGATGCCGCCGCCCCACGATCGCGTCGGCCGCTTCGTCGGCGCCTTCTTCCTGTCGCGGCGCAACACGAACGCGGTGTAACTCATCACCCACAGGAACCGTGTCGCAATGACCACGCCGAGCATCACGGCGGCGATCACGACCGCATCGACGCGGGCCGCGCCGCTGCCCAGGCGCTCCCAGATCGGCCGCAACTGCATGCCGATCAGCACGAAGGCGACCGCGTTCAAGACAAAGACCACCGTTTCCCAGAACGCGAAGATCGGCACGCGCATGCGCGCGGCAAGCCGCGGGCCGCCGCCGTGCGCCAAGGTCATCGCAAAGGCCACCATCGTCAGCACGGCGGAGAGGCCTGCCTTCTCGGCGAGGATCCAGACTCCGAACGTGGTGGCGAATTGCACGATCAGCGACGTTGGAACATGCTTGGGCGCAGTCGTCACCGGGCGCAGGACAAAGCCCAGGGCGATGCCTGCCGCAACGCTGCCGAACACCGTGAGCAGGAACACCGGCAGATAGCCGTTGAAGCCCAACGGCCCCACGATCACCGTCATCAAGGCCAGGCGATAGACGAACAGCGCACTGGCGTCGTTGAGCAGGCTCTCGCCCTCCAGGATGCCGAGCACGCGGTGCGGCAGCCCCACCTGGCGCATCACGGCCGTCGCTGCGGCTGCGTCCGGTGGCGCCACGATGGCGCCCAGGGCCACGGCAACAGCCCAGGGCATTTGTGGCACCAGCCAGCGGCAGGCCAGGGCCACACCAATCACCGTGGTGCCCACCGCCGCCACCACGAGGCCGGCGACGGGGCGCCAGCTTGCACGCAAGTCTCGAACCGACGTGTCGTACGCGGCATCGAGCAGCACCGGCGCCACGAACAAGGCCAAGGCCAACTCGGGATCGAGCGTCCATTGGGGGCTCGCCGGCAGGAACGCGAGACCCACGCCACCCAGCGCAAGCAGCGTGGGATAAGGCGCTCCGATCCGGCGCGCCAATTCGGCCAAAAGCGCTGCCGCGATCAGCAGCACGATGATCCACTCAAAGCTTGCCATGGCTTGTCGAAGCCGATCGATCGCGAGGCGTTTGCACACCGATTTGCTGCAGCCACTTGAGGACCTCGCCACGCACGGCCTCCCGGCGCTTTCCCTCGATCGCGAGATAGATGCCGTCGCGCTCCAGCCCACCCCGGGTGGAGTAGCCCCGCAACACCTTGCAGCCCGTGCACAGGCTCCGTACCTGCTGGAAGCTGCTGCCCACGCCGTAGCCGGCATGGGTGTTGAACGGGATCACCGTCTTGCCGTGCAGGTCGTATTCCTTCAGAAAGCTCTTGATCGGCGGCGGCAACTGCATGCCCCAGGTCGGGAAGCCGACGAATACGGTGTCGAACTGCCGGATATCCGCGATGCGGGTTGCGAGGGGTGGCAGGTAACCGGTTTCATCTTCCTGGGCTACCTGCGCCACGATGGCGGCGTAGTTCTCCGGATACGGCGTTGTCAGCTCGAGTCCGGTCAGGGTGCCGCCGACCGCGTCGTGGATGATTTCGGCGACGGCTTGCGTGTTCCTTGTTCGGGACAGGTAGACGATGAGAACGTTTGCTTTGTCCATCACTGCATGGCTGGCGCCTGGGTTTTGTGCCATTGCCGTGGCGCACACCAATCCGAGGTATGCCGTGAACACCAACGTGGAAATCCATCTGTATTTCATGGTGGGCACCTATTGGCTTCAAATTGCACTCGTCCGCTCACAGTCGAACCATGGCGTTATCGCTGCGGCGCCTCGACGCCGCTGAAGGCAAGAACCGCAGTCGGCAGCCGCGCGCCGTCCGCAAGTTCGATGCCCGTGCTGTGCACCGCACTGGCCGCAGAACGGGCGGGTTGCCGTTGCCATCGATCGCCGGGGTATGCGGTGGGTGTCACGGTCGTGGCAGCGGAGAGCGGGTCATGGGCGCCACGATGTGAACCGAGCGTGGCACGCTGGCATTGCGCCCTTTGCCACCCCAGTCCAGCGGCAGTGCGAACGGCTCTGCGTGCGGCCCGCCGACGGCGCGCTGGCCTTCGTTCCAGGGATAGGACAGCACGGCCGCAGGCACGGCCGGGAAGTGCTGGTAGGGCAGCATCGGCAGGTTCAGCGTGGAGGGCGTTGCCCCGCCCAGCGCGATGGCATACACCCCACCCGGCACGGTCTGCTCCTGCGGACGGGTCAGCCGGCAGGGGTCGGAGTCGTTGACCGGCGGCACGCCCCTCGCCGGGCAGCGATCAGCGGGCGTCTGGGTGGTGAGCTCCAGCCGGATGCGGTGTCCGGGTCGAACGCCCCATTGCCGTGGCGCCAGCGCCAGGTCGAAACGGTAGTCCCGGTTGGGCGTGAGGTATTCGTCGCGCGCCAGCAAAGGCCACGGCCAGGTGATCGTGCCGGCCGCGTCGCGCCATGACTTCGCCTCATCCAGCCGATGCTGGCTGCCCAGTAGCGCACCGCGGCTGATCAGCACCGCGCTGCCGTCCGGCGCCACGTCGTACAGCCGGCCGATGACCACCAGGTTGGTGTTGCTGGACGCGGCATGCAGCGTGACGCTCATGGGGCCGGCGATCGTCGCGCCCTGCGCCAGCGGCGCGCTGGTGTAGGTGAGCGTGGCGCCCGGCGTGTCGGGTTGGCCGTAGCGCAGCTCGTCGCGGCCTGCAGGCGCGCCAGCCGAAGCGGGTTGCAGTTGACCCTGGGCGCCCAGACTCCAGCGCGTGTTTTGCTCGACGACCGGATAGCCGGTGAGGTTGAGCCAGCGGTCGCTGCCGGGTTCGAACACATGCATCGGCGTGGGCGTGTTCTGGATGCCGGTGTCGATGCCCTTGACCCAGGTATCCATCCACTGCAGGAAGACACCCATGTCCAGGCCCTGCCCATGGCCCCATCCGCCCATGATCAACTGGTAGCGCGGCGTGACGGCCTGGCCGGTCGCCATCGGCGCTTCCAGCGGCCGCCGCGCATGCGCGTTCTGCAGTGCCACATAGGCACGCACGGTGCCGGTTTCCAGCACGTCGCCCCAGCCGCCCCAGAGCAGCATTGGCACGCCGTTGTCCACGATGTTGCGGGCCAGCGCCACACGCCCGCGGTCGCGCCAGTAGTCGGCGTCGTGGGCCATGTCGCCGCCTGCGAGCACGTCGTCGGCGAAGCGTTTGAAGAAGCGCTGGCCAGCGGCCGAGTTGCCGGTCAGTTGCGGTCCGAGCTCGGCGAACTGCCAGAAGCTCATGGTGGGCAGGCCGGCGTTCAACCACGACTGCCGGTGCATGTTTTCCATGCCCGAGCACGCCGCGACGGCGGCCTTCAGTGGCGAGCCAGGGCCCACGGCGGCAGCATCGGTCATGGCAATGGCGCCTGGCCATGAACAGCCGATCAGGCCGACCCGGCCGTCGGAGCCTTCCAGCGTGTGGGCGGCCCATTCGATGATGGCCTTGCCATCGAGCCCTTCACGCGGCGAAAGAAACTGGACTTCGCCGCCCGACTTGCCCAGCCCGCGCGCGCGGACCTGCACCGAGATGTAGCCGTGTTCGGCGAAGAAGGGGTTGACCTTGACCGGCACGGCGAACTGCACGTAGGGCATGTGCTCGACCACCACCGGGAAGGGCCCGCGAGCGCGCCGCCCGCTGGCGAGGTCGGTGGGATAGGCGATGCTGGCGTTCAGCACCACGCCGTCGTCCATGGTGACCGGCACGTCGTCGGTGACTGTTGCGCCGTAGCGGGCCGGTCCCGGCTCCCAGACGCCACCCGGATAGGTGGCTTTTGCGGCCAGCGCTTGGCCAGCGGAAAGCGCCATGGCGGCGACGACGCCCAGCGGCAACGCCATCGGCATGATCAACGTCTTCAGCGCAATGCAAGCTTTGACGCGGTGGACGCGTTTGGTCAGGGCAGGTTCGGGCATGATTTTTCTCCCGCTATTCGTTGTCTCGCGCCTTGCTGGCAGGGCGATTGCCCACCATGGGCAAGGCCGCGAGCGCGGTGCGGAACTCGGCCAGCTCTTCAGCCGTGAAGCGGACATCGACCGCGCCCATGTTCTCGCGCAGATGCGGCCATTTCGTAGTGCCAGGGATGGGCACGATGAAGTCGCGTTGCGCCAGCAGCCAGGCCAGCGCGATCTGCACCGGCGTCGCGTTCTTGCGCTGTGCCCATTCGCGGGCCAGGGCCACGATCTTCAGGTTCGTCTCCAGCGCCTCGGGCGCGAGGAACGGCACCGAAGCGCGGCGGTCTTGCGTGGCAAAGCGGCTGTATGCATTGAAGCCGTCGGCCAGCAGCCCGCGCATCGTCGGCCCCCAGGGCACGAAACCGATGCCCAGCTCGGCGCAGGTGTCCAGCATGGCCACTTCGGGCAGGCGTTCGAGCAGCGAGTATTCGCTCTGCACGGCCGCCACCGGCGTCACCGCATGCGCGTCGCGCAGGGTCTCGGGGTTCACCTCGGAAACGCCGAAGGCGCGCACCTTGCCGGCCTTGATCAAGTCGCCCACCGCCCCGGCGATGTCGGCAATCGGCACGCTGGGATCCATCCGGTGCAGGTACAGCAGGTCGATGCGGTCGGTGCGCAGGCGCTTCAGCATGCCTTCGACCCGCGCCTTGATGTGAGCGAGCTGGCTGTTGCGGCCGGTGACGGACGAGCCGTTGTAGCCGAAGCCGAACTTGGAGGCCAGAACCACTTCATTGCGGATCGGCGCCAGCGCCTCGCCGACGATTTCTTCGCTGATGAAGGGGCCATAGACCTCGGCCGTGTCGAAGAAGGTGACGCCCATGCGGTGCGCATCGCGGATCAGACGGACCATGGCCTGGCGCTCCGGCGCTGGGTTGTAGAAGCCCGGCGCCATGGCCATGCAGCCCAGCCCGATGGGCGAGACCTCCAGCGGGCCGAGGCGGCGACGCGGCCGTTGCCCACCGCCGGCAGCGACAGCCGGCGCGGCGGGCTGCGCCTGTGCGGCGCCCTGCGCGCCGACCGCCAGCGCCGCCGTGGTCGCCGCACCGAGCGTGCCGGCCAGGAAGTTGCGGCGACCGCGTGCGGCAGGGTCTTGTTGGCCCGGTTCTTGGTGTTCGTTGCTCATGCGTAGTCCTTCCTTGCCGGGGGGCGAGATGGGTGGAACGATTCACACCGTGCGCACCAGGCGCATGCCGATGCTGATGCCGCGATAGTCCGGGGCGTAATCGCGCCGGAAGGCCGTGCGCCAGCTCGTGGCGGTGGCATGCCAGCTGCCGCCGCGCACGACGCGGTGTGTCCCCCGCTGCGGCCCCTGCGGATCGACCGCGGGGCTGCGGGCGTAGTAGTCCGGGTCGTACCAGTCCGCCACCCATTCCCAGACATTGCCGTGGACATCGTGCAAGCCCCAGGGATTGGGCTGCTTGGTGCCGACGGGATGGTGGCCACCGGTCCGGAAGTCGCCGCCGTACCAGGCGTAGCGGTCGAGCTGGCGCTCGTCGTCGCCGAAGGAATAGCGCGTGGTGGTGCCGGCCCGCGCGGCATATTCCCATTCGGCCTCGGTCGGCAGGCGGTAGCGTGTGCCGCCTTCGAGTCGGTTCAGTGCGGCGATGAACTCCTGCGCGTCGTTCCATGACACCGTGGCCGGGTGATCGGGCCGCGTGATGCGCTCGGCCATGCCCGGCAGCTGGTAGTAGGGGTTCGAGCGATCTCGCGCATAGGGGCTTTCGCCCAGCACAGCCTGCCACTGCGCCTGCGTCACCTCGTACTTGCCGATCTGGAACGGGCGGCTGATGGTCACCCGATGCTGTGGCTTCTCAAAGGCCTGGGCCTGCCTATCGCTGGCGGGCGAACCCATCAGGAACGTGCCGGCCGGTATGGGCACGAATGCCATGCCGATGCTGTTGGTAAACGTCTTGTCCGTGCCGGCACCTTGGGCCAGCGCGCTGGCCGGCCGCGCCAGCGCAGCGGCAATGCCAACACCCGCCGTGGCACGGGCGGCCATGGTCAACATCTCGCGGCGTGACGCGAGCAAGGGGCGATCAGGCTTCATGCTTCACCTCCATTCGGCTTTGGGGCAGGTTCGACGCCAGGCGCGCGAAAGAGCTTCAGGTCTGCCAGCACCTGCGCCGGCTCCTGGTCCAGCGGCATGTTGGCGGCATCGCCTACGCCATCGGGTGCCCGGTCGAAATCAGCAGAGTCCGCCGTCACGGCCCTCAACAGCGGCGCCAGATCCGTTGGTGCGGGGCCGGTCTCTGCCACCAGCTCGAAGGTTTTGTTGCGCGCTTCATCCAGCGTGAGGCTGGCCACCAGCACTTCGGCAATCTGGCGGCGCGCCACCGCGCCATCGTCGGGCGTGCCGGCATGCCGCTTGTCGCCTTGCAGCATGACCAGCCGGTGTTGATCGACGTTGTTGTAGTCGAACCAGCCCGGCCGCACGATGGTGTAGGCGTTGCCGCTGGCGCGCACCAGCCGTTCGGAACGGCGCTTCCAGTCGTGCGCCTCGGTCCTGCGGTTGTAGGCGCTGGCGCGGTCGGTAACGCCGATGGCGGTCATCAACGCGATGTGCACCTTGCGCCCGCCCAGCGCGAAGAGGATATTGCGCACGCCGCCGTAGTCGATGGCACGGGTGTCGGCCTTGCCGCCGTTGGAGCCGTGCGTGAAGACGATGGCGTCCACGCCGGCAACGGCCTGCGCCAGCGTGTCCGGCTGCGTCAGTTCGCCGACCACGATCTGTGCTTGCGCCGGCAACCCGGCCGCCCTGGCGCGGCTGCGCACCAGGGCGCGCACGGCATGGCCGCGACGCAGCGCCTCTTCGACGACATGACGACCGACGCTGCCGGTCGCGCCGACGCACAGCACGGTCAGCTTATCGGTATTCATGCTTCAGGAATCGAGAGTTTCAGGAAGCCGGGCTGCGGCTGGTTCGGGTCGGGGCCGCCGCGCACGCCCTTGTCGAGCGTATCGATGGCGGCAAGCTCGACATCGCTGAGCGAGAAGTCGAAGATGTCGAAGTTCTCGGCAATGCGTGTCGCGTGCGTGGACTTGGGGATGACCTGGCGGCCCTGCTGGATGTGCCAGCGCAGCATGACCTGGGCGGGTGTCTTGCCGTGGCGCTGGCCGATGCCCACCAGGGTTGCATCGGTGAAGGTGCTGGTGGCGTGCGAGCCGTAGTAGTGGGTGATGCCGCCGATGGGCGACCACGCCTGGGTGAGGATGCCGGCAGCGGCGTTGGCCGCCACGTTGGCGCGCTGGGTGAAGTACGGATGCAGCTCGATCTGGTTCACCGCCGGCACAACCGAGACCTCTGGCAGAAAACGCGCCAGGATCGCCGGCGTGAAATTGCTCACGCCGATGGCGCGAACGCGCCCGTCGGCCAGCAACTGCTCCAGCGCCTGGTAGGCCGCGATCGTCAGCCCGAAGTCCTCTACGCGCGGCTGGTGCAGGATCAAAAGGTCGATGGCATCGACGCCGAGCTTGGCGGCCGCCTTGTCGAAGGCGTGCAGCGCCGCGTCGTAGCCGTAGTCGGTGACCCACACTTTCGTCTCGATGAAAACCTCGTCGCGGGCAATGCCGCTGCTGCGGATGGCGGCGCCAACCTCGCGCTCGTTACCGTAGGCGGCAGCGGTGTCGATGTGGCGGTAGCCGGTCTTGAGCGCGGCGAGCACGGCGGCAGTCGTCTCGGCCGGTGGCGTCTGGAACACGCCGAAGCCGATGACCGGGATCTCCACACCATTGTTCAGGGTGAAGTGCGGGATGGTGGTTTCGTTCATGGTGGTTGTCCTGTATTGGTTCAGCGGCTTGCCGGCGGCGCGTCACGCCCGACCATCGCCAGTTGCTGCGGCGCGTAGCGCTCGCCCTCGATGTGGATCTGCGCGGCCGCCTGCTCGATCTCGCGCAGGTCGTCAGCCGACAACTCGACGGTGGTCGCGCCGATGTTTTCCTCCAGCCGGTGCAGCCTGGTCGTGCCCGGTATCGGCACGATGTACGGCCGCTGCGCCAGCAGCCAGGCCAGCGCGATCTGCGCGGGCGTGGCGCCCTTGGCTGCGCCGACGCGACGCAGCAGATCCACCAGCGCCTGGTTTTTCTCCATCGCCTCAGGGGCAAAGCGCGGTACCAGACTGCGGAAATCGCCCTCGCCCAGCTTGGTGTCCTTGTTCATCGCGCCGGTCAGAAAACCCTTGCCCAGCGGGCTGTAGGGAACCAGGCCGATGCCGAGCTCGTCGCAGGCGGCCAGGATGCCGTTGGTTTCCACCCCGCGCGTCCACAGGCTGTACTCGTTCTGCAGCGTGGTGACCGGCTGCACGGCGTGGGCTCGGCGCAGCGTGGCGACGCCCGGCTCTGACATGCCGAAGTGCTTGACCTTGCCCTCGGCGATCAGCACCTTGACCGTGCCGGCCACGTCCTCGATCGGTACGTTCGGATCGACGCGGTGCTGGTACAGCAAGTCGATGGTGTCGATGCGCAAGCGCTTGAGCGAACCCTCGACGGCCTGGCGGATGCGCTCCGGCCGGCTGCACACGCCGCGGTTCTCACGCGTGGCGAAGTCGATGTCGAAGCCGAACTTGGTGGCAATCACCACCTGCTCGCGCACCGGCGCCAGCGCCTCGCCCACCACTTCTTCGTTGGCGAAGGGGCCATAGACCTCTGCGGTGTCGAAGAAGGTCACGCCGCGCTCCACCGCCGCGCGTATCAGTGTGATGCCGTCCTGCTTCGACAACGGCGTGCCATAGGCCTGGCTGATGCCCATGCAGCCGAAGCCGAGGGCGGAGACTTCGAGTCCATTGCTTCCGAGTTGGCGTGTCTTCATGATGCGCATCTCCTCAGGCTCAAAGCGTTCTGGTGTAGAAACCTATACCGTGTGGGGTGGGTGCTGTGGCTGTCCATGGGGTTATGGCTTTCAGTTCAACTTTTTCCGGGTCAGAAACTGCGACACCAGGTCGGCGATCTGCAGGTTGTTCAGGTCGGACATCAGAAAGTGGGTGTTGCCCCGCACGCCGACCTCGGGCAAGTGCACCAGTTGCGCATCACCTCCATGCTTGTTGATGGCGGCGACCCAGAGCCGCGCCATGGCAAGCCGCACGCGCCAGTTGTCCTGCCCGCGTTCCGCGGTGGGCTCGCTGGGGAAGTTGTCGCCGTAGTAGATGACGATGGGAATGCGCGTCAGCTTCTCGAAGTCCGCGAGCGATACCGCTTCGGGCTTCAAGGTACCAGCTGAGCTTGGCATGTCGGCGGGCAACTCGCCTTGCGGAAAGATGAAGCCGCTGCCCGGCTCGAAGGCGACGATGGCCTTGACGTTGGGATTTTTTATGCCTCTCTTGAATTTTGAGTGGGCGGAATCGAGGGTGTTTTGGTTGCTGGCCGGGGTCAAGGGCAGGCGAAGCCCGGCGCAGCGAACCCTTGACGCTGGCCAGCAACCGGTACGCTGTCGTCTTGGC
>Ga0208825_1001757_pt1 | contig 15623 bp, 15 predicted proteins | sample AD_UKC113_MetaG_FD_184450 | JGI IMG/M metagenome (GOLD analysis project Ga0208825, IMG submission 184450) | Active sludge microbial communities of municipal wastewater-treating anaerobic digesters from Hong Kong - AD_UKC113_MetaG (SPAdes)... | ecosystem: Engineered > Bioreactor > Anaerobic >...
ATGTCACAGGACTTTGTGGAATCATTCGAGATTTATAACGGGCAAAAAATACACTATAACTTTGACCTGACGAGGGATTCAAAAGCAGTTGCCATGCCGAGCGGAACGATCCACTCTTGGTACATGACAGTTTTCCCGGAGATGAATTGCGATCCTTCAAAGACTTGGATTTCTGGTATAAAAACCGACCCTGCTTGCAAAGATATGATCCTCGTAAACAGAACCATGAGGTACAACAACCCTTACATAAACTATTTCTTTTTGAAGCCTTATGAAGATAGGGTTATATTTTGCGGAACACCGGACGAATACAAACACTTCAATAATGAATGGAATCTTAATACAACCCTATTGGTAGACAAAGATTTTCTTGAAACAGCAACAGTAATTAAATCGGTTAAAGTCGGATTATACGGGCAGTCATTTGCGTTCCACTTGGCCGATTCTTTAAAAGCAAAAAGAATACTTGAACTATGCACAGTTTTTCCAAACACGTTCTGTAACGGGGCAAATGGAGCGCAGTTCTATCATCAATCAGCATTAGAATATCACTTTAAAGAAATGATGAAATGAAAAGAGGAGATTTTATAAGGAATACGATATTTGGGCTGGCAGCTTCCATGCTTCCTGAAGTGTTACGCCCATCATTGCCAAATATTGTAGAGGTAATTGAAGAAGCGCCAATCGTTATGCCGATTATATCTAATGCAAGATTGATTTCAGATTTACAATTATTAACGCCACAATACTATAAATCATACGTTGATAAATATGGGAACGAAGATTTTACAGGGTGGCTAAAACATTATACAGATGAACAAACGTCAATCCAAGAAACTAAAGAAAGTAGCTAAAGCCTTGTCAGCCTTTAATCCAATGACTACTGAAAAACAAGAACTAAAAAGATTAAAGAAAATTCATCATCAAGTAAAGAAGATAAAATGACGATCCTTGTAACAGGTGCAGCCGGGTTTATTGGTTCTAACTTTTGCCATTGGCTAATTAATAATACAGAACATTATGTCGTAGGCGTAGATAATTTATCCGGCGGTTACTATAGCAATATGCCAGTAAGCGAAAGATTTGAGTTTGTTAACATGGATATGTGCAGCGATCAGTTGCAGCTTGTATATGCAAATTATGAGCCTGATGTTACGTATGCTTTGAATTGTTATGCTGCCGAAGGCAGGTCTAATCATATAGGAAGATTTATTCATTCAAACAATACGCTGGCACTTACCAATACTCTTAATAATTGCGTAAATTTTAATTCTAAAATTATATTCACCTCGTCAGTAGCGGTATATTCCGGCAATCCTCCCTATCACGAAGATTATCCGCCGCATCCGATAGATTTTTACGGGAGCAGCAAACTCGCCAGCGAAAGAGAAATAGAGATTGCCGGTAAATATTACGGGATAGAATGGTGTATATTAAGACCGAGAAATGTATATGGCGTTCGCCAGTCCATGTGGGATAAGGCTCGTAATGTTATTGCAATATGGTGTTACCAAGCATTAAACAACAAGCCAATAACAGTTTTTGGGGATGGTAGCAATAGAAGATGCTTTACATATATTGACGATATTCTTTCCCCAATGTATGAAGCATTAAGATACGATAAACAAATAATTAATATCGGGGCATCCAAGCCATATAGTATAAAACAAGCGGCTGAAATGTTTATGGAAGTTTCCGGTCATGATAAAATAAAATATCTTGAGCCAAGAGAAGAAACACCACAAGCTATTTGCTATACGGATAAAGCAGAAGCTCTATTGAATTATAGAGATGAAACAACATTATATGACGGGCTGAAAAAAATGTGGGAATGGGCTAAAATTCAACCAGTAAGAAACATAGATGAACCGCCGCCATTAGAAATAACTAAAAATACACACAGTTCGTTGTTATGAAAGATAGGATAGCAGGAAAAATAAAGATTGATAAGAATCTGGTAACTGATTTAAAATATCAAGAGACTATAAAAGAAAAGCCGTGGTTGCCAAGCGTAACTCTTGTGGCCGTTTCGGGGAATAAATATGGGGAAACGTTAAATGCTTTGTATAAAAGCAAAAGAGAATGTGACTTTGCGAGAGTTCTGTATATTACAGATACGGATTTAAAAGCTGATGGGATTGATGTAGTAAAAGTTGCTCCGATAAAATCATGGCAGAGATATAACGAGTTCATCGTAAAAGAACTTTATAAGCACATAACAACCGACTATATAATCCTGATTCAGCATGACGGGTTCGTAATAAACGGCGGCTGCTTCGACGAATCGTTTTATAATTTCGATTACATTGGCGCAAGGTGGTTGTACGAGGATGGCAGATCGGTGGGGAATGGAGGCTGTTCGTGGAGGTCAAAAAGAATGCTTGAAATAACAGCGAAAGATGAAACCATAGAAATATGCACTCCGGAGGATGAATCGCTATGCCGTCTATATAGAACACATCTTGAAACAGTTCACGGAATAAAGTATGCAGATGAGAGGACAGCAGATAAGTTTTCTTATGAATTGCATGAACCAACTCAAAAGACTATGTGCTTTCATGGGTATCATTGGCCGCAATTCAAAGAACATGTAGTGATTAAGCGTTCCTATGCAATGGGCGATGTTATCCTTTGCGAACCACTGATTGACTATTATTCAAAAAAAGGCTATCAGGTAGTATTGGATATACCAAGTAATTTAATGAGTTTGTTCATGCAATCTCCATATTCATTAAAGCATATAAGCCAGTTAAAAGGTGAAATAACGCCAATAAAATACATAGATTTGGACGGAGCGTATGAAAAAAAACCAAAGCAGCTTGTTCTAAAGTCATACTACGAAGCGGCAGGAATTGAAGATGGAGAAATAAGAAACCCAAGATTATATTTCCCTATTGACGAAAGGAATAAATTATTTAAAAAATACGCAGTAGTCCATATAGATGAAACAGGGATGCCTCATAGAAATATAAGAGGTGTTCATTGGAAAGGAATAGTTCAATACCTAAACGCAAGAGGTTATGAAGTATTTCAAATAGGTAAAGGGAAGCATGAAGATTGCGGTATATTTTTCAATGCAGGTAATGAGCCAATGATGATGTATTTGTTAGCGGGGGCAGATTTATTCATCGGAATTGATAGCGGCCCTTCACATATTGCAGTAGCATTAGGTGTACCAAGTGTGATTATGTTTGGATCGGTTAATGCTGCCTACCGCCACGCAAACATGGAGAAAATAAGAGTAGTCCAAAACAAATGCAAGTACCAGCATTGTTACCATGAAGTAGTGAGTGAAGTAGGGCAAGACTGTCAGATTGATAAAGAGCTGCCTCCGTGTACTGATTTTTCAGCAACTCAAATTATGGAACAAATAAATGAATTGATATGAAATATATGAACGAAGTAGGTAAGATAAAAGATAAAATACTCCCATACCTGCAAGGTAAGATAATAGACATTGGGTGCGCTGATTGTAAAATAACGCCAGATGCAATAGGGGTGGACGGGAGAAAGATGGCAGGCGTTGACGTTATGACAGATAACGTTATGCAACTTTCAAACATAATACCGCCAAGAACCGCAGATGTTGTGTTTAGTTCGCATTTATTAGAACACCTTACAGATGATACTGCTGCTCTTAAAGATTGGTGGTTGCTCCTGCGAGACGGAGGATACCTTATTCTTTATTTACCGGACGGACGTTTCTATAAAAACAAAGAAAATCCTGAGCATATCAGAGACTACAATTATCATGACTTTTTATTTTATTTTAAGCAAGCGTTTTGTGGCGAAGGGAAGGATTTTAGAGGGAATAATTTGAAGCAATACTTTCACTTAATTGAAAGCGGAGAACATAACGGAGAAGAAGAATTATATTCATTCTGGATTGTAGCCCAAAAAGTAGTATAAAAAATGACAGAAGAAAAAAAGGCCGAGCTAATGTATGAGCCACCTGAAGATGTCGTATTCTATTTGAATGCTGTAAAAGGATTGCCCGGATTGGAAGGATTTAGTGGAACAGGGCTTGATGAGTGGGGTAATCCTATTCCGTGGGGAACAGGGCCGCATTCGGTAAGATTTTTAAGGGAGGCTTGTGAGATTGTTAAGCCAAAAAGAATATTTGTTATAGGGTTTAATATGGGGTATGCGGATGTCGTGTTTTTGGAGTTGCTGCCAGATGTTCAAATATTAAGCTGCGATATATCCCAAAAGGCTGAAACAAAAGCTGCCGATAAAATAATATCAGAAAGATATTTGAAACGTTTTATTTATTCTGATAGGAATAATCCTTATTTCGATAACTTGGTTAGGGCATTTAGTTACGATATGTGTTTCATTGATGGGTCGCATTTATACGATGATGTAGTAAAAGATATTGAACTGTGCCTTGCATTAAAAATAAAATATCTTCTTTTTGATGATTTTTTGCCAGAATTTGGTTTTGCCGGTGACGCAGCAAGATCCTTTGAACCCAAAATAGAACTCGTAAAAGAAATGGGCAATATGGCTTTATATAAAAACAATGGAGTATGAGATTAGGAGGAACACTTTTTATTCGCAACGGCATTGAGCAGGATTACCATTTTGTTGAAACCATTGAGTGCATGAAAGATTTTGCAGATGAAATTGTTATCTGCGATGCTGGCTCAACAGATGGAACAGACGAGGTATTGCGTACACTCGAAGATAGAAAAACAAAAGTCATATACTGCACTCCTGAAATGTGGGAAGAACAAAAATCTCAACAGAAGCTCTCTTACTTTACTAACATCGCTATTAACGCCTTGACAACGCCGTGGAACTTTAATTTACAGGGAGATGAGGTTTTACACGAGAGTAGTTTTGCGGCGGTTCGTCAGGCAATGGAAGATGGGAACGATGCCTATATCTGCAAGAGGGTAAATCTATGGGGGAATAGCCAGCATTATCTAAGCGTAACCCCCGATAGGTTGCCCGTAGGTGATTATGTCATTCGCCTTGCAAAAACGCACCTTCAATCAATGGGGGATGCGCAGTCACTCGATGGGGCATGGATCGATAAGTTCGCAGAGGACATTAGAATATACCACACCGGATTTGTAAGAGACAAAAGAAAGCACATGGTAAAGATAGAGAACATGATGTGCAATGTATTTGGATGGGGTATGGATGAGAAGTTGAAAAGCATGGGCGGAGAGTTTGACCCCTTCGTTCACTTCTCATTAGGGGATATAAAACCAATCACAGAACCACTCCCAGAGTACATTCAGGAGTGGGCTAAATCAAGAGATGAAATGAACGGAATAATTATTTAACTTTGGTATCAAACAATGTCCAATGCCTAAGATAAAACTTTCAGCCCCTCAAACAATAAGTGAGGCGGCTATGGCGACGTTTGATACCGGAGATCCGGAAAAGAAGCCAAAGAAAGTAAAAGTTGATCGAGATATCATAAGCGATGAAATGAAGGTTCTTTACAATCGCCCATTGAAATATGACAACAACAGGCCAGCAAATGAAGTGGTAGTATCCGCAGCCACAAAGGGTGGGGTAGACCCTTCTTTCCTTTTTTCATCTTCCTTTCAAGAAGGAATGAATCAGGCGATTGCTCACCCGGACGATGTATCAGAAGCATACGAAATTGCAAACTCAAAAGGCGCATTGAAGGATTTTAAGATAGACGGCTTTTACGGATATGGGTTGGATACATTTGGGCAAAAATTGGGTAAGCTAAATAAATATCTGCCAGCCGGGTTTGACCAGCGATACAAAATATACGATGCCAAAAACGAAAAAGGGGAATCAATAAAGACTGCCGCTTTCCGGACAAATGAAGATGCGTTAATTGCAAAATCAGCCATGCTCCGGGATATTCAGGACACGGTAAATAACATGGCGGCTAAACGAGGAATAAAACTTGACGACAAAGCCAAAAACTATTTCACTCTTGCCGCATATAACGGAGGCGAAGGAAACGCAAGAATGATGCTTGACGAATATGTGCAAGCAAAAGATAAAAATGATTTCATTGATAATGGAAGAACAACACGGCAGGGAGTACATAAAAACGTAAGTCCACGTTTGAAAAGAATGCAAATGGTATCTGAATTATTAACTCCTAAACAACAAGCGGCTCTTTCCGCACAAGCAACAGCGCAATGAACTCACTGAATCATGTAGCAGGAAAAGTAATAGTCAAAGTGTGGATGGAAGAAAAAAACTATCACACATTTGAGAACGGCCAACGGATAAGGCTGGAAAGAAACATCGAAAACTTAGATATAAAATACACTCGCATATCTCAAGGAGAAGTTGTAGATTCGGAATACCTGCCGCAAGGTGCAGTGGTTCTTTTTCATCCAAATCAAATCCACGACACCAACAGAATTTTTAATTACGGTTCATTAAGCGGGTCGGACATAGCAAGCGAGATTCACTACTACTCTATTTCAGAACATAGCATTTACCTATACAGGGAAGGTGACGGAAGTTATAAGCCACTAAGAGGGTACGCAACTGCATTAAGAGTTTACAAGCCATACACAGGAATACTGCAAGGCATCTCTCCAAAGAAAATAGAAAATGTATTATGGGTAACAAGCGGGGAGTTAAAAGATAAAGTTGTTTATACACTAAAGGCTTGCGATTATCAAATTATATTTCAGGAAACAAATGGCAGGGAAGGCAATGTAATCAGATTCCGTCCATTCGGAAACGAAAAAGAAAACAGAGAGGCAGAAGCTATTGCTATAATGGATGAATACACTAAAAAAGTAATCAGTGGCGATTTGTATGTAGGTCTATCAGAAACCGATGCAAAACCAATTAAACAACTTGTACACTATTAATGATAGCGACTTGTTTAAAATATTCGGGGTTGATACCCAATTACACTTCGTCGTCGAACAATACGTAGTATCGGTAATGGCAACAGATATTTTCGGGACTAACTATGAATTTTCAAACTTCCAAATTCTATTAAATTAAAAAATGGCTAAGACAGCAGAGGAATACGAGAAGGAGATTAAGCAACTAAAGGATGAAAATGCTTCGTATAAAGTCAATGGGGCGGTGGGGTTATATTATGAGTTAAACCGGCTCGTAAACGAAACCATAAAATATACCAGAAACACTTCCATTTCAAGTTTGCTTACAGAGGGTGAAAAAGGGGATAAGAAATTTGAAAGAACTATGGCTTTGATTAAAAATGCCAAAGAACACGTTATTGATTTGGAAGACATTAAAGTAAAACTTCGTCTAACTGGTAATGAAGATAAAGACAAAGAAAAAGTTCCATTCATTGAAACCGTAGCATCTAAAAGAGACTAATGTTAGCTATTGATATATACGGAACATTAGTTCATGTGCCTGATGCCCCCAAGTACACAGAAGATTGGGGTACGGGTAATCCGAAAGAACAGTATTGGAGAAGAAAGGAATTGCCCGAAATCTTTGATGATGTCGCAAAGGACGATGATGGTAATGCTATTCTTAATGCCGAACAAGCGGAATATGCAATAGAAGAAGTTAGAAGGTGCAAAGAAGGATTTTACTTCATGAATAATGGGGTAATAACTTATATTACCGGCAAAAATTATTTTTATATTCAATGGTGGAAACTGGAAGATGATGTTTACCCTGATTATCGTGACGCAGATAGAAGATATTTTCTTTTCTTAGACTATTGGGAAAAGGTTCTTTGGTGTTTAGGCATTGCCAGAGGTAAAAAAAGGCGTGAAGGGGCGTCCTCACAAGCAACAGCAAATCTTATCTACGAGTGTATATTTTATACAAATAGCAACTGCGGTTTAGTTTCAAAAACACAGATAGATAGCCGGGATACATTTACCGATATGGCTGCGTTTGGGTATCAGCAATTACCTGTTTTTCTAAAGCCACGTCAATTAAACCGGGAGGGCAGTGTAACAGAACTTGTATTTGCCGCTAAAATTGATAAAAAGAAATCGGATTCAAAAGGATTAAGGTCAAAGATAAACTATCGTGCGCCGGTTCTTAACGCATACGATCGTGGTAGAATGAGCCGTATCCTCGCTGACGAGGGTGGAAAGTGGCCTATTGATGTGGCTTTCTCTAAGTTCATTTCAATAGTAAGTAAAACGATGGTGAAAGGTGCTAAACGAGTTGGATTTTGCGAAGCGCCATCTACGGTAAACGAAATGACTAAAGGGGGTGGCGCTGAATTTAAAGTATTTTGGGATGGAGCAAATCAGTTCAAAAATAACGGGAAGAAAACGCCAAATAGGTTTGTGACATACTTTACTCCCGCCTATGACAATTACGAAGGGTTTATAGATAGATATGGTATGAGCGTTATAGATACGCCAACCGATGAACAGTATGAATACCTCGTAAAGAGATGGGTAGTTAAAGATCCAGTTACGGGCGAGACAGTAAGTGAAATTTCAGAAGATGATATAAAGAAAGGGGCTAAAGCATATATTTTAAGCCGCAGGGAAGGATTGGTAGGGAATTTATTAGAAGAAGAAATACGCATGAACCCTTGTACGGTTCAGGAAATGTTTGAAGCAGCCAATACGGATTGCGTATTTAATTCTTATAACATTAATCAAAGAAAAAGAGAACTTGAAGACGCTCCACCGTACCGAAGAAAAATATTCTTTGAACGGGATATGTTTACTCAAAAAGTAAAATGGAGAGATATAAACAAATCGGAAGAAAGTTTTCATTGGGAGTTTACAGGAGGTCTTGATTTCAGGGAGAATAATAAATGGTTTTTTGACGGCTTATGGCGTAGGCCGGGGAGAACAGATATGGGGTGTATCGCAGTGGATAGCTATAGCAATACACAAGGCGGCAGGAAGTTTGGCTCTAAGGCTTGTGCATTAATCGGCAGCAGGCCAGACTTAACTATTCCTGATTCTGGCAAGCCCTTTGGTATGTTATATGGCAGGCCGCCAGACAAAGACGATCTACACAATCAGGTGCTTCTTTGCGCAGAATACTTTGGTTTTCAAATATGGTACGAGCATACCAGCGATGACTACGACGGCTACTTTGGAGATCGTGGCCGAAAGGGATATTTGGGGATTTATCCAATGAGTATGCTTGATCCAACAAAGAGAATAAAGGCAGAAAGACACAGGGGAACTCCGATAACTCCCTTCAGCCTTACCAAACAATTAGACAATGGTATTACTTATTTTAACAGTCATTGCCATCTGATAGATTTTATAGAGATACTTGAAAATGCTTTGCTTTTTGATGCTGCCGATAGAACTAAATACGATATAATGGTAACGTTTTTGATTCTTATTTCGGTGCTGCCGGAGCGTCCACTAAAACCGGAAAGTCCGAAAACGCCACTAATAAAGCTATACCCTAAGCAAGCTATCAACAACTAAATGAAAAAAAATTACACATTGTTTTGAAAAATAGCTATTTTTGATTAGGCTTCGGCCTCTTAAAATGCAGTATCCAATGCAGCCATCCAACAGTAATGCCATAGGGTTTATGCTAAGTCATATGCCAATGGCGTCTCCAAAACTGTTTGAACGCCCCAATAGGTATGATTTTTCAGGAAAAAAAATAGGCAGACTTAATATTAAAGGCCCGTACGATCTACAGGGAACAGATATTAAGTGGCTTTCTTATTGTGATTGCGGTAATGTATGTTTCCCTGTAGGGTGCAACCTATTGGCTGAAAGGACGTTTTCTTGTGGATGCCAAAAGACAGAAAGCACTATTAAGTTCAATACTACACATAATCTTGTCAAACACCCACTGTATGTTATTTGGTGTCACATTAAAGCGAGATGCTATAACCCCAAAGAGAAAGGCTATAAAAATTACGGAGGTAGAGGAATAAAAATGAGTCAAGAATGGTACGGCTCTTTTCAGACGTTTTTTGACGATATGATTGGAGGATGGCATAAGGGATTATCTATAGATCGCATTAACGTCAATGGGGATTACGAAGCCTCAAACTGCCGATGGGCTACAGCCACAGAGCAGGGGTGCAATAAAAGGAATAATAGAAATTTATCTTTAAACGGGGAGACAAAAACAATGTCTCAGTGGAGCCGGGAAACCGGGTTAAAAACTACTACTATTTGTGATAGATTGTCATGTGGGTGGACTGTTGCTGAAGCGTTAACTATACCGGTAAAAATAAAAAGAAAAGAATATACTTGGCAATAGAAAGTGCAAATATCATCCAAGACTTTCAGATAGGCAATTGGTCTATTAATAAGAAATCAACCAAAGAGGTTGGGTTAATGGTATCACGTTTTATAGATACCACAGTCAATAGCGGAGTTGGTAACTCTTACTATTGGGCAAGGAACACACGGTTCTCCACAAACAGAAATTATGCCAACGGTAAAATTGATATGCAGCGCTTCATGGATATGCTGGATTTCAATGGCAAGTTTAACTATGTAAATATAAATTGGAACTGCATAAAACTTGGGGCGAGAATAGTCGCAGGATTAGTTGGCAGAATGATGGAGAGGGAGGAGAAGATTCAGATTAACTGCATTGATTCCTTATCGGTCACAGAAAAAAACGATCAATACGAAGAACTTGAATTTACAATAGCCAACAGGCAAAGGCTCGAACAACTACAACAGGAATCAGGGGTACAGATAATGCCTCAAACCCCTATCCCGGCAGATCAGGAAGAACTAAACCTCATGTTCACCCAATACAGCCGGGTACAAACAGAAATACTTTTTGAATTAGGAATAAACGATTCGCTCCAAGCAATGGGGTGGTTTTCTGTTTTAAAGAGGCAGGTTTTGCATGATGCCGCAGAAGTTGGATTAATAGGTACTTATACGTGGATGGATGAACAAGGGGTGGTTCATGTTGACAGGGTTCAACCGGAAAATATTCTTTACTCTTACAGCAAATATCCTGATTTCAGGGATACTACATGGCGTGGGCAGATTAAGACAATGAAAATTAGTGAGATAAGGAGAAAATATGGGGTTCAATTCGGTGGCACGCTCACAGAAGAAGAAATGTTTAAAATAGCCACAGCAGCCAAAGAATACAGGCTCTATGATAATCTAAGGTGGCTGAATGACTGGAACTTCATGTATGTCCGTCCTTATGATGAATGGAACGTAGATGTAGTAGATTTTGAAATTAAGACTGACGACTACGAAGACTACACGATCATCACAACAAAACAGAATAAAAGTACTATCATTAAGAAAGGCGCTCCCAATAAAGTTCGTGATAACGAAGAAGTTATAAGGGATAAAACGTGGAACATATACCACGGCGTTTATGTAAGGTCAACCGAAACATTGCTTGAATGGGAGTTGAAAAAGAACATGATCCGTCCCCAAGATCCAAAAGAACTTGGGGATTGTGAGTTCTCCTATAGCTTCTATATGTACCAGAACTATGATATGAGAAATGTCGCAGTTCCGGAAAAAATACAAGAGCCGCTTGACCAAATGATAATTGCCCGGTTGAAAATTCAGCAGTTAGTAGCCAAAGCAAGACCGGCAGGGGTAACTATAAATTGGGATGCCCTTCAAAACATTGATTACGGCTTAGGCGATAGCAATAAAGAAATTGATGTAAAAAGATTATTTGATCAGACAGGAGATATACTTTACCGAGGCAGGGATGCCGAAGGCAGGGAAGTTCCTGTTCCTATTACTGAAATACCCAATGTAGGATTTGCACCACAAATGCAGGCATTGATGGAAGTGTATCGTTTCCATTATCAGGTTTTAAAAGATGAGCTTGGAGAAGACCCAAATCTTATTGCACAAGCCTTGACACCAAGAGTAACGAGCGGTAATGTGGATGCGGCTCAACGATCAGCAGAAAACGCAACGGATTATATATACTATGCCTTTGTTGAATTAATGAAAGATACTTCAAGAAAGGTTGCTTGTTTGATGAAGAACAGCGTTATGTTTGGGAGTAAAGTTTACCAGCATTTAGTCGGAGGCGAAGATAATATTGAAGGAAGGATTTTCAGTACAGAAGTGCAGATGCTTCCAACTCAATTTGAATTGCAGCAGTTCAATCAGGATTTACAGACTGCTCTTGCCGCTAATCCATTACTCATAACTTATCTTGATCCGTACCAACTTAGAAGAATAGCCAAACAGAATACCAAACTGGCTGACCTATATATGCGCAATGCGCAAAAGAAAATGTTCATTGGTGAAATGCAAAAAGCACAAGCTAACAGTGAGCAGCAAGCGCAGGTGCAGATGCAGGCAGCACAGGCAGCAGAAGAACAAAAAAGAATTACAGAGCAAATGAAAGGTTCTGTCGAAATCCAAAAAGCGGAAGCGACAGGAACAGCGCAAAGCAAAACTGCAATGGTGACGGGTATGATCAGCCTGTACAACGAATCCATGAAAACAGGCGCTTCGATACCACCGGAATTGCAGCCCGTATTCCAGACATTATTGCAAAACGTGGTAATACCGATGGCAATAGAAAATCAGGAAATGCAGGAGATGATCAGGCAGAAAGTAGAGCAGGCGTTTCAAGGCGCTAACCAGCAGCCATCACAAATGGAAATGGCGCAACAGCTGGAGCAAGCGCCGCCAGAGCAGCAAGTCCCGGAACAACAACAAATGGTAGCATAAAAATTATAAAACTATGGCATCGTTACAAGTAACAGCAAGAAAAGCGCAGCAAGCATTAAAAGGGCAGGCGGTGCGTGTATATTTGAATCAATCTGAAACCGTAACGGACTTACCTAACATAGTGGTAGGTGATGTTGTTGGCGTTGTAAATGGCGGCAATCAGGGCAGAGTTATCAGTGTTGATTCTTATGGTACTTCTTTTCTCGCTGTACCCGTATCGCCAGCAGGCACATTAGCTTCAGGGGATACTCCGGGATATTTAAAAAACGGGGAATTGGTTAACATCAATTAAAATTAATTTATAATGGTAAGTTTTTATTACGACTGTACCGCAGAGTTTAACGCCAATGGGTTCTACAATGCTGAAATTGGTGAATGGGATTGGGTAACTGTCCAACTCGTTTCACCGGCAGCAACCGTTACGTTTAACACAACAAACGATTCCGGAGATATTCAGGGAGTAAGCGATGGCAATGCAAAATCTGCAACTAACTGGATTGCGTGTCAGGGAACAAATCTTAATTCAGGATCGGCGGTATCTACGCTGAATGCAAGTGGTCTGGTAAGATTTGCTGTTATTGGCAGGTTTTTGCAGTTATCCGGTACGACTGCGACAAAAATTATTCTCAAGTTTTCTAAAATTGAATAATAAATAAACATTTTTATGCCAGAACAAGTATTGGAAACACCAACAGTAGCAGTAGAGCCAGCGGCAACGTTCAATCCATTTGATGATAGCAGTTGGAGGCAGCCAGCAGAAGCGCCTCAATCACTCGACACATTGTTAAGTGAGCAACCAGTTGTAGCGCCTCCGGTAGAAGAAGTTGCGCCGCCAGCAGGTGACCTGCCTATTACTACGCCAGCAGAAGATGTCTTTGATGAAAAAGATTACCTGCAAAAAACATTCGGCTACGAAAGCCCCGAAACATTACTCCATGAACTAAAGGCTTTAAAAGAAGCAAAAGAAAAAGGTATCGAGTTCGCTAACGACGATAGCCGCCGTGTGTATGAATATATCAAAGAACAAAAGGAAGAAGAACTATTGCAGTTCCTTGACAAAAAGAAAAAAGTAAATACGCTTTTAACTGTAGATTTATCCGATCCAAACAGCGCATCCGAAATAGTAAAACTTTCTATGCTGAATAACGGAAGCGGGTTATCGCAATCAGAAGTGGACTATCTATACAATAAAAAATTTGGCGTTCCGCCTGCACCGGTTATGAAAGATTTAGAAACCGAAGAAGAATTTGCAGAGCGTAAAAACGCATACGATACACTGGTTAATGAAAAGAAGATGGAACTTATCATCGAGGCTAAAATGGCTAAACCGGTTATCGAAAAATTAAAAACAGAATTAGTACTTCCAGATATACAGAAGCCGCAACCAGTGCAAAATGATGAACCAAGCCAAGAGGAATTGGCAAAGATTCAGCAGGCGAGGGAGCGTTTTCTGCAAGGTGTTGAATCAACTTTCACAAACTTCAATGGCTTTAACATGGTGTATAAGTCCGAAGCGGGAGATATACCAATTTCTTACAGCCCAACAGAAGAACAGAAAGTAAGTTTCAAGCAGGATATGTCAGGGAACATTTTAGGTAAAATGGTTGAGCAAAGATGGTTTCCATCCGAAGACAACCCTAATATTCCATTGCTCACAGAAGATATGTTCTTCCTCAATAACAAGGAAGCCATTCTTCAAAAAGTAGCTTCAGAAGCATACGCAAAAGGATTTGCCAACTACCTGAAGTCAAAGAGCAATATCAATATTACACCGGGCGGTCAACAAACATTTACACCACAACAAAATGGACAATCTGACTTAGACAAACAAATCGCAGCTATTTGGAGTGCTTAATTAAAAGCAACAATATTTAAAATTCAACATCCTAAAACTTAAACAAAATGGCAGGGATACCTACCTCAAACATACTCCAACCCGGTAATATTAGTATCGTCGGTGGAGTCACCCGACAGCTTGTGTCGGACTTGCAACTGCTCACTCCGCAGTACTACAAACAATACACAGAAAAATACGGTAACGAGAACTTTACTTGGTGGCTTTCTACATACGCAGGTATGGAGCAGGTTTACAACCGTGATTACTTCTGGTTTGAAAACCGGGGTAAATTAATGACAGGTGTGCAGGTTGCAGCAAACGTATCAGCAGCAGTAGCCGGTGGTACAATCACGCTTACACTTGCATCAGCAGAACACTATAACGCAGGAACTCAATCTCCATTGCGTGTTGGTGAAACTGTTCGTGTAGCATCTACTAACGTTGAAGGTGAAATCATCGCTATCAACACAACAGTAGCAGGCGCTCACACATTCGATGTACGTCCTAAACAATCAACACAAACACTTAACTCTTACGGGGCAACAAGTTTCTTAACTTCTGACGTAATGATTTTTGGTGGTGATATGGACGCAGGTGAAGCATCAACTTCAATCGCACCGCTTATCCAACTTGACGTGAAGTATACAAATACTATCACTGAAATGAGGGAATCATGGAGCGCAACTGACCTTGCAGAAATGACCCAAGTTTACTACGAAGGTGGTTTCTCTGGCGATGTACCTCCCGGTGGCAACCAAGCTGGAACAAGCCTTTTCACTTACAAAGGTCTTGTGAAAAGCAACCAGCGTTTCCTGAATAACGTAGAGTTCAAACTCATGCGTGGTAATATCCAAAACAATACCGGCTTAACAACTACAACATCAGTAGGCTCTCAGGGTATCATCCCTAAAGTACTTGCAGATGGCGAAACAGTAGGTTATACAGCAGGTAACTTGGACATTGCAAAACTGCATGAGATCACTCGTATCATGGATGTTAACGGTTCTGCAAACTCAAATATGTGGTTGATGGACATCTATCAGCGCCAAAACTTCTCTGATTCATTGTTCGCACAGTACCCAGCAGGTTCGTGGGTCTGGGGTAAGAACGAAAACTCTGAAGAAGCTATGATAAATTATGGCGTTCAGAGCATCAAGATCGACGGTTATTTAATGAACGTAAAAAAATACCGTCAAATCAAT
>Ga0208825_1001761_pt1 | contig 15589 bp, 17 predicted proteins | sample AD_UKC113_MetaG_FD_184450 | JGI IMG/M metagenome (GOLD analysis project Ga0208825, IMG submission 184450) | Active sludge microbial communities of municipal wastewater-treating anaerobic digesters from Hong Kong - AD_UKC113_MetaG (SPAdes)... | ecosystem: Engineered > Bioreactor > Anaerobic >...
TCGGCGCGTCCCCCGACTGGACTCCCCTTCCCAAAGAGGTCGAGCCCCGGGACCATGATCGCGTCCTCTGGCTGACCCATCACGACCTGGCCCTGCCCGGCTACGACGGGGGCAGGTTCGCCCTGAAGGAAATCCCGGGGGTGGACCTGGTGGTCAACGGCCACATCCACACCCCCAAGCCTCCCCAGCAGCAGGGGCGCACCACCTGGCTCAATCCCGGAAGCATCGTTCGGATCACTCGAAGCCTCCATACCCTGCGGATTCGGCCCGCGGCAACTCTGTGGTTTCCGGCGCGGGACGAACTGCAAACCCTGGAAATCCCCCATCGCCCCTTCGACGAGGTCTTCCCTCCCTGGGGAGAAGAACAGGAGGCAAACGCCCCGTGCCCGGATGAATCCCTCTTCATCAAGGGGCTCGAGAACCTTACCCTGCGGAAAACCACCGAAGGGGTTGGTCTTCAAACGTTTCTCGAAGCAAATCTCCGGAAGGATGACCCTATCGACACCATCATCTGGGAACTGTACGAGGAGGTAATTCCCCATGAAGCAGACTAAGAAGGTTGGGGTGCCGGACGCGATGGGTGAAGACGCAAAAGTGCAAGAGCGTCTGGAGAGACTCCGAGCCGAGTACGCCCGGCTCAACGAGCAGAGGATTGCCACGGACCGGGACCGAAAGAACCTGGAAGAACAGCTCCGGGGCTTGAGGCAAAAGGCGGAACAGGAGTACGGCACCAGCGACGTCGGGGAGCTTCGCGACCTGCTCGAGAAACGCCGCAAGGAGAACGAACAGATGGTTTCCCAATACGAAGAGCACATCCGGGAGATCAAGGAAAAGCTGCAGGAAATCGAGAACCCCGAGTCCCAGGAGGGATGAAGCGGATGAACAACGTTCCCGTCCCGACACTCTCCCAGGGGGTCGAGGAGGTTCGGCGGCAGTTTTCACGGCTGCTCTGGCAGAAAGACAACCTGAAGAAAAGGTTGGAGGAGACCCGCAAGGCCATCGAGGAAACGGACCGGTTTCTCGAGCTGCAGCCCCGGGTGGCCGAACGCCTCGAGGCCCTCTGCCGGGAGCTTTTCGGAGAGATCCTGGACGAGGTCGAACGGAACCTGTCTTACGCCCTGCAAGAGGTCTTGGGCCAGGACCTGCGGGTGGTGACCTCCCGCGACGTTCAGCGGGGAAAGGTGACCATCACCTTCGGGATGGAGCGGGGCGGACGTCCCGAAGACATCCTGACCGGCCAGGGCGGATCCGTGTGCAACATTCTCTCTGTGGGACTTCGACTCATCGCCCTCTCCCAACTGGATGAAAAACAGCACCGGCGCTTTCTCATCCTGGATGAGCAGGACTGCTGGCTGAGACCCGACCTCGTCCCGCAGCTCATGGGCATCATCAACGCCATCGCCCGCAGGCTCCGTTTCCAGATTCTCGTCATCAGTCACCATGACGTGAGCCGTTTTCGGGAATATGCCGACCTCATCTACCGGATCCTGCCGGAGCGAGACCCCGGGGAAGGAGCAAGCCTGGAGCTGCTGGAAAAGGCCCCGGGCAGCCCATAAAGGGGGGTCTTTCGGCAACCGGTCGGCGGATGTTTCGGGAAAGGAAGGAAAAGGCCGGATGAAGGACGAAAGCACACTCATGTACTGTCCGTATTGCGGAAGACCGTTTCGAGAGCACCCGCTGTGGGTGGGCGGCGCCTGCATCTTCTGCCTGGCAGACGATTCCCGACAAGCTGCCCCGCAGGCTTTTTGCGCCAGGTGCGGGGCACTCCTCGAGGAGGGCCACTCGTGTCCCCGGGAGTGAATCCCGCCAAGGCGGCGGGTGATGGCGGGATCTCTTCCCGTCATGGCGGGATTTCCCCTTGCGTGGCGGGATTCACGACGGAACCCGAATTCGCGTCTTCCCCGGGTGAATTCGTAACTCATTGTAATTGCATGTAAATAAATCTCTATCGCCCTTTGGCACGGCGTTTGCTCTTGCATAAGACCGAACGTACAAATCTCTTTTCCTCCTAAAAGCCGAACGGTCCGCCCCACCGAGCGGCTTTTTTGTTTGTAAACCCTCCGAGCACGTCTCCGAGGATTTTCGAGGCCGTTCCCAGGGATCAGGCCGGTCGCTTTTGGCAAGGAAGTGTGGCGGGTCCCCCATGCAGATCTCACATCTCCTTGGGGTTCCGGGAGTTGCGGGCTTCGCCCGGCGGTCTGTCTGGGAGCGAAGGGGAAAGGAAGGGCCTCCGGGGAGTTCCGGACCCGGGAACTCGTGCCCATCTCGTCATCCCATGCGACTTTTCGGTTGATTCGGCCCCCGGCAAGGCCTATGTTCGGGGGACCACCATTCTGGTTGAAAGGGCGGACCTATGGGGGAGCTTCAGAGCGTGGCCGGGACCATCGCCCTGACGATGGGCGTCGGATGGGCGAGCGGGATCAACCTCTACGCCTCGATCTTCATACTGGGTCTTTTGGGGGCGACCGGAAACATCGTTCTCCCCCCGGGTCTGCTGGTTTTGGCCCATCCCGCCGTCATTGTTGCGTCGGGGTTCATGTACCTGCTCGAGTTCGTGGTGGACAAGGTCCCCGGCGTGGATTCGGGGTGGGATGCCCTGCACACTTTCATCCGCATTCCCGCCGGTGCGATTCTTGCCGCCGGAGCCGTGGGGAAGACGGACCCGTCCATTGCCCTTGCGGCAGCCATTTTTGGGGGCGGGCTTGCCGCCGGAACCCATGCCGTGAAGTCCGGAACTCGGGTCCTCATCAACACCTCTCCCGAACCCTTCAGCAACTGGGTTGCCTCGGTAGGAGAGGACTTCATCGTGATTGCGGGACTTTGGACCGCCCTTCACCACCCTTATCTCTTCCTGCTGTTCCTGGCGGGATTCATCGCTTTCATGATTTGGGTCCTTCCGAAGCTGTGGCGAGGGATCAAGAAGCTTTTCGGCTTTCTTGCAAATCTTTTGGGGCGTCGCAGGATGGACGGCCGAAACCCGCCACAATAGCATGTGCCTCCCGGCCGAAGGGGTTGGGTCTGCAGGCCTGTCGGCCGGGAAACCTTTGTCAAGGTCCGCCTGTTACTTCCGGCGCTCCAGCTCCCGGAGAATCTCCTTTTGCATCTGTTCCACCACGGCGATGGGGTCCGCGGCCGTGCTGATGGGTCGCCCGACCACCACGTGATCGGCCCCGTTGGCCATGGCTTCCCAGGCCGTAACGATCCGTTTCTGGTCGTCCATGGGGATTTGGCGGTTTGTTCCCGGGCGTATGCCCGGGGTCACGATGAGGAACTTGTCTCCCAGGTTTTCGCGCAGTCTTTGCGCCTCCAGCCCCGAGGAAACAATGCCGTCGGCCCCGATGTTTAGTGCCCGCCGGGCCCTCGAGAAAACCAGTTCCTCGATATTCGCGGGTTGGCCGAACATCTCGATCATGTCCTCTTCCCCGAAACAGGTCAACACGGTCACCGCCAGGATCTTGAGATCTCTCTTCTCCTTGACCGCCGCCTGGATGATGGGATCGTTGCCGTGAACCGTGGCGAAGGAAACTCCCCGGCCCTGGAGTTGTCGAACGGCCAGGGAGACCGTCTCGGGAATGTCGTAGAATTTCAGGTCCACCATGACCCGGTGTCCCCGCCCAAGGATCCAATCGATGATGTGAAACCACCCGGCCAGGAACAATTGGAGTCCCACCTTGTAGAACCGGACGTGGGATTCCAGCCGTTCCACCCACTTTTGGGCCGCCTCGGGGGAATCCACGTCCAGGGCGAAGATGATTCTTTCCTCGAGAGGTACCTGCTTCTTCGTCACGATTTCCTCCTTCCGGGCGAGCCTGTCATGACTCCCTCTGCTTCAAGGCTTCCCGGTACACGACCCGCTTGGGGAGTCCATACTCCCGGGCAATGATGGCGGAGGCTTCTCCGACTCCCATGCCCGATTCGAGGAGGATCTCCCGGAGTCTCGCCCTCCATTGCGTTTCTTCCCGAGCCGGGCCTTCCTTCCCCTCGAATCCCGAGACCACCAGAGTGATCTCCCCTTTGGGCTCCACGCGGTAACGTTCCACGGCTTCCCGGATCCGGCCTCGAAAAAACTCCTCGTGAATCTTGGTCAATTCCCGGGCCACGCACACCTTGCGATCTCCCCACCAATCCAGGATATCCTCGAGGGTTCGACACAACCGCTTGGGAGACTCGTAGAGGACCAGGGTCATGGGCAGCGAGGCGTGGGAAGCGAAGAATTTCCGTCGATTGGGTCCCCGGGCGGGAGCAAACCCCAGGAAAGCGAATGGATGGGTGGACAGGCCCGAGGCCGCCAGGGCCGCAATCAGGGCTGCAGGCCCCGGGATGACGGAAACGGGAATCCCGGCCTCGATGGCCCGGCCGACCAGGTACGCTCCCGGGTCCGAGATTCCGGGGGTCCCTGCATCGGTAACCAGGGCCAGCTTTTCCCCCTCGATCAGCCTTTGCAGCAGTTCGGCGCTCCTCTGGACCTCGTTGTGGGCATGACAGCTGATGAGGGGCTTACGGATGTCGTAGTGGCTGAGAAGCTTTCGGGTACGGCGCGTGTCCTCGGCCGCAATGCCGTCGACCTGCCGGAGGGTATCCAGGGCCCGCAGGGAGAGATCCGACAGGTTCCCGATGGGGGTTCCCACCAGGAAGAGGGTGCCGGGAGTTTTCTTGTCCCCGGGTTCATTCGCAGGCTTCGAAGGCATTGGGGATCCATGTGAGCCTGGGTGGTTCCTGTTCCCAGGAAACGGCCACCACGTCGAACCGCACACACAACCCGGGAGACGGGTGGCCTTTCAGGTACCACTGGGCCAGCTGGGTCATGCGTCGTTGCTTCCTTCGATTGACGGATTCCTGGGGGAGCCCGAACCGGCGGCCGCTGCGGGAACGGACTTCCACAAAAACCAGGGTGGAGCCGTCCCGGGCTACCACATCGATCTCTCCCAGGGGACAGCGCACGTTGGATTCGAGGATCTTCAGTCCGTTTTCGCGGAGGAGCTCCCTTGCGAGATGTTCCCCGAGCCTTCCCTTTTCCCGGCGGCTATCCATGGCGACACTCCAAAGATTGGCTCATCGGTTCGCGGTGTCGGGCGGCTGGGCGATCCTCATGAGAGGACCCCTCGAAAGCTGCGTCGGTGGAGCGGGCAGGGACCGTGGAGACGGATGGCTTCGAGGTGTTCGCGCGTCCCGTATCCCTTGTGGCGATCAAACCCGTAAACGGGGTAGGCTTGGTGATATTCGTTCATTTTTCGGTCCCGGGACACTTTGGCCACGATGGAAGCGGCGGCGATGGAGAGGCTCCGGCGGTCTCCGTGGGGGATCCCTTCCTGGACGATGGAGAGAGGCAGCCGGTAGGGGCCGTCGATGAGCAGAAAATCCGGCGTACGCGGCAGGTTTTCAACCGCAAGAATCATGGCTTGAAAGGAGGCCCGGAGGATGTTCGTTCGATCGATTTCGGGGGCTTCCACCCAGCCTATGCCTACGTCCGCTTGGTCGAGAATGGTCCGGTAGAGCTCTTCCCGCTTTTTCCCGGGCAAAAGCTTGGAATCCGTCACCCCGGGAAAATCCGCCCGGGGAGGAAGGATTACGGCGGCAGCCACAACGGGACCCGCCAGGGGACCTCGTCCCGCCTCGTCAATCCCCGCCACCAAACGAAAACCCCGGCTGTGGGCTTGCCGTTCAAAGCATTGCATGTCCACAGTCGGGGTCTCCGAAGTTCTTCGAGACACTAGCGCTTCTCGCGAATCCGGGCGGCCTTGCCCACGCGCTGGCGCAGGTAGTAGAGCCTCGACCGTCGAACGCGGCCGCGCCTCAGGATCTCGATCTTGTCGATCTGGGGAGAATGGAGGGGGAAAATCCTCTCGACACCCACCCCGTAAGACACTTTTCGCACAGTAAAGGTTGCGCCCATGCGACCCCGATGGTGGCGAATGACCACTCCCTCGAAAACCTGGATGCGTTCCTTGTCCCCTTCCCGAATCTTCACGTGCACCTTGACCGTGTCTCCGCTGCGAAACGCGGGAATGTCCGCGCGCATGTTTTCCCTGTCAAGGTTTTCCAAAACGACTCCCATAAACAACCTCCATCATGCTAATGACCGGGGTCCGATCCCCCGTCGATCCTATCTATCCCCGCCACGGTTCCCGAGCAATCGATCCAAAAGAATTGCCGCAGCGCACCGTACCGACAAATGATTGTACCCGTCGACTCCCCGAATGGGATCCAGGAGAGCGTCCGCCCGGCCCAATGCCCCGGGGGCCAGGCCCCAACCGGTGCCTAAGAGCAGCAGGTGGGGGGTTTCCGACCTCTCGAGGATCCTTCGAGCCGCTTCATGGCTCAGGGCCGCCTCCTGTTCCCGGGCGGAAGTGGCCCATACGGTCGGGGACTTCCCCCATTCCCTCTCGATTTCCAGAACCGCATCCCCCACGTGTTCCACGACTCTGAGCCGTTCCAGGGCTTCCGCCCTGTTGGGAAGCAGGGTTTTGCCGATCCCCTCGCACCAGTGGCGGATCAATCTTCCCGCCAGGGCCTGCTGGTCGTTCAAGGGGGTGACGATGTAGCAGACGGGAACGTCGTAGGTCCTGGCGGCACGGGCCAAGTCGTGCAGGTCGAGGTTCGTCAGGGCCGAGGCGATGACCTCCCCCTTTCGATTCAAGACCGGGTAATGGACCAGGGCCATGTAGAAACCGGCTCTCTGAAGGCCCAATTCCGACTCCTCCCCTCCTTCAGGCTTCGTCCGGCCGCCCCTCCGCCTCTTCCAGCAGCTTTCGGTCTTCGGCCGTGAGCCGGATGCGGGCGAAAAGGTCCGGGCGAAAGCGCTTGGTCCTGAGCAGGGCTTGGCCCCTTCTCCACTTGCGGACGGCCGCGTGATTGCCGGAAAGCAGGACATCGGGCACCCGAAGTCCCCTGAAATCCCGGGGGCGCGTGTATTGAGGATGCTCGAGGAGCTCCTGGGCAAAGGATTCCCCGGCCGTGGACGCCTGATTTCCCAAGACCCCGGGGATGAGCCGGGCCACGGCGTCCACCACCACCATGGCCGGGAGCTCTCCTCCCGTCAATACATAGTCGCCGATGGAGAGGATGTCGTCCACAAAGTGTCGGGCCACCCGTTCATCCACCCCTTCATACCGGCCGCAGACCAGGACCAATCGAGGAAGCTCGGCCAGCTTCCATGCGACCTCCTGTCGAAACAGGCGACCCTGGGGACTGAGGAGGACCACCCATGGGGGCGGTTCTTCCCGCCTCAGGGATTCGAGGGCCGCCACCAGGGGTTCCGGTTTCATGACCATGCCTTCGCCGCCTCCGAACGGGCGGTCGTCGGTCATCTGGTGTTTGTCGACGGCATGGTCCCGAATGTTGAAAGTGCGAACCCGAATCAGCCCCCGTTCTCGAGCCTTGCCCAGGATACTGTGGTCCAGGGGAGATTCGAGCATCTCGGGAAATAAAGTCAGGATATCAAAGATCATGAATCAGGCCGTCAGGCGGATCGATCACCATTTTGCCGGCAGCCAGATCGATGTCTTGAATGATCTCCTGCACGGCCGGGATGAGAACCTCACCCTTGTCGGATTCCACCACGTAGACATCGTGTCCGGCCGTGGGGAGGATATCCCGCAGGACTCCCACGGGCTTTCCTTCGGCAGTCTCCACCGCCAATCCCATCAGTTGAAAGTAGTAATACTCGCTTTCCTCCGGCTCCGGAAGCGCGTCCTCGGGAAGGAAAACCTCCGTTCCGGCCAAGGCCTGGGCGGCGTCTCCGCAGACGAGTTCCTTGGTCCGGACAATGCACACGTTTCCATGGGATCGCAGGTGGAGGATGGTCAATTCGGTCAGGGCGGCACCGGGCGCAGGGGGCAGAAAAAGCTTATCCCCGGGTCCTTGACGGCCAAGGGTTTCTCCATACGGATGAATTCTTACGGCACCTCGAACTCCATGGGCGCGGGTGATCCTGCCCACCGCCACCATCCGACGATCGTGCACCATTATTCGATGATTTCCAACACCGCCCGTTTTCGAATCTTGGTCGATGCGGCACTCAAAATCGTGCGCATGGCACGGGCGGTCCTGCCCTGCTTGCCGATCACTTTTCCCAGGTCTTCCTTGGCAACGCGCAGCTCGATCACCGAAGTCTGCTCGCCCTCCACTTCCGAAACCTTGACCTTTTCGGGGTTGTCCACCAAAGCTCGGGCCATATACTCAATCAATTCCTTCAACATGGCGACCTCCAGATCTCATGCACCGCACGTTCAACCCTGATTCCCTAAGATGCAGCATGAACTCCAAACTTCCGTATCAGGCTTCGCACCGTATCCGTAGGTTTGGCACCCTGCTGGAGCCAATACTCGAGCCTTTCGGTCTTGATGTTGACTTCAGCCTGTTCCGGCAACGGGTTGTAAGAACCAATGCTTTCGATGAATCGACCGTCCCGTGGAGCTTCGGAAGATGCCACCACGATCTTGTAAAATGGCCTCTTTGTCCTTCCTCGACGAGCTAAGCGAATGCGTATTGCCATAATCTGCGCGCAACCTCCTGTCCGTTGTGTTTTCTCTAAATCGAGCGATTGGCATTTAGCCGTTGGCTTTGAAATTATCAGTGGTTCAGCCGCTTCTAGCCACCACCCGACTGTGACGTCCGAAAATACCTGAAATGCAATACCAAAGAGCTGACAGCCAAAGGCAAACAGCTAACCGCTCAATCTAGGTTTTCATGGGCCTTTGGACGGCCGGTCCCTTCCGATGTCGCCGTATAGGACCCCGCATGACCCGGGACAAACGTCCATCCCATGGGGAAACGAAAGCGACGTGACCTGTTTCTTTCAAGGGAATCGCCAAACAGACTCCGGTTCGGCGCCCGTGGCAACTGCCGGTGACAACCTGTTTCCAGGCGGAACAAGATCCTGGTTCGCCGTCGTACTGCCGTGGAAAGACATCCTATATCGTATTTACCCGGAATTAAAAAGGGAAAAATGCTCGTCCCCGGCGTCCCTTCCCTTTCTTCTTCTTGGTCCCCGTCGATCCCCCCATTACCTGGCGCATCATCCTGCGGGCCTCTTCGTAGCTCTTGAGCAGCCGGTTCACTTCCGGCACCGAGGTGCCGCTGCCGTCGGCAATGCGCCTACGCCGGCTCGCGTTGAGGATCTGGGCGTTTTTTCGTTCCTCCCGGGTCATGGAATTGATGATGGCTTCCATGCGGACGAATTCCCTGTCGTCGATCTTGGCCTTTTTCAGCTCCTTGAGCATCCCCATCCCCGGCAGCATGCCCAGGATCTGATCGAAAGAGCCGAGCTTTTTGACCTGGCGCAACTGGTTGCGAAAATCTTCGAGGGTAAAAGTGTCCTCGCGGAATTTCCGGGCCAGTTCCTGGGCCTGCTTCTCGTCGAAGGCTTCCTGGGCCTTCTCGATGACGGTCAGCACGTCCCCCATGCCCAGGATTCTCGAGCTCATTCGATCGGGATGAAACACCTCGAGAGCCTCCAGCTTTTCCCCCGACCCGATGAATTTGATGGGACATCCCGTCACCGATCGGATGGACAGGGCGGCTCCTCCCCGGGCGTCCCCGTCCATTTTCGACAGGACGACCCCGGTGATCCGGAGTGCTTCGTGGAAGGCCTCGGCCACCTGCACGGCGTCCTGACCCGTCATGGAATCCGCCACCAGGAGGATTTCCGTGGGTTCGAGGATCTTCTTGATGCGCTGGAGCTCCGCCATGAGCTCCCGGTCGATGTGAAGCCTGCCCGCGGTATCCACGAGAAGCGTGTCGCAGTTGTGCTGCCGGGCGTGCAGGATCGCCTCGCGGACGATTTCCTCGGGAGTCTGTTTCACGGTGGAGGGGTAAACGGGCAGTTGGAGCTGTCCCGCCAGGGTGATGAGCTGGTCGATGGCAGCGGGTCGGTAGATGTCGGCGGGGACCAGGCAGGGACGCCTCTTTTCCTGGACCAGTCGCCGGGCCAGTTTCGCCGCGGTGGTGGTCTTGCCCGAGCCCTGCAGGCCCACCAGCATCACTCCGATGGGGGGCTTTCCGATGAAGTGTAAGGGTTCGGCGCTGCCGCCCATGAGGTCCTTCAAGGACTCATGCACGATCTTGATGACCTGCTGCCCCGGGGTCAGGCTTTGCATCACCTCCTGCCCCACGGCCCGCTCGGCGATCCCCGCAACGAAATCCTTGGCGACTTTGTAGTGGACATCCGCTTCCAGCAGCGCCAGTCGCACCTCGCGCAGGGAGTCGCGGATGTTTTGCTCCGTCAACTTGCCCTGCCCCCGAAGGTGCTTGAAGATCTTCTGAAACTTGTCGGACAGATTCTCGAACATCGTTTCCACCGTTTTGGTTTGGACCCCTGAAGCATGCAGCGTCTCCTATGTATCCACCTCGGGGAGTTCTGTCAAGAAATCGGAATCCTTTTCCATTTTTATCGGCGGGGACCGGCGGTTTCGCACGGTCGGGTTGGGGCGGAAACGGCCCGCCCATTTTCATTTTGCGCAATCCCCCGGCTGGGGTATAATTCCCCACGAAATCTTCTCTTCCTTCTCCCACGACATCTCGCTTCTTCGGCACCGTCTCCGCAGAATCGAAGGTTCGCCCCGCCGGGTCCGCGAACGGGGGCGACGAACGAGTGGAAAGCCGGACCCCACGAAGACAACCGCCAACCTACCGATAGGACCATGAACTGATGGCACAACCGTGCGATGAAGGGCCCCGTGCGGAGAACCGGTCTTCGGGAGATTTCCGGGGACGTCCGGACGAGGAGGTTCTTCAGACCCTGTTCGAAAACCTCCCGAACCCCGTGATGATTACGGACTTCGAGGATCGAATCGTCTATCTGAACCCTGCCGCCGTCGTCCATACCGGCTGTTCCGATTACAGGACAACCCCCCGTTTCGGTGCGGATTTTCTTCGTTTGGAAAAGGACCCCCATGGGAGCCGGCCTTCGAGTGAATCCCTCGACGGGCTCCCCCCGGCTGATGCCCCGGGATATCTCAAAGGAAAGGATGGTTCCTGGCATCCCGCCACCGCCGGCGGTTTCCTTTTGGGAGGGGCCCACGGGCAGTCCCCGGGTCGTTTGACCGTTCTGAAGATCCGGCACCCGGAACCCACTTCCGATCCCGACACAGGCCCCGGGCTCCACGCTCCCTTCTGGAACCCGGAAAGCAGCTTTCCCGTGAGGGACCCCCACGCGATGCTCAAGAGCATCCTGGACTACTTTCCCATGCCCTTCTTCACCGTGGATCGGCACCTGGTGGTCACCAGCATGAACCAGCATCTCGAAGAGCTCTCCGGTTTTCGCCGCGAGGAAGTCCTTTACCGGATGACCTGTGCACAACTGCTGGCCACCCCCGAGTGTAACACCGAATCCTGCGTCCTGCGTCAGACCATGGAAAACCGGTCGCCCCTGGTGGGGGTCGAACGGTGGATGAAAGACCGGGAAGGAAGGACCATTCCCATTCGGGTCTTCTGCGCCATGATCACCGACCGGGAGGGACGGGTCATCGGCGGGTTTGCGGCCCTTAGGGACATCACCTTCATGGTGGAGGCGGAGCAAAGGATCCGCCTTCTCATCGAGATGAGCCAGGAAGGGATTCTCATGGCGGACGAAAGCCGTCGAATCCTGTACGTCAACTCGAAGATGGCCGAAATGGCGGGAGAGGAAAGCGACCGGCTGGTGGGCACTCGCCTGGACAAACTTCTCTCCGACGAGTTCATGGAACTGATGGACCGTCAGCTCGCCCAAACGGAGGACGGCGGCCGACAGCACCTGTGTTTTTGCTCCACCTTTCAACCCTTGAAGACCCCCAGCCTGGATTACCTGGCCCTCGAGACCTGCATCGCGGTCTCCCGGGTGGGCAGAACCCGGGTCACCTGCCTGTACTTTCGCGACCTGACCAAGCACATCGAATTCGAGCGCCAGCTCCGAAGCGCCAACGACTTTCTCAACAGCATCATACGAAGCTCCGTGGACGGCATCGTCGTTTTGGACAACAAGGGCAAGGTGGTCATCTTCAACGAAGGAGCCGAGCGGATCCTGGGCTACAAGGCCGAAGAAGTCATGGGCAGCCCCGAACTGTTCCATAGAATCTACAGCTCCGAGCAGGCTCGAGAAAACATGCGCCGCATGAGAAGCAACGAGTACGGCCCTCCGGGAAAGCTCAGCGCCACCCGGGTGTCCCTGGTGCGCAAAGACGGGGAGATCGTTCCCGCAAACTTCTCTGCGGCCATCATCAAGGTTGGAGACCGGGAAGTGGGCACGGTGGGGATTTTCTCGGACCTGCGGGAAGTCCTGAGGATGCGCCGTGAGCTCGAAGAGGCCCGGACTCAGCTGATCCAGGCGGAGAAGATCCTTTCTCTGGGAAGGCTTGCCGCGGGGGTCGCTCACGAAATCAACAATCCCCTGGCAGGAATCCTCATCTACGCCGACATGCTTCTCGAGGATTTTCCACCCGACTCCCCCTGGCGCCCGGACCTGGAGGAGATCGTGCGCCAGACGCTCCGTTGCAAGGAGATCGTCATGCGGCTCCTGGAGTTCAGCCGACAGCCTTTGGGCAAGCGACTTCCCTATGACATGAACGAGGTCATCGGCCGATGCGTGGAGCTGCTGCGCAACCAGTCCATGTTCCTGAACATTGACTTCTGCCTGGACCTCGAGAAGGACATCCCCCCCGTCCACGGGGACCCGGGCCAGATTCAGCAGGTTTTCACCAACCTCATCCTCAATGCCGCCGATGCCATGGGAGGGCGCGGCCGCTGCACCATTACCAGCGGCTACAGCCCCTCTACCCGGACCGTCTTGCTGAAATTCATGGATACGGGACCCGGCATCCCCAAGGAAAACCTGGATAAGATCTTTGAACCCTTTTTCACCACCAAACCCCCGGGCCAGGGAACCGGCCTGGGATTGTCCGTAGCGTACGGAATCGTTCAGCAACACGGCGGAAACATCGAAGTGGGGAATCTCCCCGACGGCGGAGCCGTCTTTTCCATACACCTGCCTCTGGAACCACCGGAATACCAGAGTGAAATCCTGGAAGGCTGAGGGTCTATGAGCACCGTACTGGTGGTCGATGACGAAAAGGTCATTCGAGAAGGCTGCAGCCGGGCCTTGAGCCGGGCGGGCTTCCATGTGCTGCTGGCGTGCAACGGCAAGGAAGCTTTGGACGTTTTGGCTTCGACCCCCGTGGACGTCATTCTTTGTGATTTGAAAATGCCGGTAATGAGCGCCGTGGAGCTCCTGTTGCAGGTATCCGCCGATCATCCGTCCCTGCCCTTCATCATCATTACGGGCCACGGCACCATTTCCGACGCGGTGGAATGCATGCGCAAGGGCGCCTACGACTTTGTCACCAAGCCGTTTCGAGTGGAGGTGCTCCTCCGCACGGTGGACTGCGCCGCCCGGGGGCTCCCGCCACCTCCCAAGGTCTAAGAGACGGCACCCGGCACACCAGGACCCAGGACTTCATGGGCACCGTTCCGCTTGGTTGGTTGGGTTGGTCCGGTCACTCGGCCGGTTTGGCCCCGAAAGACAGGGCTTCATGGGTACCATTCTGGTTGTAGACGATGAGAAGGTCATCCGGGACGGCTGTAGCCGCCTGCTTTCCTCGGAAGGGCACCGGGTCCTCACGGCTTCGGACGGAAAGGAAGCCCTGGAGATCCTCGAATCCGAGGCGGTCCACGTCCTCTTGTGCGACCTGAAAATGCCCGTCATGGACGGGATCGAGGTCCAAAAGCGGGTCCGGGTCGAATATCCCGAGCTGCCCTTCGTGGTCATTACGGGACACGGCACCATCGATACCGCCGTGGAATGCATGAAGAACGGCGCCTATGATTTCATCACCAAGCCGTTTCGCACGGACCACCTCCAGTTCATTGTCCGAAGGGCATTGGAAAAGAGGGAGCTGGAAGAGAAGACCCGGGTCCTCCGGGAGGCCCACGAGAGAAACCTCTACGACCTGGCCGCAGAGCAGAGTCGAGTCCGCACCATCGTGCACTGCATGGCCGAAGGCGTACTGGTCACCAATCGAGATCTCGAAGTGGTGCTTCAGAACCCGGCCCTGGCCCGCCTGCTGGACCTTCCGAAAGTCCCGGAGCAGCCGACCCTCCTGTCCCGGTACCTGGAGGAACCTTTCCTTGTGGAAGCCATCGAGGGCCTCATGGAGAGGGCCCGGGACCGGTGGGAAATGGTTTCCCGGGAGTTCCGCAAAGGTTCCCTCGACCTGCGGGCGCTTTCGGCTCCCATCTTCGGCGGGGCCGGAGAAGTTCTCGGGAGCGTGACCGTCTTTCAGGATATCACGAGCTTTAAGGAACTGGACCGCATGAAGTCCCATTTCGTGCAGATGGTGTCCCACGAGCTCCGGTCTCCTCTGGCCACGGTCCTGCAACAGATGGGAGTCATCCTCGAGGGGCTGGCCGGGGAACTCAACGAGAAGCAGCGGTCCCTCCTGGACAGGTCCCGGGACAAAATTCAAAGCCTGTTGGACCTCATCAACGATTTGCTCGATGTGGCCAAGATTGAAAGCGGTCATGCCGTTCAGGAGCAGGTCCCCCTGAACCTGGGAGAGGTGCTGAGCGAAGTCGCGGCATTTTTTCGAGAAAGGGCCCAAAGACAGGCGATTGCCGTCGAGTTGGAAATCCACCCTCACCTGCCCTTGATCCACGCCGACCGACGTTGCATGGAAGAGGTCTTCACCAATCTCGTCAGCAACGCCATTCAATATTCCCCCGACGGAGGGCGCGTGCGTCTCTGCGCAATGCCCTGCGGGGAAAACGTCGAGGTGCGGGTAACGGACACCGGGATCGGGATTCCCTCCGAAGAAATCCCGAAGATTTTCGATAAGTTCTACCGGGTGAAACACCCCAGGACCCGGCAGATCATCGGGACGGGCCTGGGACTGGCCATTGTCAAGGGAATCGTGGAATCCCATCGAGGTTCCGTCGAAGTGGAAAGCGAGTTGGGAGCGGGCACGACCTTCCGTTTGCTTTTTCCCGTAATGGAAACAAGGGGATAGCTGCTTACCATGGCAGAACTTAAGAATCGGCATGCCGTCCTGATTGTAGACGATGAATCGGCCGTCCGGAACGGCATCGCCCGAGTCATCGAAAAGAAAGGCTATGATGTCCGGACGGCCGACAGCGGCGAATCCGCTCTTGAGCTGGCGGCCCGGGACCCCTTTGACGTGGTCTTCCTGGACATCAGACTGCCCGGTATGGACGGGATGGAGGTCTTGAGGCAACTGCGGGCAAAGAACCCCGAGACCGCGGTCATCATGATCACCGGGTATCCCACCATCGATACGGCCATCGAGTCGCTGAGGCTGGGCGCCCTCGACTACCTGGTGAAACCTTTCCGGGTGGACGACCTGGAAGTGATGCTCGAAAAGGCCCTGGAATCGGCGGTCTCCGACGGCAAGGAACCGGACCCGGAGCTCGACGTCGGGCGAGACATCCCGTCACTCATCGGCAAGAGCCCCGCCATGCGCGATGTCTTTCTTAAGATCAAGCGGGCCGCTCCCAGCGACAGCACCGTCCTGATTACGGGGGAAAGCGGCACCGGAAAAGAACTGGTGGCCCGGGCCATTCACAACCTCAGCCTCCGAGCCGACAAGGAATTTGTGGCCGTGGA
>Ga0208825_1001762_pt1 | contig 15580 bp, 25 predicted proteins | sample AD_UKC113_MetaG_FD_184450 | JGI IMG/M metagenome (GOLD analysis project Ga0208825, IMG submission 184450) | Active sludge microbial communities of municipal wastewater-treating anaerobic digesters from Hong Kong - AD_UKC113_MetaG (SPAdes)... | ecosystem: Engineered > Bioreactor > Anaerobic >...
ATGATGTAAAATAAATTCTAACGATTTATTAGACTGAAATAATACTCTACCTTTTATGTCAATATTACCGTTTATCTTGTTCCCGCAAGAATCAGCTGCTCGGTTATCCCACTTCTGTTATCAATATAGAAAAGAAATTTACAAAAAACATAGCGCCTCTATTATTTTATCCTGACTGTAATTTGTCAGGTAATTTATGCAAAGTACTTTCCTTGTTTGGTGGCGATAAGTTGTTGTAATTAAATTACTTAGCCATTTTGTTGCATAAACCAAATGACAAATGGCTTTTGCCGATTTTACCATAATTTTATACCAATATTACCATATTCTTACCTGATAATTGCCATTTTAGTGCCAATACATTGCCTTTGTATGCTAATTTAAAACATATTTTTTCTTAAGGGGAAAGTACATCATCTTTTTTTCTCTGATAAAGGAAAGTACTATAACCTATTGAAAAATAACTAATTACGGTAAAATTAAAATTGCTCTGGGAATTACATAGGGAAAGTACCCAATTTAAAAAATGTAACGACATTTTGACATAATCAGCGTAATTTATTCCTTTAAGTTTATCTATTTTCTCGGGACTTTCCTTTTCTTTTGATGCCTGTTTACTTGTAAATTTGTGACTTCAATTTCAATAGAAGTAACCAGGCGCGCAAGACTTTCTCGGAGTTTTTCATTTTCTGCCTCTAATTGAGTGATTCTTAATTGGTAAGTTTTAAGAGTCTCTGGAATTGGGGAATCATTTTCACTCAAAAGCCAGTTTATATCACATCCGAGATTCTGAAGTTTCCGAAGAATAGGAGTTCCAGGTTTACGTTTATTATTAATATAGAGAGAGAGTGCAGCCTGAGACATATCCAGAGCTTTTGCAAAAGCATTCAAAGATCCAAAATTTTTTATCCCCCAATCTCTAAGTTTATCACCGATCATAATTTTACAAAGGTGTATTGTTGTCAACTTGTGGTTTTTGATGTTTTTTCCCATAGGTAACTTTAAGTAACTTCAGCCCAATGCTATATTCATGTTTACTGGCATTCGTATTATTTTGGAAATCTCTTAATTGCCTAAAGGCTTTTATAGCTTCTTCTTTGTTTGTAACACCTTCTTCTTCAGTTTCTAAAGTGTACAAAAAGACCTGCTCCTCCGGGGAATAAATTGCGTTTTCTGGATAATTTACAAACACAGGACCATTGCCCGTTAAAAACCAATTTACATTTATCCCTTTGTTAGCCAATAATAATAAAAAATCAATTCCAGGTCTGCTATAACCTGTAAAGTAGTTATTTATTGTTGTAATAGAAATTCCAATCCATTCAGCAAATTCCTTTTGACCTTTCTCCCCCTTGAGGATATTAAGCTTATTAATAATATCCAAATTGTTGTATTTTGTACTTGACAAATCCAAAATCTTGTATTATATTGCTTTTAATGTTGTTGTTAAAAATTCTTAACAAAAAAATAATAACACAGTAACTATGGATATAACCTTATTAAAACAAACAAAAATTTCTCAGAAAATGAATGTAACAAACGTATACGTACACTATCTATTGCACGGAAAAAGAAAAAACATCAAGAGGCTTAAACAGATGGCGAAAGTTATCGGCATTAGTCTCGAAGAACTTCAAGCGCAAATTCCCATCACTACCTCTCACTCACATCACAGGCGCGCACGGGCTCATAACCCAAAGCGCGCCTCTACTATATTAACAAAGGGGCAATGAAGAAGCAATTATTATTTTGAAAGAAATTTCTCATGGACAGAAATTCGATCATTAAATTGAAGGTGCAGGAACTCATACACGGTAAGGGAGCAACCGCGTACGAACTTGCAGACATGGTCAATAAATCCTACAGTTATCTTTGTAGGATTGCAAATCCATCGGAAGAACTCCCAACGCCAATCGAAATTGTATTACCAATTATGAAATTTAAGAAGAACTATAAACTTCTTGAATATATGGCATGGGAATGCGGTTTTACGATTGTAAGGTTACCACGGAACGCACAGAATAGAAAAGATGAAACCGAGATGGCGGCAAACTATCAAAAAGCCGTTTCGGATGCAATGCAAGCTGTAATAGAATTTTTTGAAGTTCCAAATCAGAATAATTATGGAATCGTATCAGAAAGATTGATGCGGGCAATCCAGGAAAGTATAACGATGAAAAAATATTGCGACAAAAAATCGTCGAATCAAATGGAACTATCGTTATGAAATGGATATGTGTCGAGGAGCTGTCAGAAAAACTACATATCTCTAAGCAATGCGTACGCTGGCATTGTCGTGAGGGACACTTTGAAGCTCTCAAGACAAAAGCGGGTTATAGTGTAAACATAGAATCCGTAATGAATTATTATCATCATAATCCAGCAATTGTTGCACAATTTGGCGCTCGAACAAAGTTATCAAATCAAGAAAATGGAACTTACATCCCAAGTCAAAAAGCCCTTGCACGGGCGACTCTCCTGGGGATATATGAGCAAACGGTCAACAAGGCGAAACATATTCTTACCGCCAAAAAATCATTTGTCCAATCATACCAGAAAGATTATCCAAATTTATTTAGCGCTTTGAAAGTTACAAACTATCGGACGCTTGACCAATGGTTGAAAAAATATCGAGAGCACAACAATAACCTTGAATATCTGGAAGATAACTATTGCGGGAAGAAGGCGGTTATCAGCGATGAAGAGAAGGATGCAATCATAAAATTCCTGTTGCATCCAAGTCAATTGCCGTATGCGCAAGTGATACGCGGGGCAAAATCCTTGTTGGCGCAGAAGCAAATCGCATCGAAATCCGATAGTACATATTATCGGATTATCAGAAATTACCGGCGATACAATTATGATGCGTATACATTTGCCCGCGATGGAATAAAAGCCCTCAACGATAAAGTTGTATTTTATCTGCAAAGAGATTTAGAGCGAATAGAATTTGGCGATATTTGGATCGCAGACGGTCATACATTCAATTTTACGCTGCCGCATCCCCAAACAGGACAGTCAATGCGAATGACTCTTATACTCTTCTACGATATGAAGACTCGCATGCCATTAGGATATGAAATAATGGCGAGCGAAAATGTTGCAGCAATCTCCAGCGCGCTGAGACGGTCCATATTACTTTCCGGTAAGATGCTCGGAGTGGAAGCATTCTTGCCCAAAGTAATTATTCTCGACAATGGAAAAGCATTCAGGGCAAAATATTTTCGGGGGACAAAAGATTTTGGTCAAGAGCCAATCAATGGGATATTCAAGCAGCTTGGAATCGAGCCGGTCTATGCAATCGTGAGGAATGCAAAGGCAAAACCAATAGAGCGTTTTTTTGGCACTCTCCATGAATTCGAACGCCGAATGCCGACATATTGCGGTTCGGACATCGAGCATAAGCCAGCATATTTAAGAGCTGGCGAGTCCTACCACAAACAGCTTCAACAAAATATTTCAATCGAAAATTTTACGCTCCAATCTGTAGCGATAAAGCTTGCGCAATACTTTGATGAGTACTGCAAGCGACCTATTCAGGGTAAAAAATCACCTTATGAAGCCGCCGAGGAATCCATTATGAGGCTGAAGAAACGAGAAGATATTTCCACGCGAATTGTATCAAAAAATGTGCTCGAATTATTGATGATGGAAGAAAGAGAATTGACTCTTACCCGTAATGGAGTAAGAATCAACGGAACATATTATTGGAATGAAAAACTCTACGGCATCGAAGTTGGAACGAAAGTGACTGTCCGCTATGATGGATTATACGACATTGACTATGCGCTCGTAAACGTCAACGGAGAATGGATCAGGGCGGAACGATTCGAAAAGACGCATCCAGCCGCAAAACAATTAGGGGATTCCGAGGATGTAGAGACTTTGAAGAACTATTTAAAGATGCGCAAACATCTTGTTAAACAGACGATACAAGAGGTAAAAATGGTACATGCAAAATATGAAAACCAAAAAGAAGAGAGCGATGGAAAGCTGCCCTGGACGCAAGAGCCATTGAGACTTGTGGCAAAGAAAAAATCATCGGGAAGCGATTCCAACGAGCTCCTCCATGATTATGCAGAGATGCTAGAAGAGGAAGCGAAAGCATCGAAGGAAAAGGAAGAGCCGATTTTTCTTTTTGAGTATGAGCGAGAGGAGTATTTGAGACAACAAGCTTCAAATAAATAATTCATTATTCAACTATTCTGGAGGTGGTTATGGGTGAAGAAATTCAACAATTCAATCTTACCGAAGTTCAATCGAAGCTGAAAAAATATATCGAGCAAGGGCATACCATCACCTCTGTTGCAAGAGGCGTAGGATATTCTCTGGCGACGATAAGCCGCATCCTGGAAGGCAAATATCCGGGTAATGTGGAGAGTGTTGTAAAGTCAATTACATCCTTCCTTGAAAGGCAGGAAGAAATCGCAAAAGTTCCTAAGGAAAAAATTCCATTCTGTAAAATTGAATCTGCCAGGAAGATATTCGAAATCGCGAGGATATGCCACAACGAGGGGGAAATAGGCGTCATCTATGGAGAAGCGGGAACAGGTAAAACTACAGCTATCATCGAATACGCCAAGATAAATCCCGACGTCATATTGATAGAAGCCGATCTGGGTTACACAACGAAAATATTCTTCCAGGAATTGCATCGGAAAATTGGAATGGACGGAAACGGAACGATCCATGAATTATTTCGGGATTCCGTTGAGCGATTAAAAGATTCCGGGAGGCTTATCATTATAGATGAGGCGGAGCATCTACCCTATCGGACGCTTGACCTTGTACGAAGAATATATGATAAAGCTCACATAGGAATTTTACTCGTTGGATTGCCGAGACTCGTCTTCAATCTACGCGGTAAACGCGGAGAATATGCCCAGCTCTACAGCCGAATCGGGATGGCAATAAAAGTAACGTTCGACGCAAGCGATGCGGAGAAAATTGTACACTCGATGTTCGCCCACTCGAACGGATTATACAAACTTTACTACGAAAAGAGCGCTGGAAATATTCGGTTGTTGGAAAAACTTATCATCAGAAGTAAGAGAATCGCAAAGATCAATAAACAGGAAATCGATGAACGCCTTATCAACAAGGTTTCCGATATGTTCATAAAATGATAAAGGAAAAGATTATGAAATTGTTAGTCTCACAAAAAGCGATACAGAAATATAGGACGGAAATCATTCCGAACACAAAACTCTCGAATGACCAGATCGAGGATTCAGTTCGTTCGATATTCGACGGCAGCCATTACATCAGCGACAATGAGAGAGGCATACTCTTTCGTAATGAACCATTGAAACTGGAAATTATTGTAAAGAACAAAATTATCGTAACGATCTATCCTTTAAAAGACCGAGAAGCAAAAGAAAAAGCGCACCTGGAAAGGGCAAATGGGAACCGCCAATGAATCAGCCATATATCAATAGAGTAGAATATAATCATCGTTGGATTTTCCCCCTCATACATACCTCCTACACACGCGATAACTCGGCAGGTTTGTCCCGGCCTGCCGAGAAATTATTTGTTCCAAATAAAAAAACAATAAGAGGAGAAAACTTATGAAGCCACAAATAACAATCAAGATTAACGATTTGAATGAAGTTGATAAATATCTTGCCGAGCTTGGAGCAATTGAAGCTTCGCTTCAGCATGAAGAAGCGATTCTCAATGAGCAAGAACAAAAGGCAAGGCAAGAATTCAAAGAACGGACAGAAAATCTTTTTTCGAGGAAAGCCGATATACTTACAACGCTTGAAAGGTTCTGTATCGCAAATAAGAATGAGTTTGAAAAAACAAGATTGCTCGAATTTGTTCATGGTATTATTGGATTCCGTACCACGCCGCCAAAGGTAACTATGTTGAACAGGAAGTATAATATCAATACGGTGCTGGAGCTGTTGAAAAAATTCAAACTGACAAAGTATATCAGAACAAAGGAAGAATTGGATAAAGAATCGGTGCTAGCGGATTATGCAGCGAAAGAAATTAGCGATCCGAAATTAGCATCAGTCGGTTTGAAGATTGATCAATCGGAAATCTTTGTTTGCGAACCTAAATGGGAAGAGACAGGAAAAAAGCAATGAAAACACGTGAAGGTTATTATAGCGAGCAAGTTAGGAATGAGGCGTTTAGAGAAATTCTGCCTCATTTGTCCGCTCATCAATATAGAGTGTATTCCATAATAGCAAATTATGGACCGATAAGCACAGAGGAAATTGCATGTGAACTTGGCGTTTATCCTCATACGATAACGCCAAGAGTAAAAGAATTGAGAGAAATGGAACTGATTGAATTTGCAGGAATTGGCGCAAGTGCAACGAGCGGTAGAACGGTGAGCCTTTGGCGCACGAAGACAAAACAATTAAAATTATTTTAAGGAGGTTGTTATGAAAGTTCTAATTGGCACAATCCTCATCATATTCCTCATTGGAATTTGGTGTGCAATTTCAATTTCATCAGAAGCCGATGAACAGGTAAAACGAATGCTTCTGAGACGAGAAGCGATGGATAAATATCCGAATCTCCCGATGTCCGTTGCATTGAGCAATCTGTATAATGAGACATTTAAATCCATCAAAAAGGAACGACAGGCAAAAAATGATACAGAAGAACTCGAAGAAAAATTGATTCTAATCTATAACGAACGGAATCTCGCGTTACAAGAAGAACTCGATGAGGAAAGTTCTGTAAGGAGGCCGTCATGATCAAAGAAATTATCGATGAGCTAAATTCAACGATAAATAAGATACTTTTGATGCAATTTGAAGAACAAAATATTGGCGTTGTAAGAATACTTCATAGATGCGCGGATAACATCCAGGATGTTATCAACGGGTTGGCGCTCTATGAACACATCAAAAAATCAAACTCAGGAGATGGAAATGATAATAATAATTTGCAATGAAACCGACACAAAAGCTCAAAATATTATACCAAGAGAAAATTATATTTGCGGCGTCTGTGGAGAGGATATTGATTTGAAGAAGGATCATCTCATCGTAATCGAGGATGGAGAATTCATGTATGTCCACCCTGAACATTTGAAAGAAAATAAGAAAAATCAATCATATTGATTATAATGGAAATAACAAAAAAACAAATCCAGCTAATCCATATAGCAAAATCACAGCTCAAACTCGACGATGAAACTTATCGAGCGATGCTCGCTGGATTTGGCGTGGAAAGCAGTAAAGATTTAGACTATTCAGACGCGGAAAAATTGCTCGATCAATTGCGTAGCGCTGGATTCAAAATATCGCCGAAGAAGAACGATAGGATAGAGAGATATGGCTGGGGACGCAATACTTATGAGAACCTCAAACAGAAAACCGCTATTAAAGTTGATGGAAGGAAGGTTGAAATCGAAAGTCGGAAGGCAAATTATGCTTCCCCGGCAAAGCTGAGAAAAATAGAAATCCTCTGGAGAATCCATAGCAGAAATAAGACTGATAAAGGCTTGCAATCATTTTGCAAAAGAATTACAGGATTAGACGATATTACTTTTTTAAGTAATGAATTAGCAAATAAACTCATAAACGCAATTGAGCATCTATGAAGTACGATTGGGTTCATAAAATAGAATTTGAGAAATATCTCTATGGAGAGTTCAAGGACATGGTTAATCTCATTGGAATCGAACATACGTTGGCGCTATTCGATTATTTCAGCAAACAGCAAATCTACTTTAGCGAAAAACCACTCAAAGAATTAAAAAAAATCTACGTTTTAAAACATAAACATAATAATCCCAAAGAACTTGCCAGGACGCTCAATTTATCTGAGAGGGAGATTTATTATATCCTGAAAGGACAGGAAGAAGACGAGAAGCAGGAAGAGCTATTCAACTCTTGAGATAATTCCCAATGATAGATTTTAGTTTATTGATGTCTCCATCGGTTAGTTCCATATAAGGTCGAGCCGGAATTTGAATTGTCTTCATCCAATTTCTTTTAGGCTTTGAGGCGGATTTACCCGAAGTTTTTTTTGAAAGATAGCTGCTCAGCGCGGATTGATGAATATTACCGCCAAAATTATGAATTGCAGCATAAATGAGATTCGTTCCAACTTTTGCATAATCAACTCCATAGGAAGATTGGATGGATCGTTTTAATTGACCGGTGCGTTGAAGAATTTTACCAGGCCAGTATCCTTTTTTCTGTCTTTGGAGAATCGTCGAATGCTTCAATTGGGGCCAATGTTTTCCAAGTCTATTCCCTTCCGTATCAAAATTCTTAAAGACTGTCGTTCGCATCGTTTCGGCGAGATTCACCATTAGAGGTTGAAGATTTGTGAAGCGACCCCTTAACGATTCGAGCGTTTTTGTATCTATAATTTCTATCTGAGCGGACATTGACTTTTTCATCCTTTCGAGATATATTGATCCACCACCCTATGATGTTCCCGTGAACAAAATCATAGGGGGACCAGGAGCAGCGCACGGGAGCTGGAATAATTCTCCTGGCTTAATTTTAAGAGCGGCTACAAAGCCGCTTATTTTTTATAAAGAAGAACTCCACGTCGAAGTTTATCCATATATTTTATATCTTTAGGAAAAGCATTCCAGAAAATTGTAGAATCTTTTTCCATCCGTAGAGCGGTAAAGAATGTTCTCTTTTTATTATCCTTAAAGAGTCCGATGTAGAGTTTGCGGTATTCAAGAAATCCTTTGTCGGATATATATTCGCTCATCCAAATCTCATACGGCTCTTGAAGAGTCTTTTTAATGAGAGGGATAAAACGTTCCCTTCCATCGGATTTTTCCAGGAGATGATTCAATCGTTCCATCGTAAAGATCGCTTGATCCTTATCCGCTGTTTCAATGATAGAAAAAGATTTATCGAGGAGATTAAATTCTTCCTGGAGATATTTTTCAAAAGCGCCTTTCCCCGCGGATTTTATCGAAGGGAAAAGTTCGGGCATTTCCGAATAATATTCTTCGGGAATGGATTCAATCGAAGGCTGATTGTAAGATTGATAATTTGGTTGATTCGGATTCTGTGAGAACCGTCCAAAATCGGGATCAAATTCAAAGAACGATTTGCCTGGATTGTATTGCCATTCTGGAGGAACGTTCATCAATTCCACCATTTCGGGAGACCCTTTTGAAACTTTAAGATTCATTTCTTCGACGTCGTCATTATCGAGAGGAATAACAGTGCAGCGACAGTTCCAATCATTTGGCGGATAAATTTTATCCCAGATCGGATCGTCATAACGAAATACCTTTCCATTGAGAGCTGCATGGGACGGTCTGGTGCGACTATCCATTACTGCGTTATACATCCAGTAAGGACGATTTTCTGCATTCTCGATCATTCCATGATAATGACCAGCGGAATAAGCCGTATCGAGATTAGTGCGATAAATTGTCTTGAGTCTCGAAGGCGATCCAAGAAGAACTTCCTCTTCAGGATTTTTGAGTTTTGATATATCCACTCCAGGGACATCTTTTGCCTTTACTTTTCCCCACCAGCCTTTTGATTTCAATACTGGAGTGAGATTCTCTTTGAATTCCTGGAATGTTCTTCCTTCTTTTATCGAGCGATCGAGTTCGTTGCGGATGTCGGAAAGAATATCGAGCCTCATTGCTTTGGCAACGGTAAAGGCTTTTGCATGGGCTTCCTGCCAGGTTTCTCGCCAACTCCAGTTGATTTTATATCCCTTCCGCTCGAAATAGCGAATGACTTCTTCCGGAGATAGACTTGTAGCAAGTTGTATATCAATATCAGGCATCGAGTCTACCTTGAATTTCACTGATGAATATCAGCTTGGAAAGAAGCAAATCAAGTTGAGATGATTTTAAATTAGGGAAAATCTCCGCAAGTTTTGTAATTACTTCGTCGAAATTTTTTGATTCCCGAATCATTGAAATTACTGGAGATAGAGTCTGTTCGATTTGCATTTGGAGCGCTCTATCAGGAATCTGATTGACTGTTTCATCCACTGGTTTCGCTTTTGCCTCCGGGTCTTGTTCGGCAAAAGTTGGCATTTGATTTTCTACAATATCAAAATCTTCTTCCTGAAGATTATAGTTACGGATATAATAATTTTTCCTGAATTGCACTCCGCATTGTTTAAGAATACTATCCCGCTGTGCGAGATTCAAGTCAACGTCTTCTTCCTTGTAGAGAATGAAAACAGGTTTATCGGTCGAGGTAAAATTTACCTCATATATCTTATTGATAAGCTGCTTGAACATTTTCTGAACGAGTTTTTTATCCGACGCTTGAACTTTATCGAGCATATTGGACATCGTTTCGCTCGCAGCATAAGTTCCTTTATCCTGAACTTCTGTCGTCAATGTTTGAGTCAGGATTGCTTTGCTAATTTCGCTATTCTGAAAGTTCAAGAACTTTTCATAGATGTCCGCAGAAGAAGTTTTCCCTGCTTCCTTAATTTCAATGGAACTATCTTCCGGAGTTACCGCAATAGCATCCTGAATCATATCCTCAAGCGATCGAGCAAGAGCATCTATATCCGCCTGACTTGCTCCTCTCGGGAGTTTCCCATGGAGAAAGGGCATTCCATATTTTTCTGTAAATGTAACCCAGAATTTAAGACCGCCTCGTTTAAATGTTACGGGCCAAAAACAGCGGGAAAGAATTCGTTCCCCGTAAGGATTCATATAAGTAGGTTTATGCTGAACGAGCAAGAACTTGAGAGGATTTAAAGGGGCGCCTTGAATCTGGCTGGAAATAACATTCTTGCGTAATTTCAATTGATTGTCATTATCGAAGAAGAACCATTCTTGAGGTTTCTCTTCGATCCGAGTTGGTAGGAGAAATCTTCCTACTTGTTCCCAGACGAGTTCGAAAATTGTAAATCCAAAGAGAGGAGCGTTGAGAATTTGATTGATGATATTTTCAAGGTCGAGATCGTCGAAAAAAGAACTGAGGACATCATATTCCAATTGACTTGAATTTCCGCGATTAAGTTCGCGCTCAAGAGATAAAGTTCCCGCTTTACGTTGCTCGATGGTAGAAGATAAATGAGAATCCGTCATCAATTCTCGGTAACAAGTAATATCTTTGCCAATTTTTCGTAGAATCGGATCGGGATCGGGAAGCAAATTCCAAAATCCTACGATCCTATTAAAATTTTGTCTCGTAGCGATTTCGTTCGTCAAATCTTGATTGCTCATAAGAACCTCTCAATAAGTTTGTAGGAAGATAATTTATGCGACGATTTTGCAAATACAGGTCCCGCCGATGATTTGGCTGCATGGATTGCAAGGGCGAGCGCCCAAAATCTATCTGCGTGTCCGCTTGTTTCCGATTGAGTTACGTCGAAACGAATATTATTGCTGCTTGTAACTACTTTGCGGATGGAATGCAAATCCTCCCGCAAGTCGTTATCTGGCGGAATAAAAATTGTTTTATCCTGAAATCTCGTGAGTAAATCATAGGCGAGTTCTTCTTTCACTTTTGGAGTGAACATAATTGGTTCGATTCGAAATTTGCCAAATCGTTGTTGAGCTTCCTCCGCTAACTGCATTCCCAATCCTGTAGAATCAATGCATGCTCGGTGGACAGCAGGAAGACTAAGATATTTGAAAAGAATTTCCCGTTGAGCGTTGAAGGGCATTTTTTCCATAACCTTGATTTCGGCGGTGATAAGAATTCCGTTTAGTTCTTCAAGAATGTAGATGACGCTCAAATCTTTCTTTCGTCCAATATCGAATCCGAGATAAATATTTTTTGCGTCAGGAAGAGAAATATTGAGTTCACGTTCGCAACCGAAGATAAGATCGTAGGATAAGAAGGAAGTCGATTCGTCGACGGGGATACAGCAGTACTCTTCCAGCCATGTTGCTTCGTCGAAGCAGTTCTTCCGAATATCATCGAGCCATTGTTCGCGTTCTTTTTTTGTTGTGCGCCTCTTATAGAGTTTGTCAACCAATCCATCATCGACGGCGTTGAAAATACTTGTTTTATGATGACTCCAATCCAATTTCTTCTGTTCTACGCTTTCGATGAATTTATAGAACAAGTTATTCTTGCCATGATGAGTCGAGAGAATCCGAAGCGGAAATCCCCATGTTATAACAGGCGCGGCGGCTTTCCAGAGCGCAAATTGATCGTTATGGAAAGCAAATTCATCGAGGACGACTTTACCGCCCTTTGAACGAAATGCTTTTGGATTGCTGCTCAAGGCATTGATGCGGGAAGAGTTCTCAAATTGAATAGTAAAAGTTTTAATCTTTTCTTCTTCGAGAATTGTTTCGCCGAGATCACGCGCGCTGGTATCGAAAAGTTTTGCCCACTGTGTGCAATAGTAAATATATTCCCGAGCGGCGGATTCATCCGCCGAACTAAACCATACCGCTGGAACTGTTCCATCAATACAATCCCGGACATCTTCATACGCTTGTACATAAGTCGCTCCGATCCGTCTTGACTTTTCCCATATTTTGATTTTGCTCTTATCCTTCAACCATCGGATTTGGTAAGGGAGGAAGTATTTTTTTTCAGGTTTTTGGCTCATGGAGGCGTTTTTCCGATTTCTTCCAAATTTGACTTATAGACGATTATTTTTTCAGGGCATATAAACAATCGATGAAAAATTCTGCAAGCAATTGCAAGCGAGTGCAAGGGCTTTGCAAGCGAATTAAAATGGGTATCCAGACGAATTGCACTCTGGAAGTTCATAATCCTAAAATCTCCTTCTCGATGGCTTCTATGGTCTCGGGTTTAATGTTCTTTGGAAGATTCTCCGTCGAGTCGTTACCGGGGAGCTCATTGATAAGTTTCAAGGCGCCGAGAGCTTTTAGCATGGCGTAGATATTGTGAGGCGTTGGATTCTCTTTTGCATTTTTGACGGTCGTGCGAGCAATTTCCATAAGTTCATTTTGCAAGCTCGCAGTGTGGTGGAGATATTCTTCACGTTGCTTATCCCAGTTGTTTTCCATTTTCCAATTGTAGAGAGTTTTTCTACTGACATTATCTTTGAGGAGTTTAACAATGACGTCGAGAGATAATCCGTCGTTTACGTACATCCTTTTTGCTTCTTCATAATAGATAGCTTTCTTCATTGGTCAACTCCTACAAATTGTAAGTTTCTTTTAACTTATCAATTTGCATTTTACAATCCCTTGCTAAAAGCTGTAGCTCTCGGAATTCTCGCACGAGGAGAAATATTTTGTCGAGTTCTAAATCGAGAAACTCATTGTAGGGTGAAAGGAGTTCCCGAATCTGGATAAAATAGGAATCCGCTTTCATCTCATATTCTTTATAGCTTTTTTCAAGGTCGGCGAGTTTTCCTTTTGCAATGAGCAATTCTGTGTTCATCGTTTTATCTCCTTAATTGCTATATCTAATTTTGTTTCGAGTCGCGTTAGAATACCGGTGAGAAGTTCTTTATACTTCAAGTCTTCCTGGATTTGCTCCTGAAGTTTATTCACCTGATCGACGTATTGTTTGCTCAATGTTTTGTAGGTAATAAACCAGATGACGAAGATGAGAATTGTAACTCCGCCTTGAGAAAGAGCTTTAAGCAGTTCGGGGGTTAAAGTTTCCATAGTTCTCCTTTTTAAAGTTTTCAGACTAAAATAATAATACCAAAAGAATAAATCTTTTGAATCATTCTTTTGAATAAGAATAGTAGAATCTTGAAATTTGTATTAGTAAATCATTGAAAGGAAAAAAATATGAAATGGTTCGCAATATTTAAAACAGGAACTCATACAGATGCAAATGGGAAGACTCGCGAATGGAAAGAAAGCGATCTCGATGAAATTGTTGCGAAGTATGATCCATTGAAGCATGAAGCGCCAATTGTAATTGGACATCCCAAAACAAATGCGCCAGCGTATGGTTGGATTGAAAAATTAAAGAGAGTCGGCGATACTCTCTATGCCCTGCCGAAGCAACTCGCATCCGAATTTGTGGAAATGGTTGATAAGGGACTATTCAAGAAACGCTCCATCAGTCTTTATCCCGATAACACGTTGCGCCATGTTGGATTCCTCGGCGCCCAACCCCCTGCGATAAAAGGATTGCCAGATGTCGAGTTCAAGGAGGAATCCGAAACTTCTACCTTCGAGGAAGATGGATTGGATGATTTGATTGAAGAACCACCGGCATCGGAGGGACAACCGAACTCGATCGAGGTTCTAAAAAAGACAATAAAAGATTATGAGGAAAAACTGAAAAAATTCCCGACAAACTTCCAGGAAACGCTCGAAGCTCTTCAAGCGCAGAAACAGACCCTTGAAGTTCAACTCGATAACATCAAGAAAGAAATGAAATTAAAAGCATTTCAGGATTTCCTCGATGAGCAGGTAAGAGAAGGAAATTTACTTCCCAAGCAAGTTCCGCTTGCTCTGAAGCTCTATGAAGTCGTTTCCCAATCGGAACTTTTTGAGTTTTCAGATCAAACGAAATCGAATCCGATCGAGATTCTGAAAGATTATCTAAAATCCTATCCAAAGACGCTCGATATGTCCGAACGCATGAAGAAGGAAAATAAAAAGAAAGAACCAGAACCGGTTCAGTCTTCAAGTCAAATTATCACCGAAGAAATACGAAACCAAATGAAAGGGCAATAGTATGAAATTACAACAAATTTCAAGCAATGATGTATTAACTCAACAGGTAGTCAATGCAATGATTTCCCGTTCGACAGCGCTCGAATTTGCCGAGTTCTATTCAATGACCGGGAATGCGGAATATCGGAGGAAAGCGGCGACTGCAAGCGGTGGACAATTCCGCGCGCTCGATAGTGATTATAGCGATAATGCTGTTTCTCCAGATTATGCGAATCCCGCCTTGAAAATTCTCGGAGATAAGGTTCAGGTTGATCGAGCTCACGAGCGACGAGGCATGGATGTTGCAAGCGAACGAGCCAGGCAACTCTTGAGCTTTGCTCAAAATCTTGGTAAGCAATTTCAGAATTATTTTTTCAATGGAGATTCCACTACGCCCGAACAGTTCGACGGCTTGATAAAGTTGGTTCCAGTTTCTCAAAAAATAACGCCTGATGATCCAATAAGCGTTGTACTTGGAAACACCGATACTGCTAAAACTTCTCAACAAGCATTTCTTGAGGCTATCAATCAACTGATCCAAAAAGTTGATGGCGGAGCTCAGGTTTTATTTATGAACTCCTATGTCTTGAGTCGTCTTACAACAGTTGCAAGGGAATTTATCCAATGGCAGCCGAATACATTTGGAACTTTGATTCCATTTTATAACGGTATTCCATTGCGGGACGCAGGTTACGATAAAGATGGAAACATGATTCTTCCACAAACCGAAACTCTTGGCGATGCGAATGATTGCAGCAGTATCTTTGCCGTACGATTTGGCGAGGCGGTGGATTTAAGCATTGCCACCAATATCGGAGTCGAGGTAAAAGATTTGGGATTAGTTGGTTCTCATTATACCCATACTGTGGAATTCGATGCAGCTCCTGTGCTTCTAAACAACAAAGCTGTGGCGCAATTATCTGGCATCGAAATACTTAGCGTCATTCCAGAGCCCTAACTAGACAAGTAATAAATCCTTAAAAATATATTATTACACGGTGGATAGTTAAGGATCAGGCAGGTTATTGGACTTGAAATTATAGA
>Ga0208825_1001766_pt1 | contig 15563 bp, 13 predicted proteins | sample AD_UKC113_MetaG_FD_184450 | JGI IMG/M metagenome (GOLD analysis project Ga0208825, IMG submission 184450) | Active sludge microbial communities of municipal wastewater-treating anaerobic digesters from Hong Kong - AD_UKC113_MetaG (SPAdes)... | ecosystem: Engineered > Bioreactor > Anaerobic >...
TCGATTCGTATGTTTCTCTATTGCGCCCATAAAAGCGGGTAGTGAAGAACCTGAGCGTATTGCGGTGAAAATCGCACGATGCGTTCTTGGAAGGGGGGAGAGGAGTAATCCAATTCCCCTATTCGACTGACGGGATTGTAACAGGAGCTACTGGTTATCCTGATAGTGTGGGAAAACCACTTAAAGAAGCTCAAATTCCCCTCTCTTCTGATGCAAGTTCAATCATTGCCGATATACAACGAGGAAGAAACGAGGTTATTGAACAACACGGGATGTTTATTGCGTATTCACCGATTGAAGTAGGAAACTCCAATCAGCCATGGTCAGTAATTTTTACCGTACCGGTGGATGTTGCAACCGCCAGTGCCCGTATGAATACTCTCATTCTTATCCTGATTGGTTCAGTTTTCACGATCATTGGATTAATCCTGCTCTTTTTTGCTGCAAAAGGGATTGCACGGCCAATTGAAGGAATCACAAAACATGCAGACAATATTGCCGCCGGTGAACTGGGTGAAGAGATTACGATTGAACGAAAGGATGAGATTGGTATGCTTGCGAATTCATTCAGGCGGATGCTTGAAGGACTGCAGGGAAAAGCCCTTGCTGCAGATGGAATTGCTGCAGGAAATCTTTCGGTCCACATTCCGGTTGCATCAGACCATGATATGCTTGGCCAGTCAATGATAACCATGCGGGACACACTTGCCATGATGAGCAGCACCATCACTGACCTTTCCCAAAAAGCTGCAGCTGGAGATCTGAGTACCCGTGGCGATCAGACTGCCTATCAGGGAGCCTATCGTGAGATCATACAGGGTATTAATGAAACCCTGGATGCTGTCATTCACCCGATACATGGAGCTATGGAATTGGCTGAGGTATATGCAGGTGGCAATTATACACAGAGTTTTGATTCTTCCATCTCTGTATCTGGTGATTTTGCGAGTTTCAGAGATGCATTAAATAAAATAGGGGCACAGACCGCTGTTTCTTTTAGAAGTGTAAAGAAACAGATAGAATCTGTAGCTGGCAGTATTGAGGAGACGACGGCATCAATCGAAGAAGTGTCTGCTGGTTCAGCGAAACTTGCTCAAAGTTCAAACCAGGTAAGTAGTCTTGCAGATACCAGTCTTTCAGGAGTTCATCAGATACTTCGTGCCATGGATGATCTCTCGGTAAATATTTCTCATGTAGCGGAAATGACTGACAAGGTTGCATCTATTTCGCATATCACAAATGATCTCTCTTCAAAAGGATCTGAAATGGCCAGAAAAGCAGAAACCGGGATGAAAAACATCATTTTATCTATTGAGGAAAGTGAAAACACCATTGCTGAGATGTCGAAACAGATGGAACAGATCGGTCAGATCGTTCGTCTCATTAGTGAAATTGCGGATCAGACGAATCTTTTAGCTTTAAATGCTGCAATTGAAGCTGCACGGGCAGGAGATGCCGGCAGGGGATTTGCAGTAGTTGCTGATGAGGTAAAAGCACTTGCAATAGAGTCTCTGCAGTCAGCAGAGAAGATCAGTGATATGATAAGAGCCCTGGAGATACAGTCTGGAAATGCGACCCTCGCCATGAAACGATCCTCCGGGGAGGTTGCTACCGGAAATGAAGCGGTGAACCAGACACTTCAGGTTTTCTCACAGATAGTTACACATATTCAGGATATTTTTGAAAACACATCTGCAGTTGCTGCTGCTGCAGAAGAGCAGGCTGCTGCAGTTGAAGAGATTACTGCAAGTGTTCATGAGCTTGAATCTCATGTGACCAGAACGGCAGAGGAAGCAGTTTCATCTGCTGCAGCGACAGAAGAGACTTCTGCAGCGTTGGATCAGATCTCTCATTCTGTTTCTGAGGTTATGAGAGCAACTGATCATATTACGAAAGAGATGGCGAAATTTATTGTATAGCTATTGAATTACTATTCCCTTTTCATTCTTTTTATCTCATATGCATGGTAAACATCTATGGATCTAATCTTATGACCGTATTTCAGAATCAAGTAGGTAAGACTAACCTCCTCACCCCTCTTCCGGATACTATTCAGATACTTCCGTTGAGTACTGAGTATTACAAAGCAGCTGCTCAACTCTACTCGGATGTGTTCATATCCGACGAGCCGACCACCCATCTTCATGCCCCTGATCCATCAATATTCATCCGGTATGCGGAGATATATGTCAGATCACTCATCCCGAAGAACCTGAGTTTCATTGCCCTGGACAGCGTAAAAGGTGATATCATCGGTTTTATCTTCTGTCTTGACCTTGCATCGGATATCACGGATGAAGGGGAGGAGATGGTCCGGTTCCTCTCCCACTTTCACGAGACGGTCCTTCTTATCGATGAACTTGAACACCGTTTTTTAGAAATTGAAAAAATTTCTGCCGGAGAAGCTCTCCATATCTTCCAGATTGGGGTTGATAAAAAATACCGGCGTTCAAAAATCGCCCATTCTCTTATTCATACAGCGCTTGACCATGGCAGGAACTTGGGATTTTCAAAAGTCATTGCGGATTGTACCTCTTCTGCTTCCCTTCAGGTTTTCTCCTCCTGCGGTTTTGAACTGGCCGGGTTTATTGACTATGATGCCTGCTGCATGAACGGGGAGTATTTCTTTGCCGGTCTTGATGGGGGTATCTCTCTGGTTGTAAAAAAACTGGATGATGTCCTCTGAGTGATGAACGATACTTATGAGTAGCATGCCGTTCTTATAGTATCATGAGGGAATGCCGGTTTCATTAGATGACTTCTGTCAGATCTTCGTCACACAGTCAAAGCTCCTATCCCTGTTTATCTTTATTTTACTGCCATATTGCTTGAATTTGTTGTTCATTACACACTGAAAATATCCTATGTCTATACCCATATTTTTTACCTGCTCATTCTCCTTGCCGCAATCTGGTACAAACGAAATGTGGTGTTTCTTGCACTTTTTTTCGGTATCCTTCATATCATCATCTATTATTATAATGTCGGCTCCCTCTCCCCTGAACCAGTTTTCCGGGCAATAATGCTCTGTATCGTTGCGTTGATCGCGGGCTCAGTAGTTGAGTGTATGACTCATTTCAGGGATGAGCTGGCTCTTCAAAATCAGGAACTGGAAAAGACAAAAGAAGCATTCCGAATCGCGAATAAAAAATTAAATCTTCTCTCAACCATCACCAGGCATGATGTCCTCAATCATCTGACTTCTCTCATGGGATATATGGATATCTCCGAGGATATGACTGATAATCCTGCACATCTCGACCTTATCAGAAAAGAGCAGCAGATAGCAGATGCAATACGACGGCAACTTGAATTTACCCGCACCTATCAGGATATCGGGGTGAAAGAACCAATTTGGCACAGTCTGCCTGATCAGTTTGAAGAGATTCGGAAAACCTTTCTTCATGACTCCATCCAACTTTCCAGCTCGATGGAAAGGGTCCAGGTCTTTGCAGATTCATTGTTCCCCCTTATTTGTCACAATCTTATTGACAATTCTGTTCGCCATGGGGGAAAACTACACAATATCAGGTTTTCAACATCCAGGGATGGTGACAATCTCATCATGGTATACGAAGATGACGGATGCGGTATTCCTGATGGGGAGAAAGAGAAGATTTTTGAACGCGGGTATGGAAAAAACACCGGTATGGGTCTGTTTTTATCTCGTGAAATCCTTTCCATGACAAACCTTGCTATGCAGGAGACCGGGGTATTTGGATCCGGGGTACGGTTTGAAATTATGGTCCCCCCGGATTGTTACCGGTATTATGATGAACATCACCAGATCTGACTGATGTATATAGCACGTTTCTGCGAATGCCCGTATTGACTCCAAAGATTAATGAGGATTCTGTTTCATACTACCCATTTACCATGAAATTCAGGATGGCAGTTATCTTATGTGTACTCCTGCTCTGTGCAGGATGTATCTGGCCGGTTTTGGGGGATACTGAAGCGTCGTCAGGAAACAAGGTTATCATCGGTGCAATGCCCTTTAACGAACAGTACATTCTTGCAGAGATTTTTGGGAAACTTCTTGAGAACCAGGGATTTTCGTATGAGATTAATTCAGGTCTGAATAATGCCATGTTATATCAGGGGGTAAAAAATGGCCAGATCGATCTCTATGTTGACTATACCAGTGCAGTCCCTACATATTTTGAAAACCCTCCCACATTTGAGAGTCTTGACCCTGATGTTGTCACAGATGCGGTGAAAAAGATGGTAACCGGTGATGGTATTGTTTGGGGTGGTAAGGTCGGGTTCAGGAATGATTACCAGATGGCGGTATCCCAGGATTTTGCAACAGAAATGGGTGTCAGTACCATCAGTGATCTTGCCCCCTATACCAATGAAATGGTTCTCGGTTCTGACCTGGTATTCCACCTGGATGAACTCTATGGTCTGCCAAATCTCCAGAATGTGTATGGATATTCTTTCAAGGACGTTGTTCCGATGGAACCGACTTTGCTCTATCAGGCTGTTGACCTGGGACAGGTTGATATCATCCCGGCAAGTTCAACCGATGCACGGATCGATCTCTTTAACCTGACCACACTTACCGACGACAAGGCAGCACTCGCTCCCTATGACAGCATACTACTGATAACCGGGTCCCGGGGGACCGATAAAAAACTGATGTCTGCTCTGGAGCAGGTTATGGGTGTTATCGACACCGAAACGATGCGTTCATTAAACCGTCAGTTTGATGTAGATAAAAAAGATGCACGGATTATTGCAGAGGAATTCCTGACTGAACAGGGACTCATCTGACCTTTTTTATGAATTTTCTCTCTGAAAAAAACGACATTCCCTGGAAGTATATCGAATCAATTCATCTTGACTCACTCACAAAGTCCTTTAATGGTTCCTATGCCGTCAGGGATCTCTCACTCACCATCCAGGGAGGCGAACTTATTGCGCTCATCGGAGCAAGCGGAAGTGGAAAAACCACGACTCTCCGGATGATAAACCGGCTTATTGAACCAGATAAGGGAGTTGTTCTGATCAATAATATCCCGGTGCGGTCAATTGAACCACGGGTGCTGCGTCGCTCCATGGGGTATGTGATACAGCAGACCGGACTTCTTCCACACCTGACCGTATCAGCTAACATCGGGCTTCCGCTTACAATTGCTCATACTCCTGATGATGAGATAGCACGCCGGGTCCGCTCTCTTCTCTCCCTGGTCCGACTGGATCCTGACACCTTCCAGCATCGAAAACCGGCCGAACTCTCCGGCGGTCAGCAACAACGGGTAGGCCTTGCCCGGGCACTTGCAACCGATCCTCCTTTATTACTCATGGACGAGCCGTTCGGGGCACTCGATCCCCTGCTTAGGCGGGAATTGCAGAAAGAATTCCTTGAAATAAAAAAACATCTGGGAATTACCATCATCTTTGTGACTCATGATGTCCATGAGGCATTCCTGCTTGGTGACCGGGTTGCTCTCCTTCATGAAGGCAGCCTTCATGCCCTGGGCACTCCCTCGGACCTTCTTCTTGCGGCAAGAAATGATCCGCTTTTGTCATATTTTATTGGCGATACCCGGTTATCCTATAGTATCACCACTCCTGTTATCTCCCTTGCTCTCCGTCCGGATGAATATCTTATCAGGGCAGATGACATGAAGAGTGAAGCAATCCGGTCAGACCACCGGGTAATTCTCTCCTTTGATGAGAATGGGGCTCTCCATGGATCATTTCCTGATTGCCTGCAGTCGACAGTTCCCGTTGCAGTCGCCTGGTATGATACCACCATGCATCAGGCTGTCCTTCTCTGTACCCGGACCGGATCACGAGTTCTCGTCCTTCATGATGATCCGGGAGCAGTTCAAGGAAAAGATATCGGCCATGTCATTTTGCTTGATGACATCATGCAGTTTCTCTTCGGATCTGAATCATGATTGCTGACATCATCGCTGACATCAGTACTGTCTGGGTGAAATACAACCTGACTACCCTTACGTATATTCATCTGACTCTCTTTGGGACAGCAATTCTTCTAATTCTTATCATTGGTCTTCCCCTTGGGATATTTGCCGGTATCTCACCTCGTGGAAGCCTGTTCATCCAGATCCTGAATATCATCGAGATGATCCCTGACATTGCCCTGCTTCTCCTGCTTATCCCGATAACCGGGATTGGAGCCGCTCCTACCATTGCTGCGGCAGTGCTCTACTCTCTCCTTCCGGTTGTGCGAAATACCATGACCGGTCTTACCACCATCAGACCTGAGCTGATTGAGATTGGAGAAGCACTTGGGATGACGGGCCGTGAGATTCTTCGGATCATCAGGTTTCCCCTGAGTCTTCCCCTGGTAGCCGGGGGGATTCGGACCGCTGTTGTCTACAGTATGGGAATTGTGACCCTTGGGGGAATCATCGGAGCACGGGGGCTTGGTGCAGCCCTGCAGGCAGGTATAACCAGAAATAATATGACGCTCATCCTGGTAACCGGCCTGTGGATCGGTCTTCTGGCGGTATGCATGGACACGATCGCCGGATCCTGTGAGCGATACCTGAGCCGGCGGTATGGTGATCAAAGATGATCTCCTTTACAACTGCCATCATACAGCATCTGACCCTGGCATATAGTGGATTTCTCATCTCTGCAGTCATCGGTATCGGGGGTGCAGTTGTGGCTGTCAGGTGGTCTCTCATGAGGGCCATTCTCATCTCTGGATCAAGCCTTCTTCAGTCCATACCGGCGTTTACCATCGTTGCCCTCGTGGTCCCCTTTCTTGGCATTGGTTTTACCCCGGCGGTTGTTGTGGTCTTCGTCACGACGCTCCTTCCCGTTCTTCGGAATGCAACCATCGGCCTCTCGTCCACGGATCCAGTTCTCATTGATGCATCTGTAGGAATGGGCCTCTCCTTTTGTCAGACGATCCGGTTTGTGAGGTTTCCTTTAGCCATCCGTCCGATCTTCTCCGGTCTTCGGCTCTCTTCCATTGTCGCCAACTCTGTTGCAGTAGTGACGGTTTTTATTGGAAGCGGAGGTCTTGGTGCGATCGTGCTTGAAGGACTGGTCCGGTTCCATATTCCCGGCATTCTAGCCGGAGTGATCCCTGCTATGATCATAGCTCTTCTTGCAGACTTCCTTCTTGGCAGACTGGAAGAGTTCTGTGCTCCACGATTTCATTAACTGGCGAACAGGGTGTGATGACAAGAACCAGGGAACCTCTCTTTTTGAATGATATACCATAATTTCTATAAAGTTGCTAATCATATACAGAAGTATGTCATGGCATGTCATGGCACGGTGAACAGACATGAAACATTGGGTTCCATACAGCCTGGTAATGAGTATCATCATTATCGGGGCACTCTTATTCTCCGGGTGCACCGAGCAGCCTGCCTCTGAATCTGCCGAATCGATTAAGATCGGAGTGGTTGCGTCGATGAGTGGTCCGGCGAGTACAACCGGAAAAGACATCTGGCAGTCTGCAGAACTGGCAGCCCAGGAGATTAATGCACAAGGCGGGATCTTTGTAAAAGATCTGAATAAAAAGATCCCGATTACTCTGGTCCAGGGTGATGATGAGTCAACCCGTGAGGGGGGCATAAAAGCCGTCTCCAAGCTCATCACCCAGGATAATGTCGATCTTCTGGTCGGGGGGTACTCAAGTGCGGTTGTGTCAGCCCACCAATCCATCGTTGCCGACAATAAAGTCCCCTATATCATCTCCGGGGGTTCCAGCACCTCAGTATCCCATCGTGATGACATCGATACCAGTTATATGTTCTTCCACCGACCCAACACGGATGATTCAGCCAAAGCCAGCATCCTTTTCATAGATGAAATGGTACGACCGGAGATTTATAAGAAATTCAATCTTCCCGATGACCGCCCGCTCCGGCTTGCCCTTATCTTTCAGGATAGTCCTTTTGGAAAAGGACAACAGGGAGCGGTCAGGAATCTGACACAAGACTTTAACCTCCCGATTGAGATCGTGGCCGAAGAAACGTTCAAGATGGGTGAGTCTGATTTCAGGACTGCTCTGACCTCGGTAAAAGCGAAAAAACCGGATATCATCTATGCGGTCACCTTCCTGAATGAACTGATCCCACTCACCCAGCAGGCCAGACGGGATGTCGGTCTTGATACACTCATCCTCTCAATTGAGAACAATGATGACCCTGATTACTATTCAGGCGTTGGAGAATTAGGGGACTACACGTTGATGGAGAGCAGGTTCTCACCATATGCAATCCCGAAAGGCAGTACTTCTGAAAGAACGAAAAAATTCCTTGAGGATTTCCAGACAAAGTATGGCGGGTTTGCCGGAATGATGGGTGCTGCAACGTATGAATCCGTATATATCGCTGCAAAAGCCATCGAAAATGCAGGAACAGTACAGAAAGATGCAGTCCGGAAGGCTCTTTCAGAGATCTCCATGGACCACATGATTGAAGTGATGAAAGATCAGGTGATCCGGTTCAGTCCTGATTATCAGGAGAGCAGTTTTGACCTGTATGTTGAACAGATGAAGATGGATCCGGCTGTAGGAGAGATCAGACCACATATCGTATGGCCTGAATCAATCCGTGAGACAGGATTTGTGATCCCTGACTGGTATCAGCCAGGATCTCCCTGATCACATTTTTGGAAGAAGGATCACAGGAATGGACCTACATATTGAGATAATCACCCAGGTTCTCTTCTGGGGATTATACACCGGGTGTATTTATATCCTCCTGGCAACAGGGCTGAATCTTATCTTCGGTGTCATGAAGATTGTGAACTTTGCCCATGGAGAATTTCTTATGCTGGGAACGTACATTACGTTCTTTCTCTTCGTTATGAGCGGGTTCAATCCCTATGTTCTTCTCTGTGCCTCAATTCCGCTTCTTGTGGTGATAGGAGTTATCATAGAAAGGCTCTGTTTCAGACCTATTCTCGGGACTGGAAAACTGAATGAGATCTTCGTGAGTATCGGACTAATTTATATCATTCAGAACCTGGTTGCCAGGATATGGACCGATGAATGGAAGACTATACAGAGTCCGTTCAGAGATATCAGTGTTGTTCTGGGAGTTATTCAGGTCCCGCTTGATTACCTTATTATCATGGCGGTTACGGCTATCCTGCTCATCGGCCTGTATATCTTTCTTCATCACACCTGGACTGGCCGGGCAATCAGGGCTACCAGTCAGGATAGGAAAGGTGCGATGCTGATGGGAATTAATGTCGAGCGGATGGATATGGTAACCTTTGGCATTGGTGCGGCCCTTGCAGGAGCAGCCGGGACACTCTGGGCAGTCAATGGCCAGGTCTTTAATCCGTATATGGGGTCCATTCCGGCCATTAAGGCATTTGCAATCATTATTCTGGGAGGTCTTGGCAGTATTCCCGGTGCCATTGTGGGTGGGCTTGCTGTCGGTCTTGTTGAGAACGGGACCGCTTTTACCCTTGGTGGTGCATGGAAGGATGCTGTATCATTTATTCTCCTGATCATTGTGCTTATTATCCGTCCAACAGGTCTCTTTGGGGAGGATAGTGAATGATCCCTCCGTTTCTTCAGGAGAGAAGATATCAGTTCGCGGTGCTGGCATTCATCGTGTCTGCTCTTCTTCCGGTCATTGTGGGATCAAACCAGTACTACCGGACAGTTCTTATCCTGATGCTGATTTTTATCATCTATGCGTCAGCCTGGAACTTTCTTACCTTTTCAGGACAGGGCTCACTCGGACATGCAGCATTTTTTGGTCTGGGAGGATATTTTTCATCCCTTATTGCCATTCAATTCGGCTTCCCGCTGATTATCGCAATTTTTGCAGGAGCATGTGTCACAGCCGGAATTGGTGTTGTTATCGGAATGACTTGTGTCAGACTCCGGGAATGGTTCCTTGCCATGGTGACATTTGGGTTTGCAGTCATCATCCAGACCCTTATCGTGATAAGTCAGCTGAGTCCCATTACCGGCGGATGGGATGGGTTCGCAGTTCCAAAACTTATTCCCTCATCAATTCCGGGCTCAGCATTTATTGAATATTATTGTATTCTTGGAATCGCTGCCGGCTCCATTCTGCTCTTTCATCTACTACTCAAATCCAAAATCGGGCTTGCCCTTGCAGCAATTCGTGAGAATGAGATGGAAGCGAAAGCATCAGGGATAAACCCGGTCCCGTTCAAGCTGTTTGCGTTTGGGGTAAGTTCTTTTATCACGGCAATTGCAGGGGCCCTTGAGGTATGTCATTTCGGATACATCTCTCCTGAGATATTCGGGACTGATATTTCTTTCTGGCCAATTATCTATTCGATAACCGGCGGGCTTGGAACACTTGCAGGACCGATCATCGGAACTATAGTTATCAGCCTTCTCTGGGAAGGACTGAATGCTCTTGGCTTTACGTATGAACGGTTTATTGTGATCGGGATCCTGCTCATCCTGACGATCATATTCCTGCCAAAGGGTCTGGTCAGTCTTCCGGAACGATTAAAAAATTTAAAAAGGATAAAAACGGGAGATGAAAAGTGATCACATGCCAAGATATGCTTCTTTTACATGGGGATCATGTAACATCTTGTCTGCAGGTCCTGAGAGGACAATTCTTCCATTTTCAATGATATAGGCACGGTGTGATATCTCAAGGGCCCGTTTTACATTCTGCTCCACAAGCAGGATGGTAAGCCCTTCTTTATTGAGTGCACTGATGGTATCAAGGACAGTATGAACGTATTTCGGAGATAATCCAAGCGAAGGTTCGTCAAGGATGATCATCTCCGGACCAGACATCAGGCATCGCCCAATTGCAAGCATCTGCTGCTCACCACCGCTGAGTGTTCCAGCATACTGGTCCTGTCTATCCTGTAGGATTGGAAAAAGGGAATAGATATACTCAATATCAAAATCCTTGTGATTCATGTAGGATCCCAGCATCAGGTTCTCCCTGACGGTCATCTTTCCGAATAATTTCCTCGTTTCCGGGACCAGGTTCAGATGGTGATGAACAATCTCATACGTTGGAAGTCCGGTGATTGGCATATCGGCAAAGGTAATTGTTCCACTGGATACAGGAACAAATCCCATGATTGAAGAGACCAGAGTTGTCTTCCCTGATCCATTTGAACCGATAAGGGTGACTATCTCTCCTTTTCTGACCTCCAGGCTGACATCCCAGAGAACCTGCAGATGAGAGTAGGAGACGCTAAGGTTTTGAACGTCCAGCACTTAGTGCTCCTGGAAATGATATTGTTCTCCAAGGTATGATTCGATGACTCGCTCATCTGCAGCGACTTCCCTAGGAGTCCCTTCAGCAATCTTTTCACCCTGATCCAGAACAACAACCCGGTCAGAGACTTCCATGATGATCTTCATCACATGCTCGATCATGAGAATGGTCAATCCCTCATCACGAAGGGACCGGATCAATTTGATGGCCTCTTTCCCCTCGCTTGGGGTAAGGCCGGTCATGATCTCATCAAGAAGGAGCATTTTTGGTTTTGATGCCAGGGCACGGGCCAGTTGTGTCTTTCGAAGGTCGATGGTATTGAGGGTACCAAGCGGGCAGTCCATTTTTTCATCCGGAAATCCAACACGCTGCAGACATTCAATTGCTTCCTTCTGGGCCTGCTTCATACCGGGTTTATGCCCGTTTCCATAGAGAGCACTGATCAGTACTCCTTCCTTTGCGGAAAGACCTGGAAAAGAACGCGGGTGCTGAAATGTTTTTGCAATACCTCTCTTACATATGGCATCCAGAGTGAGCCGGGTGATATTCTCCTCTTCGAAATAAATTCCTCCGGCATCCGGTCGGCAGACTCCGGATATCATATTCAGGAGTGTGGTTTTTCCAGCCCCGTTCGGCCCGACCAGCCCAAGGATCTCTCCCTCCCTGAGTGTCATGTCCACATTGCGGACCGCCTGTAGTCCGCCAAAAGATTTGGAGACACACTTCACATTGAGCATATCGATCACCGTGCGATGCTATGTCATGATATATGTTAGCATGTAACATAAATCTATCATTCAAGGACCCACGTGAAGTGCAAAAAAAGTATCAAAAATAATAGATGCTGGAAAAATGTGAAGGGGTATTCAGGTGGTAAATCTACCCATAGATTGGGAAATGCGGTCTATTGATGCAGTTGCATCGGTGATGACTCTGGTTATCTGATCAAGGGCTGCTGAAGCCTCTTCAGTTGCTGCTGATGAATCAACCGCTTCTTTTGCCGCCTGTTCTATGAGATTTCCGAGTTCATGAACGCTGGCGCTTATCTGCTCAACCGATGCTGCCTGTTCTTCACTGGCACCGGCAACTTCTCCAACTCTGATCGAGACATTCGCAATCGCTTCTGCAATCTTGTTAAAGACGGTCAGGGTCTCCCGTACGGCGGTGTTTCCTTCTTCAACATCTTTCAGTGAATTTTTCATGGATTCGGTAACGGCACGTGATTTTTTTTGCAGGTCGGTAATGAGGTTTGCAATCTTTTCTGCAGACTGTTGTGACTCTAGTGCCAGGGATTTTACTTCATCAGCAACAACCGCAAATCCAAGTCCTGCATCCCCTGCACGAGCTGCCTCAATCGCTGCATTGAGGGCAAGGAGGTTGGTCTGGTCAGCAATTGAGCTTATAACATTGACAATGGTTCCAATATCCTCCATCTGCTTTCCTATCTCACCGATGACATGATCAGTCTCATTAAAGGAGCTTGATATCTTCTGCATACCAGCATCTGTCCTTCCGACAAGTTCCGCTCCCTGCCGTGAGAGATCATCAGTCTCCTGGGTGAGATTGGCCACTTCATTTGCCTGGGTTGCAACTGCAGATACGGTGGTTGACAGATCATTCATGGCCTGAAGAACCTGATTAACGCCGGCTCCACTCTTTTCTGACAGATCACTGACAACTCCTGCGTTATGGGCAAGATTTTGTGCACCGGCGGTTACTTCCTCAACACTTGCACTGGTCTCTTCCATCCCGGCAAGGAGTGAATCCACTTCCTTCTTTACCTGCCCGATTGCCCTGCCAGTTTCAATACCTATCTTATTAAGAGAGTCTTTGAATGGTATGAAATCTCCTTTTACTGAAACCTTATCACTAAAACTAGCAGTGAAGTCTCCGAACGCATATGCACCGGCAAGATTCATGGCTTCATTGACCGGACCTATGATGTTTTCAAGGGTGTTGTTGATTCCGGCGATGATCTCACGATATCCTCCTTTAAATTTGTCTGCATCACCGCGAATGCTTAAGTTCCCCTCTTCTGCAGCATGTGCCAGGGTTTTTGTCTCTTCAATCAGATCACTGAGCGTTTCTGCGGTCTCCTTGAGAGCAGGACCAATCTCATCACGATCATCCATGATCGGAACAGAGGTTACTTTTTCTCCTGCGGCAATCTTTTTCATAATCCCGATAACCTCATGCTGCAGGTTGTTTGCAAAAGTATCCATTGTTGAAGCAAGGATTCCTATCTCGTCCTTCCGGTCCATGGTGAGCCGCATACCTAGGTGCCCGTGTCCCATCTCATCGATCATCTCCACGGTTTTACTTAGGGGCCCGGTGATACTCCGGGTCAGGGCTATGGCAAAACCAATACCGATGATTGCGCCGATGATGGTGACGATAATCATCGTCGTTTTCGCTGCATTTGCGTTATTATCATTATCTTTCTTAATCTGTTCAGCTACTTTCAGGTTAGTTTCCATCAGGGTTTTCAATGCCTCATTACATTGAGTTCGGTAATTTGCCAGAGGGGTTCCTGCGGCCAGAGAACTAATCGCTTCAGGTATTTTATTCTCTTTTATGAGAGCAATAGTTTTCTCAGACTCAACTTTGTATCCCTGGAAAGCAGTTTTAAAACTTTCAAAAACTTTTCTCTCTTCTTCATTCAAATTTAATTTGTCAATAATTGCTATTTGGTCATTCACTGACGCAAGTACACTTGCTGCAGAATCAAGGTTGACGGTACGTTCTTCCGGGATCAGCATACCCTTGTACACATCACCTCTGAATTGGGTGAATGCACCATTAATGACACCAATCTGCTGAATCGGAATTAACCGGTCGTTATACATCTCTTCACTCTTCGCTGCAAGATCACTGATAAAAATAAAACCGGTCCCTGCAATGATGAGCATTATGATAATAGTAAGGATAAATCCGCCAATCAACTTCTTTCCAATCTTCACATTTTCCAGCATTTCGATCACCTCATGATGTTCACTGTGCAACACTAATTTAAATAACCTATGGTAGCCAAAGCCCCTTTCCAAATTTTTAAATTACCGTCTCATCGGGAAATGCTTTAATTCCAGAGCGATAGAATTGTGGTATGGTCCGGGATACAGCATCTCATTGCAGGACAGGAATATCTTGGCATTCTCTTTCTGAATATGAGATCTATGAAAAACTTGCAACCGGAGAAAAGGGCCTCTCGAGTCAGGAAGCTGCAACCAGAATTCTGGAATTTGGGAAGAATGAGCTTCCTGAATCGAAAAGGGCATCTGTATTCACCATATTTCTCAGCCAATTCAAGAGCCCCCTCATCTACGTTCTGATAGCTGCTGCCCTGTTGTCATGGTTTCTTGACCACCTGACCGATACGGCGTTTATCACCGTTGTCATCCTTGTGAATGCAGTAATTGGAACGATTCAGGAATGGAAAGCTGAACAGAGTGCAAAAGCTCTCCAACAACTCTTTCGAATCACTGCAGTCGTCACTCGGGACGGGCATGAGATTCGGATTCCTGCAGAGGAACTGGTACCTGGAGATCTGGTCTATCTTGAAGCAGGTACACGGGTCCCGGCAGATCTCAGGATAACTCAGGTTGCCGACTGCTCAATTGATGAATCGGTTCTCACCGGGGAGTCTGTTCCGGTTACAAAAAAGGTGACCACTCTTCCTGAAGAAATTCCCATAAGTGACCAGGAGAATATGGCGTTTGCCGGGACAACAGTAGTCCGTGGTATCTGCCGAGGTTTTATTGTCAATACGGGAATCTGCACAGAGGTTGGAAAGATCGCTGTGGCAGTTGCAGATACCACCCTGTCAAAGCCCCCGTTGATCATCAGGATGGAGAAATTCTCCCAGCATATTGCCGTTGCAGTTCTGGTTGCAACTGCAGTTCTGGGCATCATTGCGGTTTATCAGGGAATGGGAATCATCGATGTCTTCTTCTTTGCTGTTGCGCTTGCGGTTTCAGCAATACCTGAAGGTCTCCCGGTAGCTCTGACCGTCGTTCTCTCAATCGCTGCTCACCGGATGGCCGGTCGGCATGTGATAGTCAGGAAGATGACGGCGGTTGAAAGCCTTGGATCATGCACTCTGATTGCCAGTGACAAGACCGGCACTCTCACAATGAATGAGCAGACAGCCCATATTGTTCTTCTCCCCGGACGGGATTCGTTTCAGGTCACCGGGACGGGGTACACTGGTGAAGGGAGCATCCATACGCACAAAGGAGAACATCTTTCAGAGACTGATCTTCATCAGGTACAGCGACTCTGTCATATTGCTGCTCTTTGCAGCGAAGCTCAGCTGGAGAGAATTGATGAGGGCTGGCATCACTCCGGTGATCCAATCGACGTGGCATTTCTAGCACTTGCACACAA
>Ga0208825_1001773_pt1 | contig 15534 bp, 16 predicted proteins | sample AD_UKC113_MetaG_FD_184450 | JGI IMG/M metagenome (GOLD analysis project Ga0208825, IMG submission 184450) | Active sludge microbial communities of municipal wastewater-treating anaerobic digesters from Hong Kong - AD_UKC113_MetaG (SPAdes)... | ecosystem: Engineered > Bioreactor > Anaerobic >...
TTGGGATGAACCTGATACAGTTGGGCTAACTCTGATACTGACTTGATTTCTTTGAGTGCCTCAATGGCTACTTTTGCTTTGAACTCAGCGCTGAATTTACGTCTCGTTTTTTTTATATGACAGAAATTTTAAAGTTATTAAATTCCTGTCCAGTTTTTTTAGACCACTATAGGCGTCAGGTGGTCATGATCATTGGCTTTTACATTATCTGCCGTACATCTGTTTTGCAGACGGTACCATTATAACATTCAGTTCCGGATCTGGCATGTCAGGATCCAGCGGAAAGATGGGCCTTACAATACGTTTATATGGGAGGCTTTTAAAATCCTGATCAACACCTCCCCGTGTCAGAGCCATGACCCAATCGGCCTGCATATCATACCACTGACTCACAAGATAACCCTGTTTTACCATTATAATATCCATTTTGGCAGGATCAATTCCTGTGCCTGCCAGGTTTGGGGTGGGTGAAGATGTTCCCACAACCACAAATATGCTTCCCGTTTTTATAATCGCTATGTCAGGAAGCTTCCGACCCGGGGATGATTTACTTACTGATTGCTGGTCCTTCTCATTATCAGGGCTTACATATATTACTGTACCTGATAAACGGACAGGAGCTTCATAAGAATTATCTGTCATTGCCCCTACAAAAGCCTCTGCGTGGCCACCAATACCGGCTTTTCGGGCAGCTTCCACCATTTCGCTTCCCGGAATGGAGCAATAAAGCAGGCTTTTCCCGTTTGGAGACTGAAATTCCGGCCGCTTCAATACCCTTGCCAAAGTCCAGGTCACCTCGCCTGAACCGCCACCGCCAGGATTGTCGCCCATGTCGCTGATCAGGAAAGGTCTTTTATCACTGGCAACAGCCAGGTCAATGCATTTTTCGAGGGGATACCCTGGCGCTTCCAAACTGAATTGCCGGCGCACATCCCAGAATCTCTGGGCAAGCTTTTTTGCCCCGCTTTCCACCTGACCTTTATCATCACCCACTACCATTACCACACCCTGATTACGTCTCTCGTCACCCCATACATATCCTATCCAGATACCAGCATCCACCACCCCGGGCAACGATTCCACTTCAGGAACCATTGCGTAGAGTGATTTGGCAGGTTCAACCCGGGTACTTGTCCACTCCCCGGAGAGAAGTACAGGAACTGCCACCCAGGCTTTATAAGCCGGACGTCCCTTTCCGGACGATAACCGTTCAAGCAGATTAACCACGCCACGACGATGTGATTCAACCGCATCGTCATGAGGGGCTTTACGATATGTGGTAATAAGGTCAGAGTAGAGAGCCACACGCCAGGAGACGTTTCCGTGGAGGTCCATGGTTGTTGTAACAAGGGCGTCGTTCCCGATTACAGCCCTTACTCTCTCCATAAATTCACCCTCAGGATCATCAACACCATCAACACTGCAGGCCCCATGATTGTAAAACCAGAATGCATCGTAAGGCATATTATTCCGGATAATCTCAAGCGCACTTTTGACAAAAGCTTCAAATGATTCTTTTGTTACCGGCCCTCGTCCGCTGCCTGCGCCAATTAAAGAAGGAAGCCAGATTGCAGACTGGCCCATGACGGAATCCTTACTAAGCCAGGCTGGCAAAGAAGGTGTCCTCCCAACTATGGCCTGCCGGTTGGGCATAAAAACGCTGTTTTCAATCTGTATTCCGGCAATTCCTATACGTGGTTTCTTTTGCTGCGCTGAGGCATTGGTGAAAAACAACACTGCAAACAGACATAAATTGAGGAGCAATAATCTGACTTTCATTTTTTTGATTTGTTTTATGAAATTTCATTTAAAGTGAAAACGAATATAAAGATAATTATGTTCATCAAAAACCCATCAATGGTAACTGCATGAATGCGTTTTGGCAACATGCTGCATAGGCCGGTTGCCCTTACCACATTCCTCCGGCCAAACGGACGTTTATTATTTATCTATAATCATGGAATTAATTTCGGCCCAGACTGGTCAATTTATACCGGCGGGAGAGGATATTGGCCTCCGGCTTTTGGAACAAATACCTTTGATTTTAAATGATTGCCTTCACCTTCTGACTGAAGATTGGAATTGTAAAGAGGGATTATGCAATATCAGCGTTTGATCAGCAATTTTTAAGTTCCGGGTTTTTGTACCTTTGAGAAAACATTAACGGTTAATCATTACAGATAATACGAAACAGCATGTCACACCAGGATGCCTCAAAAAAATCGATAACATTTGCATTGCTTGCCAACCTCGGGATTGCCATTACAAAGACAGCAGCAGCCGTTGTTACCGGTTCGGGGGCTATGCTCGCGGAATCAATTCATTCCTTTGCTGATTGCAGTAACCAGGGACTCCTTTTCTGGGGCCTGCGAGCCACGAAGAAAAAACCCGACCCTGAACACCCGCTGGGATATGGTAAAGAGATATATTTCTGGTCATTTATGGTTGCCCTGATCCTTTTCAGCATGGGTGGACTTTTCTCAGTCTATGAGGGTATCCACAAGATAGGGATGCATGAAGGTTTAAAAAATCCGGTAATAGCCATCGCAGTCCTGGCGATAAGCATGGTCTTTGAAGCAGCATCGCTGTACGGATGTCTGCAGCAGGTAAAGAAATTGAGGCACAATGTGCCATTGCGGACATGGTACAGAAACAGCCGGCAGAGTGAGCTGATAGTTGTTCTCGGAGAAGATACTGCTGCACTTCTCGGGCTCACCTTTGCCCTTATTGCTGTTGTCATGTCGGTTATTACAGGAAATCCGGTTTTTGATGCAATAGGAAGCATAGGTATCGGAATTCTTCTTGTTATTATTTCATTCGTCCTTGCCATAAAAATAAAAAGCCTCCTGATAGGCCAGAGCACTGATGAAGAGACAACGGCTCAGATAAAATCACATCTCGAATCGAGGCCCGAGATTGACAGTATAATAAACCTTATCACCTTTCAGCTGGGCCCGCGGATAATGGTGGCCGTAAAGGCAAAAATGAAAAATACAAATTCAGTCAATGATCTGATTCTTAATATAAATAAATGTGAATCAGAGCTTAAGAAAAGTCTTCCAGCTGTTCAGTGGGTGTTCTTTGAGCCGGATATCGAATGAGATCCTTTTGTCCTCACTTGATTTTATAAATGTCCTTTTAGGGTTAGAATATAAACTCCGGTGAAGAGTTGTTAGGGTCAATCGCTTCTGAAGGGGAACAGATAATCTCCTGCCTTAACTTTTCACTTTATCACTGTTCTTTCCCTCAGGCTGTATCTGTCGCCTTCACGCAGGAAATAGAACATCTGTTCTTTTTCGGGCAATTTTTTCAACTCCGACCCTTCCCTCGACCAGAATTTACCGTCATAAACTACGACATAACTTCTCCCCGTAACTTCAAAAATATCTCCCTTAACAATTATGGCTGTCGATTCATCAATTCCAATCCCAAGTAATTCGGGATGATTCCTTAGTATTTCAAACATGTCAAATTGCCGGTTCCTGGCAAGTACATGCTGATCGATCGCGACATTCTTCAGAAACCCAAAACCTTCCTGATGATCACCCATCATTACCTGATTATTCTTTGTATCTCCCCTGACAAGAAAACTGCCCTGAATGGTAGCTCCGGCCGATGATCCTCCAATGGTGCCTCCATTTTCAAGAACTTTCCATAGCATCTTTTCTGTCAGTGTGTTCTTATAAGAATCCACAAGTCTCCATTGACGCCCACCACTGAACCAGACCAGCCTGGCATCCAGAAGGGGCTTCACAAATTCTTCAGTATTGGCTACATTCCTGTCGGTTGTATGAAGAACTGTGACATTTGTCGCACCCATTTTTCTGAGCATCCCTGCTTCACCAAAATTTTCATCATAGCTTTCCCTCCCGTCAGCAGTCGGAATGACCACAATCGGAATCTGAATGCCTCCGCTTATTTCCATTATCTTTTTATTCAGCGATTCGCTTATTTCCCCTCCGCCGATGATAATAAGCGTTCCGTTAGCTGGTCCTGATGAAAAATCCTGAACCGTGTCATCCTGACCGCAGAGGGAAAGTGTATTCATAATCAGGAGTAAAAGAATCAGGCGTGTTTTCATATTTATTAAAGCCAGATATAAGCTCAAATCTAATAAATTAGTGATCAGCATGAAACCAGGCGGATTTATTTTAAACAACTTTTCAGTAATTATTTTTTGGCTTCCCGTCTTTGGTGTCTTTGTTGGAGGTAAATTATATTGTACCAGGCCTCACTTTCCATTACATTTTATTGTCTGCAAGGCATTCATATCTGGCCTGGAGATTTTCCATTATTAAATTTAACTGCAAGACCAGGGATCATTTCCAACCCGTAATCCGGTAACATTCGGCCAGAGCCCCGAATTAAGAAAATTATAAATAGAGCAGGATTATCAGGATGTCAGGTTTTTCATGGTGCAACAAAGACCTGATGATGACAGTCATTATATATGAGAGGCATGAATATTTGTGAAATTACGTAACTTTATGTTAGACAGCCTGGATTTAATTGCAATATATTTGTAAACATCTGAAAATATGCTAAATAATGAAAAATTGGGATGAAGGCGAACTGGAGAAATTTATAAGGGAAAACAAAGATAAATTCAATAAATACCCTCCTCATCAGGATCATGCTCAGCATTTCCTGAGAAAATTAACAAGAAAGTTTAAGGAAGTTATTGACATTATGCCTTATCTGGCAAAAGCAGGAATTGTGACACTCCTGATTTTCATTATATCTTTTTTTCTGTGGAAGGCATACCTATGTCCGCCACTGACACGGGTCTCTATAAAGTACTGGAAAGTGGAACATGGCTACACGAGTCAGATCAAACGCAATATCAGGATGAACTACAGGTATATTACCAACCCAGATGAGAGAGAAGAATTTGATACTGAACTTCAGGAATTAGATGAGACCTTTAAGAATCTCAGGCAAGAGTTAAGAAAAGATCCTTCAGAAGATAACATTGCAAAGATGTTGCGGTTCTATAAAGATAAGATGCTTAGATTGCAGGAAAATGCACAATATCATCAATATAAAAATCCGGGGAAGAATTAATAAATATTGTGGTGATACCCCTGGATCCTTACCTTCTGAATCGGAGCAAACCAACCGCCCATGGCCTGAATTAAGCAATTGCCGGTCAAATTATCCGGACAGATGGATTTAGGCAGGTCAGAGATGGCCGGTCTTATCCTTCGCATGGCAGAAAACCCGAAACTCCCTTTCTCAGATTAATCCCATATTGAACATATGCGTTCTTCATCATTAGCCCTGCTTCCCTCTGAAACAGTAATTAGGGGAGAGCTTTCGCCACGTCTGATTGCTGTAATCTCTGTTAAAAGTCCGGTACTTTCAACGTCCCGATTACAGGAAATATATTTATTCCTTTATTTTTTCCGACTCTGACAGGAAATTCCAGGTCAAATCCCGCGAATTTCCATATAAACTGCATTTTTGGTAACATTTTTTCCCGGTTTCGTAAAATGGTATACATTGACATTTTGCCGGGGCGGTAATTCGATTAAAGCAAAAATCTCAAGGCGGCCATTCTCCTTTTCTCAAGCATTCTGAAAGATCTTAACCAGCTCTATTCCTTCATTTTTACCCATGTTTCCTGAGTACTGCTTGTCAGCAGGGTTGTTCCAGTGTTCATGTACGCCAAGGCTTTTTGCCATAGGACGGCCATCTCCGTTTGGTTTATAGACAATCCCTTCAGGCCAGTTGCCTGAATCTGCCGCCTGATGAAGGTAATCATCAACGCCGGGTTCGAGGATGTGCCGGACAGTGTGCATGGGATTGGAGAATTCTGTCCGGAGAAAATCATAAGCTACCGATTCTATCGCAACAGGGTCGAGCGACAGGAACAGTGATGAGCACCAGTGATCATTGAATGGAGGCATCAAAAATTTAACAGGAAGCCCGTTCCAGTCCGAACCCGACCAAAGAGCGTCGAGGATGTAAAAAAGATTCTTGTCTCCTGTGTATTTGTTCCCCATAATATCTACAAGTACCCTGTAATATCCATAACCCTTGCTGTCGTTATTTTTCAGTCCGGGGTGGAGATGTGCCGCACTGTGCCTGGTCTGTGTTCCGAAATGATTTTTTGCACACAGGGTGATACCTGCGATCCCGTGTCCTTTCATTGCCGCAAGATTGATCAGGTATTCTGCATCCTCGAGTACCTTATAGATCTTATCGCTTCCGGCCCCGCTCATTACTGTTTTATTATCCGAATAGAAGATCAGGTCGCTGTTGCTTTCACCGGTAATTATTCTTCCATGTGTGGCCTCAAGGCTTGAAAGATAGTTTATCCGCGGGAACTCTGAATAGTATTTAATGTATTCGTCCTGATAAATATTCCTCATTGCATCACCAACATAAATGCATTCCTGGGGTACACCGGCCTCATTGACCAGCTGCCTGAGCGTCGAAACGACTATCTGGGGTGATGTCTCGCACGCCAGAGGCAGAGGCATATCCTCACGGCGTCTGTAATCAGGCCCCATTCCTCCCGAAGCTGAGGTTCTGTTCAGCTTAATATATATCTTTTCTCCCTTATTATAAGGCGTATTTCCTTTACCGCGCTTCTGGTTATGATATCTGAAAACCGCATCCCAGGCATCGCGTGGTCTATCCTTGCCAGTCATTGAAAACAATCCGGCAGTTAGCATCTGATCAACTGTTTTCTGGTTGGTGTTATTCTCCATGAACCAGGCATCATATTTCACATCAGGGGTTTTATCCGATAAGGGTTTGTTTGTGCAATCAGGATTTGTGGCTGCGGGATTCCAGACCCAGCTTACCCTTCCGGGGAATATTCCCTGAGCTTTCCCCATGGGTCTGTTTGGGGCATGGGGGTTTTCTGCCTGATCAGCAGGAACGAAAGTATTGGTGTTTCCAGGGTTGCCTGATTCGATGTCAAGGATCCTCTTGCCCTCCCTGGCGTTGACCGCCGACATGAAAAGGCCCCATTGAAACGGAGCCGCGATCAGGCCTTTCAGGACCTGACGTCTGCTGATTTTTTTTGCTCCTGATTTTAAAGAACGAGAGGAAGAAACAGCTTTTAAGACAGATTTGTTTTTCTTCATTTACAGGAATTTTACATTATACTTTACATGGTGAAAATTAGTAAAATTCTCTTAAAAATGATTGCCGGTTTCAGATAACAGATATTCACTTTTCTTCCTGAACCTCATCTTAATCGACCATGGGCGCAGCTATTTCCTCTTCCTTATCTTTATGAACCGTCCTGCTTTTCTTTCCTCTCAGCACAATAGATATACCACGGTCTCCTTCATTCCGGACAACACGGATTAATTTCTGTCTTTTAAGTTCAATGCTGTCTGCCCCGGGTACAATCTGATTGTAATTGATGTGGGGTATATCTTTTGAGATAGTGATTATATCAGTTCTGAGAAGGAAAACCAGAAAAATAACAGACTTTGCTATCAACAATGGCAGGATAAGTCTCCTCAGTTTTTTCCAGATCATAATACCTTCTTATTTTTAAATGGCAAAATTACCCCTAATAAACCGGGATTTTAAGTTTATAAGTACAATTAACATAACTTTAACTTTATATCACTCCCCCGCATTTATTTGAAGATATAACGGCAAATCCCCGAATTAATTATGTTAAACCGTGTCACGATGCAATCAGGCCATCGTTTAAAGCACATAAAAAAGAATACAATGAATTTATCCCAGCATCCTGTAACTTTTGCTTAACTGTATTGCTTAATAAACTAACTTTGTTTACAGATGATTTTCAGGGTGTTTTTGTTAGTCCTTAATGGCACTTTATGAATATCGAAATACTGAGAGAATACTGTATTTCAAAAAGAAATGTAACCGAAAGCTTTCCTTTTGGAGATGACACACTTGTTTTCAAGACAGGGGGAAAGATTTTTGCTCTGGTAAATCTCGAAGGGGAACTTAGTATAAATCTTAAATGTGACCCGGTTCTGGCGATTGAATTAAGAGAGAGATATTCATCAGTAATACCGGGCTATCACATGAACAAGATCATTATGTGTTTTTAATATACTTTAAAAGCGTTTTTATTAAAATTAGCCTCTTTGTTACATATAATATAAGGTGCAAAAGCAATGAACCAGGAGGAAATCAGGGATTATTGTATATCCAAAAAAGGTGTAACTGAAGAATTCCCATTTAACGATACAGCTTTAGTATTTAAAGTCGCAGGTAAAATGTTTGCTTTACTCGACCTTTCTGAAGATAACAGGGGGTTAACTCTTAAATGCGAACCTGGTTTGGCATTGGAATTAAGGGAACGATATGCTGATGTCAGTCCTGCTTATCACTTTAATAAAAAACACTGGAACGGAATCAATCTCGCCGGCAACATTAGTGATAGTAATATTAAAGAGTGGATAGATCATTCTTACAGTATAGTTTTTAATAGTCTTCCGGCATCAAAAAGAGAACTCCTTTACGTAAAGAAAAAATCATAATACTGGAGTTCATACTGTATATTTCATTATTATCTTTTATTATACTGTAAATCTGTTTTATATATTTGCTATTGACCTATTCTTTAAAAGACATGGAAAAATGTGTTATATATTCCCGTGTTAGTTCTGATCACCAGGATTATGAGCGGCAAATATCAGACCTGAGAAGATATGCAGAAGGTAAGTATATCGTCGATAACAAAATCTTTGCAGAAAAGGTAAGTGTATACAGGAAAAAGGGGCAGAAACTTGCTGACAGGCCTGCATTTGAAGAAATGAAGCATTATGTTGAAAAGCATGGAATCAAGAATATTCTGATGTGGGAGATATCAAGACTTGCCAGAAATACGGCAAATGCTTTGACAGCTATCGAAGAATTCTCATCAAAGGGTGTTGGGATTTTTTTCTATAAAGAAGGTCTTTTCAGTCTTAACAGGGAACATAAACTGACTATCTCCATATTATGTTCAATAGCTGAAAAAGAAAGAGATGACATTATGGCCAGAGTATCAAGTGGTCATAAAAGATCAGTGGAAAATGGTTCTGCTGCCGGATATTTCGGGAAATCTCTTCCCTATGGATACACAAGACTTAAAGTTAAAGATAATGAAGCTGGATTGCTTATGATTGAAGAAAAGGAGGCCAAAATCATTCAAATGATTTTTGATTGGGCTGAAGGTAAGGAAGGACTTCCGATGTCTCAACGTGCAATTGCATCAAGGCTCAATTCTCTTGGAATTCCAACCCGTTGGAAAAAGCTTGGAAGAGTTTACAAGAATGAAAACAATATTTCAATACAAATCACATGGAAGCCGAATGCAGTCGGGCTTATTCTAAATAATACTTTATACAAAGGCATTCGGAATTTTGCCGGAAGAACCTACGATGCACCAAAGATTATTGAGCCGGGTCAATGGGACAGGGTTCAGGCATTCAAAAGAAAAAAGCTAGGTTATAAACTTAAAGAAACTAAATACAGGTACTTACTTAAAGGTAAAATAATCTGCGGCAACAGTTTGTGTGGAAGAATGTATGGCTGTTCCACTGAATTAAGATACAACATGGAGCAGACATTTTATAGATGTAATGGCTCCAAGGATATTACAATAAAATGCAGGAACGGTCAGTTCGGTGGGACAGCTTTGGATGAAGGGGTTTATTCTCTGCTGTTTTACCATAAGGGTTTGTTCCCGAAAATGAAAGAAGAAGCCTTAGCTTCTTTCGACATTAAAACCAAGGAAAAACAGATTGACTTTCATAATAAAGAATTGAGGCAGAATCAAAATTCTCTGAAACGGATGTTGGATAGCTTCGTCAGGGGTGGTTATGAAGACGCCTATGGCAGAAATGATGCTAAATACCATTATAACAGGGATAGAAAAAGAGTGGTCGGTAATATCCAGGAACATGAACGGGAAATAAAACTATTATCTCATGAAATTGACGATTTCAAAAAGATGAAAGATCTAAATGCAGATACTTTTCTTAATGAGATTGCTCTTTATGAAACCGATGATTTTGAAAGGAAATCTGAATTCGTTAACAAGTATATTAATAAAGTTGTCTTCCATAAAGTGAAAGAGAGTAAAATCAACCTAAGTGACTTAATCTGGTATAGAGTCTACCGGAAAGATTACTTTAACCGAATTGAGAACGCGGTATTTACAGAAGGAGATAAAATCAAGTTCTATATTCCAAATGGGAAAGACAATTTTGCATTTGTCGAGGTTTTTGCTTTTGGGAGCCCAAATCCGGTTAAAGGAATAATCAGTAATCACACAAAACTCTTTCATTATTCAGGCGACAGACTGAAAATAAATAATGATGGTACCTTGGTTTGGGATAAAAAGCCTGGTCAGGAGATTTTAAAACAAGAGAAGTTAGCGATAGAAGAAAGTAAAAAGCAACTTGACAAGCTTCTAAAAGAAGCTTTAAATAATACTATATAGGAAACCATCCAGATAAACTCACCTCTGGGAAAAAAATTGTCCCCGGTCATTGGTTGTTATTAATATTACACCGTATCCTACAGTAATTCTGATTATTAACAAAATCATCAACCAATGAAAAAGTTTAAAAATGTTCAGGAATGGTTGGAGTCGAAACCAACAAAGGAAGACCTTGAAAAGGTAATGAATACCATCAACAGTGGGGTATTAAGAAAGACAAAGAAAGTTATCGCTGAAAAAATGCGTGAATTAAAGAAAATGAACAGAATGGTGGATGATATGAAAGCAGTTAACTTTCCGGTGGATGAACTTATCCTTAAGAAAATTAAGGACACAGAGAGAGAGATTGCTGACCTTAAATTAGAAATTCCAGAGTCAAAAAAATAGAAGTAATTAATTCTGTGCTTTCCCGGCTCGCAACAGCGAGCCGTCCTTATGTTCCCAGAATGCATCTGGAAAGGCGTGAAACATCGGAAATTTAAAGTTAATAGAAACTATTACGAAATTGAATCGCATCCCCCTGATACTCTAAACATTTGACCTGACAGTTTAAATTAATCCGTCATCTGCAAATGAATAATAGCCATCATGCGGTGATATTATGATATGGTCCATAAGGTGCATATCGAGCAATTCGGCAGCTTCCCTGATTTTAAGAGTGATTTTTTTGTCAGCTTCGGAAGGCTGGTTATTTCCTGAAGGGTGATTGTGGCAGATTATCAATCCTTGTGCATTGGTTTTAAGCGCATATTGAAATATAAGCTTCACATCCGTAACTGTTCCTGCGGTCCCTCCAAGTGAAATCTGAGCAGTTCCAAGGGCTTTGTTTGCCCTGTTAAGTAGTAATATCTTAAATTCCTCAACATGCTCAAGGGTGTCCTCGTTCCACCCCTGGATGAAAATATTATATGCATCAGCAGACGACTTGACCTGAATTCTTTCAGATGGTTTTATCCTGGTCTTGTATTTAAGGCTTACCTCTGCAACTTTTGTGACTTTGTTTTTCAATGTGTTCGGCTTATGAAATGTAAATTGCTATAAACTTTTATTCCTTACAGATTCAAATAAATGTTCCTTATATCTTCCTGAACAATACCTATGTATCTTCTTGTAATGCCGACATTTGAATGATTAAAGATATGAGACAGATAAACCAGGCTTCGTTCGCTCTGGCCATCCATTTCCCACACCCGTTTGCCGAATGTTTTACGTAAAGTGTGGGTTGAGGCATTTTGAGTTTTTACCCCATATGTTTTCAGGGTGCTTTTTAAAAGCCTGTTTGCATACTGGATAGAAATTTTCTGCCCCTTTCGATTGGCAAAAAGGTAATTTTCAATTCTGAAATGGCCTGATAATGAAACCTGGGTTGAAACATACTTCAGAATTTCTTTCAGAGATTCATTGATCGTAATGGTTCTGACTTTGCCGGTCTTGCTTTCTGTGATAGCAACTTCATCCTTTCCGAGAACATCCATCCAACGGATATTCAATAAGTCCTTTGCCCTGAGGCCAAGATATGTCCCTATACCGATCAGAAGATAGGGAATGATCTTATTGTCCTTTTTTAAGCGGACCAATAATCCGAGCATAGAATTCCATTCTATACCTGAACAAACCGTTTTAGATTTTGCGAGACTCATTTATATTATATATGCCTCATATACAGGCAAATATAATATTTTCCCCTTTTGGAAAACATTCTTTGAGAATAAATAATGGAATATTATGAGATTAAAATAATGGAAATATAATGCTAATGAATGTATTCTAATTTACTTCAATGATACCTTCAAGATCAAGGATTATTTTCATGTTTCTTGAAATTAACAAGGTAATATCATATTAATGTAGGGTCATTTGGCACTCTGGTCTTTTCATCTCTCCTTCTTATAATACTTCGGCTCCAGTTGCATCGGAAGTCGGTTTACCAGTCTGTAACCGACATCCCAATCCGAAGCTGTTTGATATTAAATACCAAATAGGAGTATCCTTTATTCTGAATAATCAGAAAAATTTTTCAATATATTATGGGGGGGGGGGGGGAAAAAAATTTATTATATTTAATCCCTGTAAAGCATATTAGTCTGATAATATGTCTGCTAATAAATGACAGAACTAAGGTATTAGTGCATTGTAGGTATCCATTAAAAAAATGTGTTTTGCATATTATTTTTAGATACTAAATGGAGATTTAAATGAAACATGTTTTATTAGTGCTGAACTAATGGGAAAGAATCTCGATCAAAATATTGAATCGCTCCTTCTGAAACCCAAAACACGGCAGCAGCTGGCTGCTGAATATAGTATTTCTGTGAATACCCTGAAAAAAAGACTTAAGTTGATAGGTATAACCCTACACAAGGGATTGATATTTCCCAGCACGCAAAAAATTATTTATTCCAGGCTTGGTCTGCCCGAAGGATTAAAAACAGTACAAGGGTTACGATTTTTGATAAAGTTTGATGATTAATGATGATTATTGACGATTAATTATCATTATTTTTTATTCATGTGTCCTGTTGATTGCTGAAATTTACTATCGTATACTGATTATTTTTCGATAGTCAAACTAAACAATTAATGGGACTGACGTGGATTTATTTTTGAATAAATTGATCCAGGAACGGTTACAACGCATTGCCAACGTCCTTCTTCTGAATGCCAGCTTTCTTGACAATCCCGGATTGCTGAATGGCAAAATGGGCATTGCAATTTTCTTTTATCATTATTCACGATTCACAAAGAATAAGATATATGAAAATTTTGCCGGTGTTCTCGTTGATGAGATATATGAAGAAATAAACACCTCGACACCTGTAAATTTCGAAAACGGCCTTACCGGTATAGGCTGGGGAATTGAATACCTTGTTAAGAATGGTTTTGTTCAGGCTGACACTGATGAAGCGCTTTCAGAAATAGATAACTATGTTTCCAGGAGCATGATGTCATATGCAATAACCTCAGAAAACTGTAATGATCTGGCAGGTTATGGATTTTACTATCCTTCCAGGTTAGGGCTGCGATGCATCGATGAAGAAAGTTCAGTTGTTAAGGGAATTGTAAAATGCATTAAGTTTTTTACTGATTACATTGAGAGAGTAATCGTAGGAAAAGAGATAGCAGGTTTTGATTTGTATTCATTAACAGAGGATACAATCTGCTCTCTTATCTGGTTTCTTCTACAGACACAAAGATTAGGCTTCTCATCTGAACCGGCATTCAGAATATTCAGTTGTATTTCAGAGCATGTTGAACAGCTTCTAAAAAGTTCTTCTGGTCCCTTTGAGTCTAATTTGCGATTAATGGTTGAGAGCTTTGTTGCCTCCATACCAGATGATCTCCTGAAATCGTCTTACAGTTCAATATCAGTAAAGGGAAATAGTAATACCTGTAAATCTGACACAATCGTAGAAATACTTATTAAAAATACATGGCTGGAACTGATTTGCAATCCATATTCAAATGAAACAAGGTTATATCGGAGAGAAAAATCAGATTTGTTTTCACTTATCGACATCGAAGACTACTGGGAACGGCAACTTGATAAACTAAATTCAGATAATCTGGGATTGAAAGGATGGGCAGGCCTGGGATTTAGTATTTTAAAGATTATATAAACGAAAAAAATTCGGGATGCGATTTTAATGCTTATAATATTGCTTTGATTATGATTACATTAATTATCTTCAAATCAAATGCCAGGGGAATGCAATATGGTATGGGAACCTATATAAGGGAACTGACTGGCTCTTTATTATCCTATCCCGACATTAAAATATATGTTGTAACATATCATAATTCAAGGTTTAAGGAGTTCGATGTCGCGGTTCTTGCTGAAAGATACTTTGAAATCAATATACCAACACCAAAACTATCTCTTTTACATGATAGCAGGAATGAAATAAAATATGCCAGGGCGGTTGCCAATTTACTGGCCGATATTATTTCAGAAAATGAAGGAATAATTTTTCATATGAATTATATAGACGACCTGCCGATTATGAAAATTCTTAGAGAAAGATACGAATATTCGGTGATCAGTGTTGTGCATTTTTTTCAGTGGGAACAATTGTTCAATGGGAACAAGCAAAAAATGAATGGATTAAATATTGACAAACCTTCAAACAATACAGAATTCACAATATTTACGGAGAAAGAGATGCTACGACTTTCTGATCATGTTGTAACAATCAATCCTTTCATGAAAGATTTTCTAATTAAGAAATACAATATTCCACCTGTCAAAATCAGTATGATAAGGAATGGGATCAATATTGGCAGATTCACAAAAACAGACAGTCAGGAGAAAATAAGACTAAAACATAAGTTGGGTTTTTATTCTCATGAAAAGATCATTCTTTTTTGTGGAAGAATTGATCCGGATAAAGGGATCAATTTTCTTGTTGATGCTTTTACAAAAGCCTGTAAAATAAAGGATGATCTGCGGTTGGTTCTTATCGGCCAGGGCTATATTCAGGACATATTAGATAAATGCAAACAATTTTATGGCAGAATTACATTTACCGGGTTCTTATCACCTGATAAAATTAAAGAGTTTTACCAGATAGCCGACATAGGTGTGGTCCCTTCAATTTATGAGCCATGCTCCTACTCCAGATTAGAAATGATTGCAAGCGGAATACCACTTATACTTACCAGGATAGAAGGTTTCAGCGATATGTCGGAGGGCGAACAATGCATTTTTATTAACCGCCATATAACCCATGACGGAGATATTTTATTTGACACCGATGAATTTTGTAACGCTATACTTTCTTTGTCAGGTAACGATAAACTGGCTGAAACAATCGCATCAAACGCTTACAGGGACCTGCTTAATAAAAACTCAGCTTCAGATATGGCTAAAGATATGATAAGGCTGTATAAAAATTTAATAAAAAACAAGAAACCGGATTTAGAATATGAAAAGACGGAAAGAAGATAATACGGTCGGAATCATTCAGCGTGCAGCAAGGTATTTCAGGATCCATGTAGTAAAAAGTTCTGTTAAGGAAGAGCTTAAATCACATCCTGATTACCCATCTTTTAAGAGTATCTGCGATACTCTCAATGAATGGAAAATTGAGAACTATCCTCTCAGG
>Ga0208825_1001774_pt1 | contig 15526 bp, 14 predicted proteins | sample AD_UKC113_MetaG_FD_184450 | JGI IMG/M metagenome (GOLD analysis project Ga0208825, IMG submission 184450) | Active sludge microbial communities of municipal wastewater-treating anaerobic digesters from Hong Kong - AD_UKC113_MetaG (SPAdes)... | ecosystem: Engineered > Bioreactor > Anaerobic >...
GTTTATGATGATGTATCATTGCAGAAATTTATGGAGAAAGCAGTTGATGTTTCTCCTGATAGACCAATTTTAATTGATAAATTTCTTGAAGATGCAATTGAGATAGATGTTGATGCAATTTCCGATGGTAAAATTTGTGTTCTTGGTGGAATTATGGAACATATAGAGGAAGCAGGAGTTCATTCAGGGGATAGTGCAATGGTAACCCCCCCTTACAGTTTAAAAAAAGAAATAATTGAGGAAATTACTGAAGGAACAAAAAAACTTGCGCTTTATTTGAAAATTATAGGACTTATAAATATACAATTTGCAGTTAAAGATAATAGTTTGTATGTTTTAGAAGTTAATCCAAGAGCGTCAAGAACAATTCCATTTTTAAGTAAAGCAATAGGAGTTCCATTAGCAAAATTATCAACAAAAGTTATGATTGGCAAAACATTAGAAGAACTTGGTTTTACAAAAGAGGTAAAAATTAAACATTTTGCTGTTAAAGAGTCCGTGTTTCCATTTAATCGGCTTGGGAATGTAGATGCTACATTAGGTCCTGAAATGAAGTCAACAGGAGAAGTTATTGGTATAGATGAAAGTTTTGAGATGGCATATGCGAAAAGTCAACTTGCTGCTGGACAAAAATTACCTACGGGTGGGAATATATTTATTTCTGTGAAAGATAAAGATAAACCGGCTATTTTATCAATTGCAAAGGGTTTTTCTCAAATTGGTTTTACATTATTTGCAAGTAAGGGAACAGGAAATTATTTGAAGGAAAGAGGAATAGATGTCAAAATAATTCCTAAAATATATGAATTAGAAAGACCAAATATACTTGATTATATAAAAAATAATGAGATTGATTTAATTATCAATACTCCTTCTGGGAAAAAAACAAGAAAAGATATACTTTCAATAAGAGCAATTGCAGTTAGAAGAAATATTCCACTTGTTACAACAATCCCAGGGGCAAAAGCAACTTTTCTGGCTATAAAAAAGATAAAGAAAAGTCAAATAAATATAAAAACAATTCAAGAATATCATAAAGAAATATAGTAAATACAAAGTAAGAGGCAAAAAATAACTTATCCTCTTCGAAAAAATGAGAGTAGATTGTTTCTTCCTTTAATAAAGGAACTATCCCTTACCCACAAGTTCCCCCTTTAGCAAAGGGGGAGAGAGGGGGATTTGGGGAATTTGATAAAATCCCGTAAGCGCAACTTATCGCTTCTGCGTAGGGATGGTCTGTAAGCAAAACTCTAAACCCTTCTGTGTAAGACAATCCATCCCCACCTTCCTTTTTCAAAGGAAGGAGTTTCTTCTCCCTTTAATAAAGGGAGATAGAGAGGGATTTCATCCTTCTCCCCTGCGGGGAGAATGTAGGGATGAGGGGGTTTTTGATATTCCCCCATTGGTAAACCGACTAAAGTAGCGGAGATTAGCAAAGCAGAGTTGGTGTTACTCCCCTCTTTAAAAAAGAGGGGTGGGGGAGATTTTATAAAGGGGAATTTTTCCAGATAGCACAACGGGGATGAAGGGGGATTTTTTCCGGTTAAGATAAAAGAACATGATTCTCTCCGAAGGCTCGCCCGTTGGGCTACGCCCAGAGGGATCCTTTGGATGTGAGAACCGGGTTCTTGAAACAATAAGGAAGGGGTATTTTTCTATTTTATAAAAGAAAATTGACCTAATGGAAGTTCCTTTATACAAGAGGATTTTAGAAAATGTGGGTAAGCGGTAAATGCGAAGGAGAACATCCAATAAAAAATGGTTGGAATAATAAATTATGGTGCTGGAAATATATTCAGTATATATTCTGCAATTAAAATTTGTGGTTGTACACCCTTTTTAATTGAAAATTCTAAGGATATTAAGAAAGCAGGGATTATTGTAATTCCTGGTGTTGGTGCTTTTGACGATGGGATGAATTTTCTTATAAAAACAGGCATTGGAGAAGTAATTAAAACAGAAATAAAAAGAGGTAAATTTTTTTTAGGTATATGTTTGGGACTACAACTTTTATTTCAAAAGAGTGAAGAAGGTAATTTAAATGGACTTGGAATTTTTGATGGTATTGTTAAAAAATTCTCTTTTTCTGATATATCAATTAAAGTTCCTCATATGGGGTGGAATAAAGTAAAACAGGAGAAAAAAAATATATTATTTTCAAATATTCCAGATAACTCCTATTTTTATTTTGCTCACTCTTATTATGCTGATGTAAATAGGAAAGAAATAATTTATGGAATTACAAAACATCATATAGAATTTCCTTCAATAGTGATTGAAAATAATATAGTTGGAGTCCAATTCCATCCGGAGAAAAGTGGAAAATATGGATTACAGTTTCTAAAAAATTTCTTTTTAACTTCCTTAAAATAAATTAGCAAAGGAGACAAAATGAGTTCAGTAAGGATAATACCGTGTCTTGATATAAGAGAGGGCAAGGTTGTAAAAGGAGTACATTTTGAGAATATAAGAGAAGCAGGTGACCCTGTTGAAAATGCAAAATTTTATTGTGAGGAAAATGCAGATGAAATTGTTTTTCTTGATATAAACGCAACAATTGAAGGAAGGAAAACAACACTTGATGTTGTTAAAAAGGTGGCTGAAGTTGTTTTTATACCATTAACTGTTGGTGGAGGAATTAGTTGTGTTAAAGACATTGAAGAATTATTGAAATCAGGAGCAGATAAAATTTCTATAAACACAGCCGCAGTAAAAAACCCATCTTTAGTAAGTGAAGCAGTTAAAAAATTTGGAAGTCAATGCATAGTTGTTGCTATTGATGCAAAGAAGGTCACAAAAGATAGTTGGGAGGTCTATATAGAAAGCGGTAAAACACCCACTGGAATTGATGTAAAGGAATGGGCAAAAAAAGTAGAGGAATTAGGAGCAGGAGAAATTCTCCTTACAAGTATAGATAGGGATGGTACCAATAGGGGATATGATATTGAACTTACGAGAAAAGTATCAGAAAATGTTAAAATACCTGTAATTGCTTCTGGTGGGGCAGGAAATTTACAACATTTAGTTGATGTTGTAAAAAAAGGGAAAGCGAGTGCTGTTTTACTTGCATCTCTTCTTCATTTCAGGAAATATTCAATATTGGAAATAAAAAAATATTTAGCCCAAAATGGTATTGAAGTTCGTTAAAAATAAGGAGGTCCGACCTCCCCAGGAGGACGGACCTCATAACCATGAAAAGTGAATTTAAAATACTTTTGCTTGATGATGGTAATAAAGGGAATTTTGTCCAGTCATATGGAATTGCAAGTGTTTTTCCTTCAACTAAAATTGAAATTTTAAAAATTGAGTTTAAGGGACCAAGATATAAATTACCAGGAAGAAAAGGGAATTACCCTGTTTTTATTAAATTTTTTAACCTTTTTTGTTTTTTTAGAATGTTTAAAATGGGCAATAAATTATTGAAATTATATTCTAAAAATCTAAAAGAATTTAGTAGAAAAAAATATGATTTTATAATTTCTTCTGGTTCTTTACTTGCACCTTTAAATATTCTGTTATCAAAAGAAACATCTTCATATTCAATTCATTTAATGGTACCATCTGGAATGCCCCTTTCTCTTTTTGACTTTCTTATAATTCCATACCATGACTTCTTAAAATTTAAAATACAAAGAAAGAATATAATTGTTACTCTTGGAGCACCAAATTTAATTAATGAGGAAATGAAGAAAAATGAATTAGATAAAATTCCTGTATCTTTAAAAGAAAAAATTAAAAAAAAACTTATAACAATAGTAATTGGAGGAGATGACCAGAATTATAGAATTTCAACAAACTGGGTAAAAAACATAAAAGAAGAAATTGATAAGATGAAAGAAAATTTTCAATTTTTTCTAACAACTTCTCGCAGAACCAATGAGAAAGTAATACAATATATTTGTGAAAATTTTATGAAAGATAAAAATTTTCTTTATATTGAAATTCCGACCATTTCAAAAGAGACATTATATCCTGAAATACTTTTTATAAGTGATATTATTATGGTAACAGAAGATAGTATTAACATGATTTCAGAAGCAGCAAGTACTGGGAAAAAGGTTATAATTTTAGGAGTAGAAAGAAAAAAGAAAAAGAAACTAATTTTTGATTTGACTATTGAAAAATTTGTAGAAGATGGTTATGCTGAATATATTCCTTTTACAGAAATTGATAAATTACCTGATATGGTTAAAATAGTTTTAAATAAAAAGTATAAAGTGTTAAATGAGGCAAAAGAATGTGTCCAAAAAATATTAAAGAGTATAAATTAAGAAGAATTCTCATAATTGGGTTAAGTTGTTTAGGAGATAATTTATTATTAACTCCTTCAATAAAAAAAATAAAAGATGCATTTCCTGATGCATCTTTTGATGTAATAATAGGTCCAAGAAGTGTTGATTTTGCTATTGATAACCCATGGTTCTCACAATATTTTGTGTATAATAAGAAGAAGGGGTTATTAAAACTTATAATGCAAGTAAGAAAAAATAGATATGACCTTATAGTTGATTTTAGAAATTCTCTTATCCCATATTTTTTAAGAGGAAAATATAAATTAACTTTTTTTCTAAAAGAGTTTTTTTCAGATAAAATATTTACACATGAGGCAGAAAGAAATTTATCTTTTATTGAACCATTTTTTGGCAGAGAAAAAAATATACAACTTTATTTCCCACTAAATAAAGTTTATAAAGATAAGGGAGAAGAAATACTTTTAAAATATGGGATAAAAAGGTCAGATAATATTGTTGTTTTATGCCCGGGAGCAAATTTTGAAGGAAAAAGGTGGGATAAAAACAAATTTGCCCAATTAGGGAAAGAGTTATTCAGATATTATGACATAAAAATAATTGCAGTTGGCTCAAAAAATGAAATTTTACTTGCAAATGAAGTTATTCAAAAAATTGATAATAAAAATGCTTTTAGTTTGGCAGGAAAAACAAATATAAGAGAACTTGCAGCAATATTGGAAATGAGTTCTTTACTTATTACAAATGATACAGGAACCATGCATTTAGCATCAGCAGTTGGATGTCCTATTGTTGCCATTTTTGGCCCAGGTAATCCTTATAGATATGGTCCAATTGGAGTTAAAAATCAGGTGGTTCATTCAGGAATGAATTGTTTTCCATGCAAAGTTGAAAGTAAATGTAAAATTGATTTTGAATGTTTAAAAAGGATAAATGTAGAACATGTTCTTAAAGCAGCAATGTTAATTCTTGACGAAAAACAGCATAGATTTTTATTTGAAATATGAAAATAATGAGGGTTTTACCTTCAATGGATTTTGGGGGAATTGAAAGAGGTGTTTATGATTTCTCAATAAAGGCGAGTGAATTAGGGCATGAAATTATAATTGTTTCTGGTTATGGTAGATTTATTCCTCAACTTATAAAAAATAAAAATATAAGGTGGTATAATCTGCCTCTGGAGAAAAAAAATATTTTAAATTTTTTTAAAGGAAGAAAAAAACTACTTAAAATAATTAAAAAAGAAATACCAGATATAATTCATGTTCAGAGCAGGTTTCCATCCTGGATAATTTGTAGTTTAAAAAGCAAGTTAGAAAATATTCCTGTTGTAACAAGTATTCATAGTATTTATCCATTTTATCTATATAGCCAATCAACAGGAAAAGGTGATTTAGTAATAGTCGTGAGTAAATTTCTTGAAGAATACGCAATAAAAAAACTTAAAGTAAATATAAATAAAATCAGGTTGGTTTACAATGGAATATCTGATGAATTTAGTAGAATAGAAAAAACGAAGAAAGAAAAAATAGTTATTGGGATGATAGGGAGATTTACAAAATCAAAGGGGTGGTTTTACTTTTTAGAAGCAGTTAAGGACTTATATTATGAAAATAAATATGATTTTGAAACAATTCTTATTGGTTCTGGAAGTAAAAGTTATGAAAAAAAAATTAAAAAATGGATAGAAAAAAATAATTTAAGTAAAAAAATAAAAATTTTAAAGTGTAATAGTATAGATGGCTTAAAATTGATAGACCTACTTGTTATTCCTTCAATAAAGGCAGAAGGATTTGGGAGAACTGTTGTAGAGGGACAATTTGCGAAAGTTCCTGTTATTGCAAGTAATATTGGTGCTATACCAGAACTGATTGAAGATAGTAAAACGGGTTTTCTTGTCTCTCCAAAAGATTCTATTTCAATTGCAGAAAAAATAAAATATTTAATGAATAATCCAGAAGTAATAGAAAAAATTACTGATAATGCATATAAATTTGTAAAAGAAAATTTTTCTGTTGATAAAATGGTAGAAAAGACATTAAATGTCTACAAGGAGTTGTTATAAGTTAGTTAAAACAGTTGATTGAGAGTAGCAAGGACAAAGTACAAAGACACAGATGAAAGACAAAAAAAGAAATCCATCCTAACCTTCCTTTACAAAAGGCCTCGCCCGTAGGTTGTAGCCTACAGGCTACGGCCGAGGGAAGGAATAGAATTGTTCCCTCTTTGAAAAGCAGGTGAAGATAGCAGAGGATAGCAATGCAGAGATAGGTGATTATTGTTTTTTAAAACAGGGATACAGGAGAAATTTTTCTCCCTATTTTCTACTTAAATATGAATGAGATTAAACGAATATTTACTCTGTTTGTCTTTTAGAAGCATCAAGGATGGTTATGCCTACAAGTTCTTCATCTTTATATCTTAACAGTATACCATCATTTGTCATTTCGCTATCAGTTGCTTTTTGAGGTCTGTTGAAATTTATATATAACACATCCGCTTCTTCATCATAATCAATCCACATTTTTTCTTTGGAAATTTTAAAAGATAGTGTGCTATTTCAAGAATCTCATTTTTTATCTCTTGATTTAAAAGTTCTTTTTCCATTTTCAGTAGACCGTATAGAAACATTATTTTTAGATTTTACAATATCCATTTATATCTCTCTGCTATCCTTATTTTATCAACGATATTGTTTTAAAATAACTAATTATTTTTCTTTGTACTTTTGTGCCTGTCAGTCAACTGTATTGACTGGCAGGCATTTAATTTGATATAAGTTATCATTTTGGTTATAATTTCCATATGAGGAAACTTCCAGATGAATTTAAAAAACTTAAAAGGATAAAAGAACCATTTAAAAGAAGATTATATTTTGTAGCGATACTAACAAAATACCTTAAAAAAGAAAAAATAAAACCAATTATAGTAGGCGGTAATGCTGTTGAGTTTTATACACTTGGTTCTTATGCCACTGGAGATATTGATATTGTTATATCAGTTCCGGAAATGGTAATAAATTTGTTATTACAATGGAATTTTAAAAAAATAGGGAGAGTATGGGTTAATGAAAATTTAGATATTGAGTTGGATATTGTTAGTGATATTCTTAGTGGAGATATCAGTAAAGTTTCAGAAGTAATTATTGATGATTTAAAGGTATATATTGAAGGCATAGAAGATATCATTATTGATAGGTTAAATGCTGCTCTATGGTGGAAGTCGGACGAAGATAAAAAATGGGCTATATTTTTATTAAAACTATATAAAGAAAAATTAGATAAAAAATATCTACAAGAACAAGCAAAAAAGGAAGGATTAATTGAGTTCTTAAAGGAAATTGAAAATGAGGAAATATAATTTCGATAAATTCAAAATGGAAAATTTGAAAAAGGCAATTTTATTGAGAGCAGAAATTTTTGGTAATAATAGTAAAAGAAGAAAAAGAAATGTAAGAGATAAAGAAGAGTGGAGTGTTTTTTTTATTTTAACTGAGGCAAGGAAGAAAAAAATGGAAAAAAAGGGAGAATTAATAGAAAAAAACAAAAGAACATACAAGTTAAAAATCTAACATGCCACAAAAAATTCTAATAATAAAAACAGGTGCATTAGGCGATATAATTTTATCTTCTGTTTTTTTTCAGACAGTGAAAAAAAATTTTCCTGATGCAGATATATATATTATAACAAAAAAAATTTATAATGAAATGGTTGAAAACTACCCAATTTTCAAAAAAATTATATGCCTTTCCAATAAATTTATTTTAGACCTTATTAAAGTATATCCTTTAAAAAGAAAAAAATTTGATATTATTTTTGACCTTAATGGTAATTTAAGAACAAATTTTTTATCATTCTTTATTGGGGGAAGAAAAAGATATGGATTTTATAGGACAAAATTAGGGAAAAAACTTTTGACAAATGGAATAAATAAAAAAGATATAATTGAAAAAAATCCAATTGATAGACAATTTCTACTTTTAAACTACTTAAACATTAGTTCTGAAAATTATGTTAAGGTACCAAAAATATACCTTAATGAAACAGATAAAAAAAAATTTGAAAATTTCAAAAGAGAAGTTGGTTTTAATGAAAATTATAACTGGATTGCTATTCATCCTCTTTCAAGTGAAAAATGGAAAACAAAGAGATGGGGTATAGACAGATTTGCAGAACTATCAGATATTCTAATTAAAAATGGGTATAAAGTTGTGATAATAGGTGATAAAAATGGTATTGAATATGTAAATCAAATTATCAAAAAAATGAAATACAAACCCTTAAATTTAGTTGGAAAAACAAATTTTACCAATCTTTGTTTTCTATTGTCAAATGTTAAAATTTTAATTACAGGTGATAGTGGACCTCTTCATATAGGAGCAGCACTTGGAATAAGAACATTGGGTTTATATGGAGCATTTTTGCCAGAGAGACATTGCCCAAATTTACCTAATGTCTCTTACATATATAAAAAAGTTGCTTGTAGTCCCTGTTATAAAAGAAAATGTGATAAAATGTTATGTATGAAAGAAATAAAAGTTGAAGATGTTTTAGAATATATCTTCAAGGAAAATCAAAAATAGATGAATAAGAAATAAATCCCCTTTCTTTTATTAAGGGTAAGTGTTATTCTTTCCTTTTGTAAAGGCCTCGCCCGTATGGTCCTTGCTTTTGGCTACGGGTCCCTCTGGACTACGGCCGAGGGATGGATTAAGAAGGCGAAAATAAAAGACAGAGAAACAATATATAAAAACAATAGGAAAATTTGGAAGTTTATAAATTAAAGGACTGGAAAATGAAAATAGGAATAATTGGAGCAGGATGGTGGGGAAAAAATTTAGTAAGAGTTTCTTATGAATTAGGAGTTCTCAAAACTGTTTGTGATATTGATGAAAGAACACTTAATGATATAAAGGTGAAATATAATGAAGTAAAAACAACAAAAAATTTTGATGAAATCTTTATGGATAAAGAAATAAATGGAGTTATTATTTCAAGTTCAGCAGAGACCCATTATTCCCTTGTAAAGAAAGCAATTCTTTCTGGTAAAAATGTTTTTGTGGAAAAGCCACTATCTTTGAAAGTAAGTGATGGCAAAGAAATTGTTGAGTTAGCAGAAAAAAATAAAATTATTTTGATGGTAGGACATATTTTACATTATCATCCAGCAGTAATAAGGATGAAAGAAATGATAAAATATGGAGAAATTGGGCAAATCCAATATATTTATTCAAACCGACTGAATATAGGAAGAATAAGAAATGAAGAAAATATTTTATGGAGTTTTGCTCCTCACGATATTTCTCTTCTTTCATCAATAACAGGACAACTGCCCGATAAGGTTTTTTCTTTTGGAGGGACTTACTTACCTCATAATGTTGAAGATGTTACTTTAACTTTTTTTTCTTTTCCTTCTGGAATAAAAGGTCATATTTTTGTTTCATGGCTTAATCCTTTTAAAGAACAAAAATTTGTTGTTGTCGGAAACAAAAAAATGATTGTTTTTGACGATATTGAGAAAGAAAGAAAACTTGTTGTTTATTCTCATAAAATTAACTGGAAGGAAAACGAAATTCCAACAATAGAAAAATGTGAAGGTGAAGTTATAGAGATAGAAAAAAAAGAGCCATTAAAAGAAGAAATAAAACATTTTTTAAATTGTATTGAAAAAGGTGAAAAACCATTGACAGATGGGAGAGAGGGTTTAGGAGTTCTGGCAGTTCTTGAAATGGCGGAGAAATCATTAAGGAGTAATTGATATTTTAATTTCTCTCCTTAATACTTCCCCCTTTAACAAACCGACTAAAGTAGCGAGGATTGGCAGGGCAGAGTTGGTGCGTCATCCAAAAATACTCCCCTCTTTTATAAACCGACTGAAGTTGCTTACCTTGTGCCTCAGAGTTGGTGCGTCATCGTTTCTTAGATAGCACAACAGGGGCGAGGGGAGATTTATAGCAAGCACAACGGGGATAGAGGGGATTTTAAGAAAGAATAAGATAAAAGGACCTGGTTCTCTGTAAGAACCGGGTCCTTGAAAACAGGGATTTTATTTCCTTTCTTATTCCTTCTCCCCAGTCTCTGTCCGCCGTGCGGTGTGGCGGAGGGGAGAAGGCGGGGATGAGGGGGGGTTGATATTTCCTACCTTTTATAACTCCCTCCTTTCTTAAAGGAGGGTTGGGGTGGATTTCCAGGATAGCACAACGGGGTAGGGGGATTTAATTTCTCTCTTTATAAAAGGAGGGATTTATTGTTATTCCCCCTTTTGAAAAGGGGGGGAAGGGGGGATTTTGAGGGATTTTTGAATTTAGTACCTAAAAGTATAAATGGAGATTAACAAATAGAAATTACTATAAATAACAATAAATATAAAAATTTTTTAAATTTGGAGGAGAAATGAGTAAAGTTTTTATTCATCCGACTTCTGTTATTGATGAAAATGTTGAGATTGGAGAAGGAACAAAAATATGGCATTTTTCTCATATTTTAAAAGATACAGTAATTGGTGAAAATTGTGTAATAGGTCAAAATGTGATGATAGGACCTGATGTCAAAGTAGGCAATGGATGTAAAATTCAAAATAATGTCTCTATCTATAAAGGGGTAGTTTTGGAGGACTATGTTTTTTGTGGTCCCTCCTGTGTTTTTACAAATGTTATAAATCCAAGAGCATTTATTGAAAGGAAAAATGAATTTATGACTACAATTGTAAAGAAAGGAGCAACAATTGGAGCAAATGCAACAATAATCTGTGGGATAACCATAGGTAAATATGCACTTATCGGAGCAGGGGCAGTTGTATCAAAAGATGTTTCTGACTATGCATTAGTTGTTGGAGTCCCTGCAAAACAAATTAGATGGGTTTGTAAATGTGGAACAACATTAAAATTTGATGGAAAAATTGCTACCTGTAATTATTGTGGAAACAAATATAAATTAGAAAATAATATATTATTACCTGTAAAGGAGAAGTAAAAAATAGTAAGTATAAATGAAAAGCAGAAAGGCACAAGGAAAGAGTAAAAAATTCCCCCTCACCCTAACCCTCTCCCCGCAGGGGAGAGGATTGAGATGAGGGGGCAGAAGAGAGGGGAATATATTTCCTTCTCCCCAAAGGGGAGAAGGCTCGGATGAGGGGGGTTTGATATTTTCCCCTTTGTAAAACCGACTAAGGTAGCGAGGAATAGCAAAGCAGAGTTGGTGCGTGATGTCTTTTCCAAGCACAACGGGAGTTAGAGGGGATTTGAAGGGGGATTTTTTCCGGCTAAGATAGAAGAACATGGTTCTCTCCGAAGGCTCGCCCGTTGGGCTACGCCCAGAGGGATCCTTTGGATGTGAGAATCTGGTTCTTGAAACAATAAGGAAGGGAGTATTTTTCTATTTTATAAAAGAAAATAGAGCAAAGTGAATCTCTTTACCCAAGAGGATTTTAGAAGATGTGGGTAAGGGATAGGTAAAAGGGATGAGAGCAAGATTTCAATATGCACAACTTATAAGGAGAAAATATAATGGATAACAAAAAGCAAATACCAGTCGTTGATTTAAAATTAGAATATGACTATATGAAGGATGAAATAAATTCAGCTATACAAAAATGTTTAGAACACCAGAAATGGATTTTAGGGCCAGAAGTAAATGACTTAGAAGAGAAAATTTCTAATTATCTTTCAGTCAAATATTGTATAGGAACATCTTCTGGGACAGAAGCATTGGTTCTTTCATTAAGAGGTCTTGCAATAAAATTAAAAGGTAGGGAATTTTTTAACAAAGAGGACTTAATAATTACAACCCCTTTTACATTTACAGCCACAGGCGATTCAATTTTAAGAAGTGGAGCAACTCCTTTATTTGTTGATGTTGATTTAAATACATACAATATTGATGTCTCAAAAATTGATGATGTCTTAACTAAATCACCATATAAAGGGAAAATAATAGGAATTTTGCCTGTCCATTTATATGGATTGGCATCAAATATGGATAAGATAATGGAAATTGCACAAAAATATAATCTTTTTGTAGTAGAAGATACTGCACAAGCATTTGGGGGGAGTTGGAAAGGCAAAAAATTGGGTTCTATTGGAAATTGTGGTTGTTTAAGTTTTTTCCCAACGAAGAATTTAGGTGGCTTTGGAGATGGTGGAATGATTAGCACAAATGATGAAGAAATAAATGATATTATAAGATGTCTTATAAAACATGGAGGAAAAGACAAGTATAATGTTGAACATATTGGTTATAATGCTCGTCTTGATACAATTCAGGCAGCAATATTATTGGCAAAACTAAAGTATGTAGAAGAATTTAACAAAAAAAGAAGAGAAATTGCAAACATCTATAATGAGAATTTTAAAGATATTGAAGAAATAGAAACACCAGCAGATTTAGAAGAGGGATATAATGTTTATCATCAGTACACAATAAAAGTAAGACATTGCAAGAGAGATGAAGTAAAAAAATATTTAGAACAACAGGGAATAAGTTCAATGATTTATTATCCTATTTCTTTGCATAAAATGAAAGTATTTGAGGGGAGATGCGAAATTTATGGTTCTCTTGAAAATTCAGAAAAATTATGTAAAGAAGTATTAAGTTTACCAATAGAACCATTATTTGGAAGAAGCGAAATTGAATATATTGTAAAAAAAGTCAAAGAATTTTTTAAATACGAAAAATGAAATTATTAAGCATAGTAGGAGCAAGACCACAATTTATAAAACTTATGCCATTAGTTAGAGAATTTAAAAAATCATCTTTTAAGTCCTCTCATGTACATAAAATTCTTCATACAGGACAACACTATGACTATCTTATGAATAAACTTTTTTTTGATGAATTTGGTCTACCACAACCAGATTATAATTTAGAAATTGGTTCTGGGCTACATGGTTATCAAACAGGAGAAATGTTAAAGAAAATAGAAAGCGTGCTATTAAATGAAAAATTTGATATTGTTATTGTTTATGGAGACACAAATTCAACATTGGCAGGTGCTTTAGCATCTGTAAAATTAAAAATTCCTGTGGCACATATTGAATCTGGATTAAGAAGTTATAACAAACATATGCCAGAAGAAATAAACAGGGTTTTAACAGACCATATATCTGATTTTCTTTTTTGCCCAACTTCAACTGCAGTAGAAAATTTAAGAAGAGAAGGAATTAAGAGGAATATATTTCTTGTAGGCGATATTATGTTTGATTCATTAAAAATATCTCTTATGATAGCAGAAAAGAAAAAAATAGAAATAATAGAAAAGTTAAATTTAAAACCAAAAGAATATATACTTGCTACTATTCATAGAGCAGAAAATACAGATAATAAAGAAAAATTATGTAATATCTTTTCATATTTTGGAGAAATATCAAATAAAATAATGCCAGTTATAGTTCCACTTCATCCAAGAACAAAAAAGATGTTAGGGTTATATGAAAAAGAAAAAGATTTTAAAAAAATAAAAATAATAGAGCCCGTCTCTTACTTTGAAATGTTAATGCTTGAAAAAAAAGCAAAAATTATACTGACAGATTCAGGCGGAGTACAAAAAGAAGCATTTTGGTTAGGAATACCCTGTATAACATTAAGAGATGAAACGGAATGGGTTGAAACAGTGAAAACAGGTAAAAATATACTTGTTGGAACAGATAAAAAGAGAATTTTAAGGGCAGTAAAGAAGTTTTATAAATTGGATAATACATCTTCAAGTAAAATAAACAAAAAGAAAAATGTCTCTTTAAAAATTCTAAAAATTTTGTTTTCAAAAACAAAATAAGTTAAAATACATCCAAATGGACATACAAAAAGAAAAAATTAGAAATAAAATATTTTTTATAACTGGTGGAGCAGGATTTATTGGTTCCAGTTTTATAAAAGAAATTATTGAAAATAATGAAGTTATTGTTTATGACAATTTAGATAGGGATTCATTAACAAAAAGAGAGTTTTTCCATTCTAAAAATCTTACTTTAATAAAAGGTGATATTCTTAACTTTTCTAAACTTAAAAAATCAATACCCAAGGACATTAATTTTGTTATACATATGGCTGCAATTGCTGGTGTAGATACAGTAATAAAAAACCCAGTGAAAACAATGGAAATAAATATAATAGGCACTTATAATTTGTTAAAAGCACTTTATGAAAAAAAACTTATAAAAAAAATTGAAAGATTTATTAACTTTTCTACAAGTGAAGTTTTTGGTGTAAATGCAATTAGAGTAGAAGAAAAACAACCTTCTAATTTACAACCAGTTGGAGAAGCAAGATGGAATTATGCTATAAGTAAATTAGCAGGTGAATTTTTAACATTTAGTTATTATGATAAATTTGGATTAAATTGTACTATTTTAAGACCTTTTAATATTTATGGTCCAGGACAAATTGGGGAAGGAGCAATTCATCATTTTGTTGTAAGGGCAATAAAAAATGAGCCATTATTAATTCATGGAAATGGAGATCAAATAAGGTCATGGTGTTATATTGATGATATGGTTGAAGGTATTAAATTATGCATAATTAAAGAAAAAGCGATAGGGGAGGTTTTCCATATTGGAAACCCAAGAGGTACAATTACAGTTTTGTCCTTAGCTGAAAAAATAGTGCAATTAGCCAATTCAAAATCAAAGTTAATATATATAGAAAAAAAATATTCAGATGTTGAAATAAGGATTCCAGATATTAGAAAATCAATGCAACTTTTACACTTTAAACCAAAAGTTGATTTAAATGAAGGAATTAAAAAAACTATTGAATGGTATAAAAAACAGGAGATTTTATGATTAGGCTTACAATACCTGAAATTGATAACGAGGAAATTGAAGCTGTTAGAAAGGTATTAAACTCAGGATGGTTGATTCAGGGCGAAAAGGTAAAACAATTTGAAAAATTAGTAGCAGATTTTGTGGGCGTCCAGCATGCTATAGCAGTTAATTCAGGAACATCTGCTCTACATTTGTCACTCTTATCATTAGGTCTGTTGGAGGGTGATGAGATAATTACCTCTGATTTCACCTTTACGGCTACGGCTAATGTGATAGAGATAGTTAGAGCAAAACCAATATTTGTAGATATTGATTTGAATACTTATAACCTTGATGTATCTCAAATAGAAAAGAAAATTACTCATCATACAAAAGTTATTATACCAGTACACCTTTATGGACAGGTAGCAGATATGAAAACGATCCTTGATTTAGCTCACAGGTATAATTTAAAAATTATAGAAGATGCTGCTCCTGCTTTGGGCTCGACATATAAGATAAATGACGAAGTGAGAAAAG